>Ga0265338_10000112_pt1 | contig 151217 bp, 166 predicted proteins | sample 42126metaG_FD_193579 | JGI IMG/M metagenome (GOLD analysis project Ga0265338, IMG submission 193579) | Rhizosphere microbial communities from Carex aquatilis grown in University of Washington, Seatle, WA, United States - 4-21-26 metaG | ecosystem: Host-associated > Plants > Roots >...
GCAACCCGACTGCATGAAGGAGGAATCAGTAGTAATCGCGAATCAGCAGGTCGCGGTGAATACGTTCTCGGGTCTTGTACACACCGCCCGTCAAGGCAGCAAAGTTGGGAGCGGATGAATCATACCTTTATGGCGTGAGAGTCCGAGCTTAGCGATGAAGCTTAAGTCGTAACAAGGTATCCCTAGCCGAAGCTGGGGATGGATCACCTCCTTTCTTTTTATTTTTTTGCAAAGCAGAATTCTCTGCAATGCAAAGTGTAAAGGGGAAGGGGAAGACAGGAAACTTGTTGGAACAGTTTTTAACTGGGTCTGCAAGGGGAATGTAAGACAACAGGTTAGGTGGATAGTACCTGATTGATCCCGCTATTACTTAGGGATTAATAAAACTATTCTCGCCGTTCCTACCACGTCTTGGTTGCCCCGATTAAATCGGGGTTGAGTACTGTTAATTAAATTGCATAGAAACCCCGTTCGTCGGGGTTTTTTGTTTTTTGACTTATGTTCTTGCCTCGTTTTCATGCGTATGGTAAGATTTACACAATAAGGCACGGTGGCGAAGAGGTAACGCTGAGGTCTGCAAAACCTTCATGCAGGGGTTCGATTCCCCTCCGTGCCTCATTATTGGTAATTAAGTTAGTTTTCCTTTTCTCTATTTTCCCCGTTTTGTAAACTTTTTATAAGGTTGAAATAAAGCAGTCTTTCTTCGCTGAGGTACAATAAGCATATAGTAAGAGGTATTATATGAGAAAAAGAATTTCAAATTTAGTGAGTATGATCTATAATCTTGTTATCGGCAATTATGGACAGCATACAATAACTAGAAAAGTAACGATTGCCAGAAGTGCTGTTATTTTTGATGCAGCAGAATATCAGCGTACGCATCTTTTAGCAGTATAAAATGAGCGAGAGAAGTAAACCAACGGAATCGGTTGCAGATATTTTGAAGAGCGAGGCAGTTATTTTGGCTTTTGCAGCAGCTGCTTTTCTGCTTCTTGGTTTATTGGTTTGAAGATAATTATGGAAAAAGAGACCACATTTATTGATAAAACATCTGAGGAAACCATGGCTATATTGAGTAGTGCGGCTGATCTTGTTACGCGTAAAGCGCGTCAAACATGGGATAATTTCAATGAGGAAGGTGGAAGTGTCTATCTTCTTAAACGGAGGCTTTTGCGAAGTCTCATAAAAACCCGACGACCATACCGCCGACTAAGATACATCTAGACCATAAGCTACACATAATTCGCAGAATATTGTATAATAAGCTCTGTGCCGGGCGCATGGCTCAGTGGTAGAGCGGTCGCCTGAGGCGACAGGTCCTTGAGTAGGATAAACATGTATTATGTATATGTTTTGAGAAGTCTTTTAAATAATCGTTTATATACAGGCTATACAAACGATTTAGAAAGGAGACTTGAAGAACATAACTCGGGGAAAACGAAATATACTAGTTATACGGGGCCATATAAGTTAATTTATAAAGAGACATATACCACAAGATTAGAAGCAGCTAGAAGAGAGCGTTTTTTGAAATCTGGTAAAGGAAGAGCATTTTTAAAAGAAGTTTTAGAAAAGTAATTTTGGGCGCATGGCTCAGTGGTAGAGCGCGTTCCTGATAAGAACGAGGTCCTTGGTTCGATCCCAAGTGCGCCCACCCTATAACTCTTGGTTTAATTAACAGTTTGGGATGTCTGCACAATATAAAGACGATCTGTGAGGGATATCTCTTTAAAATGCGCAGCCATAAATTGCTTAAACGCCCGAATACGTTTTTCTTCATAGGATTCTTGTTTTTCTTTACTAGGTAATTTTTTAACTTTTTGATTTTTCATAGTAAACTGATCTTATACTATTCATTTCTTCTTTACTTGATAGGTTTCTGACTTGCTGCTGACGAAAATATGATTTTCTGTACAAATTTATTATTTTACTACTCTTCTTATAGCATGGTATACTTAAATAAAGATGAAAAATAATTACTGGTTTAAGGCGAATAAGAATGGCTACGGGTGGCATCCGGCGAATTGGAAAGGGTGGGCAATTCTCCTTCTCTATGTTCTTTTTCTTGTATACTCATTTTGGGAAGTTGATCTTCAGTCTCATTCGGCCAGTGATACTCTTATTAATTTCTTCCCACGATTTTTACTTTTTACTGCAATTTTGACGATTATTACCTATTTAAAAGGGGAATCAATTACCTGGGGAGCAAAAGGAAAAGAACAACATAAAATCCCCTAATTTTTTGATCTACTTTGATATAATAATGTTGTCGAAAAGCGACAAACTGACTATTGCCCTTTGTAAGAGTTTTGTTATAATTGTGTTAGAAAATGGAAATAACGATGCGTTTTATCGGTTCAATTAAGATTTGTCTCGTCAGTTAATCTGAACTAATTTTTTGAAGGCTACATGGGTAGCCTTTTTTATTACAAAATTATGGTTACACTTCGACAAATAAAAAAAGATCTTCCGGTTATTAATCGATTGCCATTGATGCGTTCTGCACAGAAAAGAATGGAAACGCAGATACCAACAGATGAGGAAATTGAGTTGACGGTTCAATATGTGCAAAAAAACACAGTTGCTGCGAAGGAAGGAAGAAAATGTGTCGACGGACGATATCCACCCAATACAGCACGAGGAATGCTTGCCCGCGCCGGTGGTGACTGCGGCTATGTCATGGCACTTATGGCAATTAGTGCCAAGAAGAAACTGCAAATGACTCCCGAGCAATGTTTCAACGCTGTGTATAAAGTAGTTAGCCAAAAATTACACGGTGCTTTTTGTATCCATACAGACCATCATGCAGATCCTGATTATGAGGGAACACATAATATGCATCAGACGCTTATTGGGTGCGGGCATCTCTCACAAGCTGCTTCCTGGCGGTTTAATCAGCCGTATGATGTGCAAAGCGGAGATGTGAAAAAAATTATCGCATATGCGAGAAATCTTGCAGATATTGATGATAATGTGGAGATGATTAATTTAGATGGAGAACATGCAGAACGCGGCGTTCTTATTATTGATGATATGGAGCATACCGTTAATGCGTTTGATCCGAAGCTACATACGATGTATTTTATTTATGACAGGAAACGGGATGAAGCATTTATGAAGAAACTGGTCAAAGCAATGGACCTGCCGGGAGTAACGTTTGAAGACATAAAAAAAGAATCAGATATTCAACTTCAGGCAACACTCCACAATATCGCAAAAGGTCTTCCGATTTATACAGTATCTTACAAAGGAAATGCGCCTCAGGTTACCTATCTAGCCACAATCAATTAATGTGCTGCAGGGGACGCTATTGTCGAAGATGATGAAAATGGCGTAAAAGGTGTTGCTATAGTCAACTGGACACCTTGGGTTTTCTTCAGGATGTCTTCTCCAGTATATGATCGAACGATTGTTTTAGGAAGGAATTGGAATGCCATTGTATCTGCAGAAGTATACGGATTAATGCTTAATGAAATTGTTGCGATGGTGGATGATGCTGCATGCACGCATTGATTTTCTTTTATGGTAGAGCAACGAAGTGCATAGGTAATTCTTCCTGCAGAAGGATCAATACTTTCGAGTGCAATAGTGGGATGTATGAAGAAGTTTCCAGGTGTAATTGAATTTACTGTTACTGTCAGTGGATCGTAGGAAAGCTCAAATTCAACAATATCTGTATCAGCACGTGGCGTATGGATAAGGACAGCAAGTGTCGCTGTTTGTCCAGGATTGATTTTTGGGGTTTCCGTTGATAAAGAAAGTGTTGTGTCAGCAGATTGGGTGTGAGTGATCTCAGAATTTGTCATGGCGTGAAGAATTTCAGTTTGTTTTGGACTGTAAAGGATGAAAAGTAATACACCCAGGAAGAGAATAAATATGACAAATAAAGCAACTGTGGTCTTGGACATGGGAGTATTATAGCGTATTTAAAAAGTTTGTTTTTAGTCTCCGGATTGGACGGCTATTTCGCGTAAGAAGACGTTATAGTCGTCCAAATTAACTGCACCATCGTCATTAAGGTCAGTTGAGGTTTTTAATTGAGCGCTGCAACCTGTCGGAGCAAGCGATGGTGCAGAAGAAGGGACAACAGTTGTTGAGGAAGTCGACGATATAGTCGGGGAGAGTAATTCTGTGGGGGCTATCGGTGTAATTGAGGATCCGAAATCACTATAGCATCCGCCAAACATTATAAGATTATAATCCAGAATATTGAGCTGATTGTCGTTATTGACGTCTCCTGCAATGAGAGCAATTTGTGGTATCTGATTGAGTTGATTTGCTACTAAGCTTTGAATTGTCGGTACACGGCGGATAAGATGGTAGTCAGATCCGACATAGACAGTATAGTTTCCGGGAGTAATTATTTTATTAAGGTATACATTGCCAATAAAACTACCGGAGGTGCTATCGTATTTGATAGTTCCTGATGCAGTCCCAACAAAATTATTATTGATGTCATAAATTTCTGCAAAAGCATTTCGTGTCGGATGTTGCGGTGACTGGTTACTAAATGAATAAGCCGTTGGGTTAACATTATCTCCGCTATGCCCTATGTCATGCATTAAGACATTAAGTGCAAATGCTGTGCCGTTTGATGGAGTTGGTGAAGCACTGGCGCTAGGTTGAGGAGTTAATGTAGGTGCAACTGCAGTTGTTGGTGTTGGCGTAACAGGTGCGGTGGTTGGTGTAGGAGTTGGTAATGTTATCTCAGATTTTGTCGGGTCATAGGAAGAAGGATTGTTAGCATTGCCATCAACATGGCATACCGGATCTTCTCCATCTATTAGTCCATTGCCGTTATTATCTTTGGAATCAGAACACGTGCTGTTTCCGTGCTCACCGTCTAAGTTTGGATTATAAGAGCCTGGGTTATTAGGATTGCCGTCAGTGTGGCAGGTTGAGTCAGCACGATCTGCTGCGCCATTGCCATCGTTATCAATCCCATCAGAACAGCGGGGGAGTTTGATATCTCCGAAGTTTTTGTCTGAAACTGAGCCGCCGTTACTCACGGTAAAGGTATACCCATTGCCGGAAGGTAAGGTTTGCTTCCATGTCGTGGGGAGCATCTGGGTAATGGTATAGGTGCCATTACATACATTTTGCAAGGTGTAGGTTCCATCGCTATCTGTTGAAATTATTTGTTGAGGAGTTGATGAACCCAATGCGTATAATTGTAACAAAACGCCAGGAAGTCCTGGTTCGGTCGGTTCAAATATACCATTACCATTTGCATCATTAAAGACAGTCCCTGTTACTGATCCACCTGCGATAATTTGGGCAATCTGATTGTAAATAGAGTTTAACTGGTCGGTTGTTGGACTATAGTAGTATTGGCCGCCGGTTGATTCAGCAAGTTGTGTTAAGAAACTTGAATCAACATCTTGTCCAAGACCAATGGTGTAGTAAACGGTTCCATTTGCACTATGTCCATTTGCTGCAGCTGTTAGTGCTGCTTGATCAGCTATTGCAGGATTTACTTGATTATTGTTTCCTTCAATGCGATTCGCAATACCGTCAGTCAAGATAATCACGGCGTTTTTGATATTAGCGCGTTTATCTGTTGAGATTTCCTGATTTGCTTTATCGATACCGCATTGAATACAGGTATCGCCATTTGGTTTAAGTGCACTTATTTGTGTTTTGACAGTAGAAAATGCATTGGTCAACGGACTATCAAGTGTTGCCGCTGTTGCAAAATTGACGAGTCCTACACGATTATTGGTTTCACCTGAGACAATATCGACATAATTATTTGCAGCGGCGATGGCAGTAGAAATTTTCGTACTGGAAGAGTTCAATGTATCATTCATACTGCCTGAGGTATCCATAACGAGCATACTGTCACCGGGAGACGTGCCGCATGAGGTTTGTGGTTTATTAATTTGAATGGTAACAGGTGTCTGGTTGGCGATGACGTTTTCATTATACGAAGAGTTATTGCTGACAGAAAGAGCTTGCGTGCTTGGGCCGAAACTGATAACTGAGGAAGTAGAAGGAGCATTATCAAGAGCCTTAAGAGCAAGTGTTCCTATTTTTGTTTTGACTTTTACTGCTTTTGAAAGATCTGTGCCGACTGATAGTGTTGCCGTTATTTTTCCTGGTTGATCCACAGATTCAACAATCTGAGAAAAAACATTTTGATCGGGGATAAAACCTCCTGCTGGTGCAAATTTGGTTGCATCATAATCCATTTCTAATTTGACGAACGAGACACTGTTTGCGCCCGGATCAAGGTAAACATCTAGAGTAAACGTACTTCCCGCAGGAATATAGAGAGAGTTAGCAGTCTGCGAAAATCCCGGTGCAAAGGTAAGATTGACGGTTTTTTCAGCTTCAGTATTTGTTACTTGGTTTTGTCTATACATATAGAGTGTCACAGGAAGAACAATCAGGAGAAGTACAATAAATCCGCTAAGAATAAATATTTTCTTTTTTGAAGATGGTGTTATCATCATATATTGTTTTTTTCTTCTTATTGCCCCGGTTGTGTTGAGAGTTCCCGTAAGAAAAGATTGTAATCATCCTGATTGACGTTTCCATCATCGTTGAGATCTGCATTGGTTTTATTTGTTATTGTGGGACAATCTACTGCGGCTGCAAGATCGCTGTAGCAATTAAGAAGCAGGTTATAGTCTAGGATATTTAAGACATTATTGTTATCAACATCTCCGGCAACAAGCGCAACTGAAGTTATAGTATTATCTGTTCCTGCAGTAATCGTTTGTATCTGTTGTATTTGTTTGCGGAGGTGATTATTAGTCCTGACTTTCATAACATATTGTCCGCTTGGGAATCCTTGCCCCACAGGCACATCACCTGTATATGCACCTTCAGATGAATTATAGGTAAGTGTTCCTGTGCCGCTGGCAATCAAGTTATTGCTTGTCGTGAAGACCTCTATCTCAGCGCCAATTGATGTATGCTTTGGGTTTTTGTTGCTAAAGGAATTGTCTGTCGGGTCCGTATTATCACCGCGATTTCCTATGTCATCAAGATAAACAGTCATATTTAATGTCGTTTTAGATAGTTGTGGCGTTGGGGTAGGCGTCGGTGTTGCCGTTGGCCGAGGAGCCAGTGTTGGAGTTGGTGTTTGTGTCGGTGTTGGTGTTGGAGGAGCGACGATATTACCGAAGTCTTTATCTGTGATAGCATTGCCAGTTGTGATACTAATCGTATACGAATTTGGATTAATCGGCACTGTCTGCGCCCAGCCGGGCTTTGTCACTTCAGTCAGTGTGTAGGTGCCATTGCACAAATTTGGAATCATAAAGGAACCTGTGCTGTCAGTGGTGAAAGTTTGAGGGGTTGCTGTTCCTTGCTGAATTTGTACTGTCCATCCGGAAAGTTTTTGTTCACTTTGATCAAATTGTTTATTGTTATTAACATCATTGAAGACAAAGCCGCTGACTGAACCTTGTGCAATAATTTGAGAAATTTGGCTGTAAATATCATTGAGATTGTCTGTTGTTGGTGGGAAGTAGTATTGGCCTCCGGTTGATGTAGCAAGCTGTTGCAGGAAACTTGTGTTGACGTCGCTACCAAGTCCGATAACGAAGATAATTGTGTCATTTGCTGTATGTGCATTTTTTGCAGCGGTCAATGCTGCCTGCTCTGCTGTCGATTGACTTACTTGGCTGGTGCTTCCCTCAATATAATTTGCAATACCATCAGTCAAAAGTACAATAACATTTTTGACGCCTGATCTTTTGCCTGTGGTGATTGCTTGGCTTGCCTGGTCAATAGCACATTGAATACAAGTCTCACCAGATGCTTTGAGCGTATTGATCTGTGTTTTGACACTTGAGAAATTGCTTGTAAGAGGGCTGTTGGTTGTTGCTGTATTTGAGAAGGAGACAAGTCCTATCTCGTTCTGGGGATTTGCAGCTGTTAAGTCGACAAAATTATTACCTGCAGTAATTGCATTTGACATTTTTGTTCCTGTTGAGCCGTCGTTTTCACTCATACTGCCTGATCTGTCGACAATCATCATCGTGTTGCTGTTAGCCACACCACACGTTGCAGCGGAATGTACAGGTGCAGCGGACGGTGTTTGTGCTTTGCTACTATCGGTTTGTTCTTTCTGAAGATTTGAAACAACAAGCGGAATTACAATCAACAAATACGCAACGCCGACGAGCGTTAGCGATACTACTTTTCTTTTATCTTTAAATCGTTTCATATTATTTAGTCACCGCTTTGAACAGAAAGTTCACGCAGGAAGAGATTGAAATCAGTACTGTTGATAATGCCGTCATCGTTAAGATCTACATCTTCGACAGGTGCATTCGCTTGATCATGTGCCTGACAATTTTGTGAATGAAATGTCGAGTTTGGATCATTCATCGGTAATGGATTTAGCTCTCCATATCCGCAGTCAAGCAATGCATTATAATCAAGGGCGCTAAGTGTATTGTCATTATTGGTATCGCCCGCGATAAGCCGGACTTCGGGAACAGTGGTTGCTTGATTTGCAATAATTTGTTGAATGCTGGGAATGAGTTTGCGTAGATACCTGTCTGTTTGTACTTTGATGCTATATTCTCCTGAGGGAACAGTTGATGGCAATCCTATCGCACCAACAAACGTTCCTGTACTACTATCATAGGTGAGAGCGGCTGAACTGCTTGCGACTGCTTGGTTATTTGTATTAAAGACTTGAATATCAACATTTCTTTGTGGATGCTGAGGATTCTTATTACTCAAGCTGTTGCCGGTGGGATTGGGATTGTCTCCTGCCGATCCGACACCGTCAAGAAGAAGCGTAAACTGGAGTGCTGTGCCGGTAATTGTGGGAATGGGTGATAAATTAGGCGTGCCGTTCCCGCTGATTGAGATAACTGCAGGCATTGTTGATGCGAGGACATTCTGGCTTGCCTGCTCATTTGATGAAGAAGAAAGTACTTGGCTGACGGTTGTGTTAAAGGTAATTGTTGTCGTCCCGCCGTTTGTCCCGCCAACTGCTTTGAAATGCACTGTTGCAACTTTGGTTTTGGTAGTAATTGCGTCTCCTGGGTTTGAGCCAACAGAAACAGCTTGGGCAAGCGTTCCAGAACTGTTATTCAGTACCGGTCCTTCAACATTACTAACAACTTTATCCGTAACGGATTGCTTCGTAGTATTCAGCGTAACAGGATTGCTTGTATCAAGTTGTATTTTCGCCGGATCAAAGGTAATCTGATATTTTATAAATGTTACCTGATCACTGCCAGGTGTCACATAGAGATCAAGATCAAAAGGACTTCCTACACTTGCTTGAATTGGTGTTGTTGTTGATGAATCAGGAGAAAAAGAGAGGACGGTTGAGCCACCTGCAGCCTGACTTTGCGTTTTTTCTTGTTGCGAGATCAAAGAGATAGTAAGAGGGATACTGAGCAAGAGTGCCATAACAACTATCCCGACAGTAACATTTCTTTTTTTATTTGTATTCATAAGATAAATACTGTGCCACTTTTATCGTATAGAAGAAGTAAGATGGTGTCAAGAAGTACTGTGGGGCTTGTTCTTTTTGTATTGACGTGCTACACTTTTTCACATGATTCTCTCCGATCAGGATATTAAAAAAGCCCTTGCATCCAAACGAATCGTTATCAAACCAACTCCTGATTTTGATCATCAGCTTGGTTCATGTTCTATTGATTTGCGTTTAGGCAATACATTTCGAGTTTTTGATTATAGCAAATATCCCTACATTGATCCCGCAAAAAAAGATTACAGCAACGAAATTACCAAAGTTATTAAAGTGCCCAAAGATGGAAGTTTTATTATGCAGCCAGGAGATTTTGTGCTGGCAGTGACACTGGAGCATGTAAAGTTGCCTGCGGATTTAATGGGAAGACTGGAAGGGCGTTCCTCCTTGGGACGGCTTGGATTGGTCGTTCATTCGACAGCATCGGTTTTTGACCCAGGATGGGATGGCAAGCCGGTTTTGGAATTAGGAAATCTTGGTCGCATGGCAATCAAATTAACCGTTGGTATGCGGATTTGCGCGATGACCTTTGAAGAATTGTCTTCACCGGCAACAATACCTTATACAAGCAAGAAATTTGCCAAGTATAAATTCCAGAATGCACCGGAAGAGAGCCGGATACATGAAGAGAAGTAAGGGAATAGGGATTTGGGAATAGGGAATAGAAAATCATATCTAGCCTACTCCCTACTGCCTATTTCCTAATCCCTAACTTATGAAGTACCACATTTCCTTTGACATTGATTTTCGACGGAATACCTCAAAAGGTCTTTATATAGCCATTGAAGGGATCGATGGGAGCGGGAAGACGACACAGGTTGAACGATTGGTTTCCGAATTTCAAAAGCAAGGAAAGGAAGTTATCATGACTCGCGAACCGCGCAAGGGTGTTGGCTTGATAGGTAAACTAATTGAAGATATTTTACATGGGAAGGCAAAAATTTCACCTGTTGCATTTCAATATCTCTTCAGTGCTGATCGGCAGATGCATCATCAGGAATTGATTCTTCCGGCATTGGCTGATGGTAAAGTGGTAGTGTCCGATCGGTGTTTTTGGTCGGCAATTCCGTATGGACTGCTTGATAAAGATGAGTTAATCGATAATAATAGCATTGAGCAAAAACTGGTTGCGCAAAGTATTCTTTCGTTTTATCATGAATTTACTATTCCTGATAAGACATTCTATTTAGATGTCTCGCTTGATACGGCAATGAAACGGATCACCGAAGGTGACGGCGCAAATGAGATTTATGAAGACAAGATGAAGTTGAAAAGAGCGATTGAGGGATATCAGTGGCTTTTGAAGGAGTTTGAAAAAGAGTTTACGGTGATTGATGCAAATCAGTCGGTTGAGGAAGTCGAAACTGAAATTCTTTCAGTAATTAATAAATAATATGGTACTTGGTCCAAAAGCATTATTACAATTAGTTAAAAAGATAAAGTTGGTCGAAAATCTCAGCGAGCGGGAGTTGACTAATCCTGAAGGTGCAGGATTTGATCTGCGGCTTGGAGAAGTGTATGAAATTTCAGGTGAGGCTTTTTTGGGAGTAACGGAGCGGCATACTGCGGAAGTTTCCCTTGTTAAAAAATTTGATCCGGAAAAAGTTTCAAAAGTTGTTATTAAACCCGGTGATTTTTATTTGATTAAAACAATTGAAGATGTGAATATGCCAGATAATTTGACAGCAAGTATTACGCCTCGATCAACGACTTATCGTTCAGGACTGATGATTCGCACGGGCAATGTGCCGCCGGGATATTGCGGGGGACTTACCTTTGGTCTCAAAAATGAAGGACCTGTTGCTGTCACAATTGAGATGGGGGCGCGGGTTGTCCATATTCAATTCCATGAAGTTGTGGGCAAAGGCAATATGTATCGAGGACAATGGCAAGGCGGTCGGGTTACCACTACAAAAAAAGAGAAACAGGTATGAAGCAATTTACAAAAATCAGTCTTAGTGATATTCCATTGGAAGATGCACATGGTGGTTCGGGGAAAAGAAAAGTATTGGTAAATCCTGAAGATATTACATCAAACCATTTAGAGCTTGTAACAAAAGCTTTTTTGGGTGCTGGGTCAAGTTTTGATTGGCACAGTCATGAGGATGTCGATGAAATTTTCATTGTCTTAAAGGGACATGGTAAATTTTATTGTGAAAATGAGGAAACTTTTTATAAAGAAGATGACGTTTTTTCTATCCATGCAAATGCAAAACATAAAATTACTGCTGAGGGCAATTCTCCAAGCGAATTTTACTTTGTAAGGATAAAGGTTTAATATAAACAGGCTGCTCTTGCTTATTTACAACTCCATACTATATGAAAGTTTACGATACCTACATTTTTGATCTTGATGGAACAATAACTGATACTATGGCTGTCTGGTTGGATATTTTGAGGGATGCTCTTGTCCATTTTGATTTTACCCCTCCTGATGATCGCGAACTTGCATGGTATTCTCATGATTTTAAACAGTTACAAAAGATTGGATTTCCACAAGAGAAATTTGAGGAGTTTTTAGCATTTATTTATGGGGTAGCAAATACTCGTTTGCCGCAATCTGATTTTCATAATGGCGCCTATGAGATGCTTGAGAGACTTAAAAATAAGGGACATAACATAGGAATCTTTTCTTCGATGGACAGGGCGATGTTTGATCCGGCAATGCAGGGCCGAAATCTGTATCCACTTGCTGATGTTGCCATTGCAGGGGATGATTTGAAAAATCGCAAACCCAAACCCGATGGTATTCTCAAAGTTTTACACGATTTAGCTGTTCAACCGGAATCCGCTGTTTATATCGGAGATAAAGATACAGATATACAGACAGCACGGAACGCGGGAGTTGACAGCATTTTATATTTTCCTGTTTCGCATAGTATCATTTACAATCTTTCGGATCTAAAAAAACACAATCCGACGTACATTATTACTGACTGGCAAGAGTTGGTGGGGTAGTTTTTTTAAGTATGTTTGCGGGTCCTGTCTCGGGCTCCTCTCTTCAGTGCTTGTTCTAGTGAAGAATATAGAAACGACTTGAATCAAGGAGCTTCAACGAACTGCGCGCTGAAGAGAACTCTCCGCCCATGCCACCCGCGCATCTTAAGAAATTTTTATCCTTCGCTTCAAATAATAAATATTGATTAACAAACTTTTCCTACTTGCAACACTTCTGCAAAAAGGTATATAAATGTGTTTATGAAAACCTCGACAAAACACCCTGAATATCAATATCTCGATCTTCTCCAAGAGATTCTCGACAAAGGTGAACGGAAAGTTGATCGGGGAACGGATATTGTTTTGTATAGTTTATTTGGGCGCCAAACCCGCTATGAGCTTTCGCAAGGATTTCCACTGCTGACAACAAAACGAGTTTATTGGAAGGGAGTTCTTCATGAATTGTATTGGTTTATGTCCGGACAAACCAATATCAAATATCTTGTCGATAACAACGTACATATCTGGGATGATTATCCTTATAAAATGTATGCAAAAAGGGCGCAGAATAAAGAAGTGGTAGCATTGACGAAAGAGGAGTTTATAGAAAAAATTGCGGATAATGCGGCATTCGCCAAAAAGTTTGGCAGTCTCCCGCGAATTTATGGCGAAATGTGGCGGCACTGGCCGACACGCAAAAAAGGTCGCACTGTTGATCAACTGAGCTGGGTGCTTAAAGAAATGAAAGATGATCCTGATGCAAAAAATTTGATTGTAAACTCATGGAATCCTGAATATCTCTATACAATGGCAACCCTTGAAGATGCATCACGATTTCCGATTTGCCATAATATGTATCAGATCAGTAATCGTAATGGGAAACTATCATTGCAGCTTTATCAGAGAAGTGCCGATATTTTTTTGGGTGTACCATTTAATATTGCGAGTTACGCATTACTCACTATTATTCTGGCTAAGATTGCAGGATTGGAGCCGGGAGAATTTATCCATACGTTTGGCGATGTGCATATTTATGAAAATCATATCGAGCAAGTAAAAGAACAGTTGAAGCGTAAGCCTCGTTCTTTTCCGACAGTAACAATTGATAAATCAGTGACATCACTTGATACGTTCAAACCGGAACTTGTAACACTTGATGGGTATGATCCCTATCCAATGCTTAAGGCAGAACTCACCGTTGCCGGCGGTCTCTACGATCCAAAAACAGGCAAAATGGCTGCATAAAAGTATCAATGAAAATATTTGTCACACATGCAACGAACTCCAATTTCCGAGAGGAACTGTACAAGCCTTTGCGAGAATCCTCATTAAATAAAAATCATAAAATACATCTGCCTCAGGAACACGGAAAGGAAACAATCACCAAGGAGTTTATTAAATCTTGCGATTTAATAATTGCGGAATGTTCTTTTCCTTCTACGGGACAAGGTATAGAATTAGGTTGGGCAGATATATACCAAGTTCCAATTCTTTGTATTTATAAGAAAGGAATTGAGCCATCAAGAGCGTTGCATTACGTGACCCACAATTTTATTGCTTATGAAAATGCAGAAGATATGATTAATAAAGTAGAAATGTTTATAAAAATAGTATGAATTCTATCCCCACCGTTGGTACAATAATCTTCAAAGATGACAAGGTACTTCTGGTAAAACATGGAGAAGCGGCAAGTCATCTAACCGGCTCTTATGGTGTACCGGGAGGAAGGTTGGAAGAGAACGAGACTGCAAAGCAAGCAGCAATTAGAGAACTTAACGAAGAGACTGGTTTAATTACTACAGAAGAGGATTTAGAAGAATTGCCAATTTCTGTACCTCCGGCCGATATCCCGCGAAAAGATGGCACAATAAAACGTTTTACGATAACGCTTTTTTATTGTAAAAAGTATTCAGGAAATGTGCGAGCAACCGATGAAACGACTCCTGAGTGGATTGCCGTTGCAGAACTTGATAAACTACAATTGACAGGATATACAGGTCAGTTTGTCAAAGAAGCATTTAAAATAATAAAAATGAATAAACCAAGAGTTTCAATCATTGTTGCAATAGATGATAAAAGGGGAATTGGCAAAAATAATGACCTGCTTTTCAAAATTTCTGAAGATTTTAAGCGAATGAAAACGCTTACCAATGGGCATCCTCTTATTATGGGGAGAAGGACATTTGAGTCAATCGGGCGGGTGTTACCAAATAGGACAAATATTATTGTAACGAGAGATTCAAGGTTTCAGTTTGAAGGAACAGTGGTTGTCAACTCTTTGGAAGAAGGTTTGGAAAAAGCACAAAAGGCTTCAGGTTCTGAAGAAGTTTTTATCTTCGGTGGTGGACAGATTTTTAAAGAGGCATTAGAGAAAGGACTTATTGACCGGCTATATTTGACTATTGTGAAAGGAAATTATGAAGCAGATACTTTTTTCCCTGATTATTCAGCGTTTACCAAAGTAATTGAAAAAGAAGAACATAAGGAAGATGGATATCAGTATTCATTTGTAACTTTGGAGAAGTAAAATAAATTGGGTCTTGCAAATTATTATTGCATAGTTTATATTGATTCCATCAGCCAATGAAGAATCTAAAAAAGACTGATCCACAGATTTACGAGCTTGTTAAACAAGAAGAAAAAAGGCAGCGTGATGTCCTCGAAATGATCGCCTCTGAGAATTATACTTCCAAAGCTGTGAGAGAAACGTTGGGATCAGCGTTTACCAACAAATATTCAGAGGGTTTCCCCGGAAAACGATATTACCAGGGCAATGAGATCGCTGATGCTGTTGAAACTCTTGCTCAGAAACGGGCAATGAAACTATTTTCTGTTCCGTATGTGAATGTCCAGCCGTTATCAGGATCTCCGGCAAACTCTGTTATCTATTTTGCAGTACTCGCCAATGGTGAGAAAATCATGGGAATGTCTCTTTCCATGGGGGGACATATTTCTCATGGACACAAATTAGGTCTCTCCGGAAGATTTTTTGAAGCAGTCCACTATGAGTTGGGGAAAGATGCGCTTCTTGATTATGATGCTATTGAAAAAATGGCTCTCAAAGAAAAACCACAGATTTTGGTTTGTGGATTTACCGCGTATCCCCGTATCATTGATTTCAAGCGTTTTGGTGCGATCGCAGACAAAGTAGGATGTTATCTTATGGCAGATATTTCTCATATTACGGGACTTATTATCGCAGGGGAACATCCTTCTCCTGTTCCTTATGCTCATCTTGTTATGACAACAACGCACAAAACGTTGAGAGGTCCACGTGGCGCGATGGTCATGGTTACTGATAAAGGATTGAAAAAAGATCCTGATCTCCCCAAGAAATTGGAGACAGCTATTATTCCTGGATTGCAGGGCGGTCCTCATGATAATCAGACAGCTGCAATCGCTGTTGCGCTTAAAGAAGCTAGTGAACCGTCCTTCAAAAAATATGGAGCACAGATTGTTGCCAACAGTAAAGCATTGGCAGCAGAACTTATTAAGTATGGATTTGATTTAGTGAGTGGTGGTTCTGATAATCATTTAATACTTATTGACCTTAGAAATAAGGGAGTTAATGGAGCTGTTGCTGCATTGGCACTGGAAGTTGGCGGAATTGTTCTTAACAAAAATGGGGTGCCATTTGATACCATGCCGCCTTTTTACCCATCAGGTATCAGACTCGGAACACCCGCAATTACCACACGAGGTATGAAGGAAAAAGAAATGAAAAAGATTGCTTCTTGGATGAATAGAATAGTTGAAGAAGTTAATGATTTGAGTTTGCCTGAAGATAAGGAAGAACGAAAAGAAGTTTGGAAGAAGCATAAAGCGGTGATTGTGAAGAATAAAAATCTTATCAAAATCAGTAAAGAAGTCAAAGCACTCTGCGCAAAATTCCCCTTACCGTAAATTTCCGAAAACTATTTTTTCTATTCCGTTTTATAGCTATGAGCCATTATAATTTTTGTAACAGATATTATTCTCAATATTCTGGAGAACGCTTTCCAAATCTGATCCATTGATACTATCATAATAATGAGTACTGGAAGGCGGAGATGCAATGTTTTGCAAAAGAGTCTTCAGATAAGGATACATATAGTTATCACTTGGCCAGCTTGGACTATAGACATTAATGGTAAAGACATCTACGCCTAAATTTTTAATTTCGTCACCAACATTTACCGCATCAGGAGGAGGATTAGTGCCTGCAGGCTCTTCTTTTAATTGATCACCAGCGGGAGGAGCTCCTCTGGGATCTTCTTCTAGGGCAAAACATCGATCAAGTGGAGCATCCTTTGCATCGTATGTCGTTTCTTCGCAGCTCCTCGACGGAAGTATTTCTGGAACGCCATCGGTTATAAGAACAAGGTTATATTGATATCCCGGATAGTCTTCTTCGTCTATTGATTGTTTTAGTTGTTCATATGCCAATTGCATTGCATCTCTTGTGGGTGTACCGCCATTGGGAGTGAGTCCATCTATAATTTGTTTTAGTTGTGGTTTGATATCTCTAAAATAATTCAAAGGCAATTGCGTCTTAACATCTCCCTCTTCTCCACCGAATGTGTCAATTCCTATTGCAGATAAGCCCCCCATATTATTAGTAAAGTACGTAAGCGCATTTTTTTCGTTACCTATTTTATTTGCATAGGACATCGAACCTGATGTATCTATCAAAAAGAGCAAGGCATAGTTATCTCCGCAATTATCTACATTGAATGTTTGAAGCTGAAGATTTTGTTTGCCAGTTGCATAACCACCCGTTGGGGTAACGATATGCTGTACAGGATAATTCTGCGGATCATAGTAAGGTTCAAGAGTAGGTGGACCACCTGGACCATTGGGATCAACAGGAACCCAATTACCTGATGCAATAAACGCACTTACAAGAACAAGTCCCATGACAAAAAGGATAGAGAGTGAGCTCGTACTCGGACGTTTTTGTGGAGGAGGACGGGAACCTACTGTCAAATCTTTCCGAGGTGCAATATCAGGTCGTGGTGAAACATCTTTTCTTGGTTCTATATCTTTTCGTGGCGGGGGTGTAGCAACAGCCATATTGTATCTGCTAATTAATAAGATAACTTATTATATTGTTTATAATACTTTTGTTATTAAATCCATCAGTACCAGGATTGCCACCAGCAGGGCCGCCTTTATTGTGTGTGATGATACCATTTGCGATAAAGTCATTGTAGCCTGTAACATCTTTTAAGTTGTATGTTTGTATATTGCCCGGGATATATTGCATCGAAACAACCGTAACAAATTTACCTGATACCTCAAGAAGCTTATCGCCAACATTCAATTTTGCCACATGAAGATTTGGATTTTCCGCAAGTGTCGCTGCCGGATCAATAGATGCCCAACCTTTTTCACTATACATTGGATGTTCTCGTGTTATGCCAATTGTTGTTCCATCGGCAAGTTTGACATTATAATGATGGTCCCGGATAGGATGATCTGTTGCCAAGACAGTCTCCACTTTCAGTTGTTTGTGAACAGTATCATATCCCATTACTTTGTCTCCAGGCTCGATATCTTCAATATTCTTTTCTGTTTTATCATCTCCCATGAGAATTTTGGTACCGGCGACCAGGCAGGTGCTACCGCCAGGACCAGCTGGAGCAGGTACTGGGGACGGAGTTGGGGTTGGTGTGGGAGTTGGTGTATCCGTTGCAGTAGGAGTTAACGTAATCCCAGGAAAATCCTTGAGTTGTAAATTTGAATGTGTTGAAGTATCTTGCGATTGTTCCTTCATAACAGGTTGTCCTTGATCCGGAGAAGAAATGTTTGGTGAGATATTCCCCAACATCATATAAGCACCGCCAAGGACAATAGCAAGAAGAAGCACGCCATAAACTGTCCCGGCATCCACGCCACCTTTCAGCCATTTAAATTTTTTTGTAGAAGTTCGTTTTTGCTTTTTTACCGTGGTGGATTTCTTCCGTTTTATCATAAAGTAGTAGTCATCTTTAGAGTACCTTGAAATTTATCTTCTTGTCAAGTATAATGTATTTTATCTTAACACATCTGAAGTTACTCCCTCTGCATATGCAGAATCAGATGGAGGTTATAAGGGATAATTATGAGAACAGTTAGTCTTGAAGAATTATTGGAAGCTGGGTGCCATTTTGGGCACCAGGTTTCCCGGCAAAATGCCAAAGCTCGCGAGTACATCTTCGAAGCTCGTGATGGTATCCACATTATTGATCTTGAAAAGACCAAAGAGGGTCTTGAAGAAGCCGCTAAATTTATTAAAGATATCGCAAAGAAAAATGGGACATTGCTTGTATTGGGTACGAAACGTCAGGCAGTTGGCGTATTGGAAGAAGAACGAAAAAGACTCGCCGGAGATGCTGATGGTGTCTATTTTGTTACTAAACGTTGGATTGGCGGTACGTTGACGAATTTTGCAGAAGTTGCAAAGAATTATAAAAAACTGAAGGAAATCACGGTACAGTTAAAGGATCCCCAAGCACGGACGAAATTTACTAAAAAAGAATTGAGCGATATGGAAAAGATGCGTCAAAAGCTTGACGGATTTTACGGCGGTGTTTCTGAAATGCCGGCAGCTCCTGATGCAATTTTTATTATTGATACTCATGAAGAGCATGTCGCTGCAAACGAAGCATTATCAGCTGGTATCCCGACGGTTGGTATCACTGACACCAATGCTGATCCGACAATTATTACTTATCCGATTCCTGCCAATGACGACGCAGTCGGAAGCATCAAACTCATTGCTGATTACATCTTTGACGCGTGGATTGAAGGAAGAAAAGCTAAGGGACAAGCAGAATCCTCCGACAAAGATCAAGATAAAAGTGTAAAGGCAGAAGAAAAACCAAAAGAAGAAAAGAAAAAAGAAACAACAGAGAAGCAAGAATCTGCTAAAGTAAAAGAAGAGAAACCTAAGAAAAAGGCAGAGAAAAAAGATTAATTTCAGAAAACTCAGACTAATCAGACTTCAGAAAGCCAGATTTTTTGAGTATCCCAAACTATGGCACTTGATCTAAAAGCAATTAAAAAACTCAGAGACGAAACTTCCGCATCGGTTGCAGATGTGAGACGCGCGCTTGATGAAGTAAATGGCGATGAAAAGAAAGCATTGGAATGGCTCAAAAAGAGAGCTTCTGAAATTGCTGCAAAAAAAGCTGATCGGGAAACAGGAGAAGGTCTTATTGAAGCGTACATCCATGGTGGTGGAAAAGTTGGCGTTTTGGTTGAACTTCTCTGCGAGACAGATTTTGTCGCAAAGACTGAGGATTTTAAAATGCTTGCGAAAGAAGTTGCGATGCAGGTTGCCGCGATGAATCCAACTGACGTTGATTCCCTTCTCAAACAGGAGTATATTAGAGATAACTCCCAAACAATCGAACAACTTCTCAAAGGAGTGATTGGGAAATTGGGAGAAAACATAATGGTCAAACGCTTTACAAGGTTTGAAATCTAATTTATGGATCCTGTTGCTCAGACTACCAAAGACAAGCTACAAAAAGTCCTCGACGTTCTTAACGATGATCTTGCCACTATTCGCACCGGGCGCGCGACACCAGCACTCGTTGAGAATATTGTTGTCTCAGCCTACGGTGGTTCGGCAAAACTGAAAGTCATGGAGCTTGCGACCATTGGAGCAGCTGACAATAAGACATTGATTATTACACCATTTGATGCATCTGTTATCAGTGATCTCCAAAAGGGGATTGAAGCAGCAAGTGCAGGACTCAATCCGATCATTGACGGCAATGTCCTTCGTATCGGTATCCCTCCACTTTCACAGGAAAGACGGGAAGAGTTGATTAAAGCAATGCGTCACAAGCTTGAAAATGGTCGCGTCATGGTTCGCCAAGTCCGACATGAGATGATCGAAGACATGAAAAAAGATTATGTGGGACGAGAAGATGATATCAAACGACTTGAGAAAGAAATCCAACGACTGATTGATGAGACAAGTGAGACGATTGAAGAGTGGGGAAAGAAAAAAGAAGAAGAATTGATGCAGATATAAAGAATGTTATGCCGCAACAGGTTCTGGAATTAACTGAGCTTGATCTAACTTTATTATTAACATATTTGTAAGTTGACCAAAAGGCAGTTGATATCTATCATCGATCATACCATATGCGAATTGTTTACCCAGTCTTTGTAATAGTACTCTGATATTAAACTCTTGAGCTTTAGTAATCACTGGAGGTGGAGGTTCTTTCTGTAAGTTTTTAATTCCTGCAACAGTCTGTGTTATATTTGTATCCAGTCCATTGATGCCATTAAGTTCACCAATGCCTTCCGCATAAGGTATATCTTCTATGCCATCATAGATAAAATAATAACTTCCTTCTTCTAGTTCGGGTTTTGGCGTGGCATCATCATACTTGCTTATTTTTATATCTGCTTGTGCGTCATCGTCGCCTGGCGTTACGATAACTGAGAATGCTGCCTTTGCCTCATCATCATTTAGCTCATCCTCATGCTTATCATAAAGCTCTCGAACTGCTTGTTGCTGTGCTCGAAATCGAGGGTCTCCCTCAGCATCTGTTTTTTTCTTTGTAATGTCCTTTTCAATTACGTCGAAAACAGCAGCGGCTTGTTCAATAGTTGGCATGCCTGTTCCTTGTGGTAATAGGTCTGCTAAAGTTTTAATATCAGGGAACTGATAAGGTTGTAAAGGATAAGCAGCTTCAGCAGTCGGTAACTGATGATCAATTTCTTTCAGAATCGCTTCATAGATTTTATAATTTTTTAAGACTTCAGGGGCTAAGGATCCAGTGAACATTATTTGAGGTCCTATTAGATTACTCCATTTCTTTTTGCCGCGTCTGAAAAACGCTCGGAGCTCTCTTGTTGTTTCATATGGAAGATGTTCGGCTCGGCCTGATTCAAGTTCCTCCAGTGTGTCATCTAACTCTTTAAGGTCTTTAGCACTTGGTCCTTCCCGTTCCTTTGGTTGATCCAATCGTTCGGCTCTATGCGCCTGAAGAAGAACATGACCATCTCTTAACTCATAAGAATCTGGGTCTTTTCTTCTTAAACCTTCTAAAGCATGTTCTACCGTATGGCCTTTTCCAAACCGTTCGGCAGAAAACGCCGCTGCTTCAGCTTCTAATGATACTCCATCTCCTCCTGCTACTACTTCTGACATACTCTCTTTATCCTACCCTAAACATCCTCTTTTTATCAAGGAGAAAAAGATGCTATAATAAAATTTATGCTGATTACTATTATTGTTTTTCTCCTCATCCTCTCCGTTCTTGTTCTCATTCACGAAGCAGGGCATTACTTTATGGCGAAAAAGTTTGGCATCAAAGTTGAGGAATTCGGATTCGGGTTTCCTCTGACGCCTGCCATATGGCAGAGGAAAATAGGTGAGACAGTTTATTCTTTCTATCCGGTTTTGATCGGAGGATTTGTCAAATTATATGGTGAAGATGAAGCTGGTGCGGGGCGGGTTTCTGTCAAAGAGCAAACGAAAACAGAAAAAGAAGATGAAAAGCGAGCATTTTATTCGCATCCCTTGTGGGAACGGATAGTTATTGTTGTTGCAGGAGTTATAATGAACGCTCTTCTTGCGGTTGTTCTTTATTATGTATTTCTTGCCATGGGAAATTTCCAGACTCAGTTGCCGCTCATCGGCGATCATCATTTCTTCGGTGTAGATCAAAAAGTTACAACGCAGATTGTGATCAGTGAAGTTGAAAAGAATTCTCCGGCAGATAAGGCAGGCATCACGCCATTTTCTACAGTTACATCTATTGATGGGGAAAAAACAGTACCACTTGACGCGTTTGCAAACATTATCAAACAACATGCAGGGGAACCACTCACAATTACCTGGCAAGATGAAAATACGCAAAAAAATCATACGGCAGTCGTTATCCCGCGGCTTCATCCGCCAAAAGGTCAAGGGCAACTCGGTGTTGCCTTCTATCCGTCTAACACTGTTACCCTTGCGTATGATACCCCGACGCAGAAACTTTTCTCCGGTTTTGTGCATCCGGCAAATCTGATGGCATATAATTTTGATGCACTTGGCTATCTGATTCACATCTCTCTGCAGGAAAAGAGTGTGACGCCGGTCAGCGAAGGAGTATCCGGTCCTGTGGGAATTGGTTATGTTGTTGGTTCAATTATCCAGATTCCGAATGTCCAAGAAAGGATTATGCAGTTGCTTAATTTAGTCGGTCTTCTTTCGATTTCACTCGCGTTTTTCAATGTCCTGCCGATTCCAGGCCTTGATGGAGGACGGCTGTTTTTTCTGCTTATTGAAGCAGTGACACGAAAAAAAGTAAATCCAAAGATCGAAGGATATATTCATGCAGTCGGCATGGCAGTTCTTATTTTATTGCTTTTTCTAATAACTATTAAAGATATTAACCAATTCTTTATCCACCACTAATTCTTGACTTTGGATTTTGTATCTGTTTGACTTAAATTATGGTATCTGAGGAGCTTACAACAATAGTCCGCAATAGATTCAAAGAAGGGAAACGGCGACAAGAAATTAAAGATGAATTATGGCAGCAGGGATATGCTGAAGAAGATATCGATGCGGCAATAACAAAAATTCAACATGATGCGATTAAGCAACTTCCCGGAATAGCATGGGTATATCAGTTTATTGAGAATTTTGAGACAAAAACAGAGTTCGCAAACCCGCATATAACAGTGATTGTTTTGGCTTGTTGTACCGGAGTTCTCATCATTTTGGCAGCAGTCTTATATATAGTTTTTGATCCGCTTAATACCCAAGCAACTGAGCGAGATACACAACGTCAAGCGGATGTTATACTATTGCAAAATGCATTGAATGCATACTATCAAGAAAATCAGCAATATCCATCCTCGCTTACGAAATTAGTTCCAGATTTTCTCCAGTCACTTCCGAAAGACCCTGGAACAGGTGCAGATTTTTCCTATCATACGGCGGACGGTACGGCGAATTACACCTTATGTGTTTCCTATGAATTGCAACATCAGCAATGTCTTTCGGAAGAACAATCATCTGCGATTCCACTTGTCCCAACAGATACTCCTGCCCCGACATTTGCTCCGCAAGCGGTAAATAAAACAGGAGGCATACAATAATGATGTTTACTGACTACCTCAATAAATATGCAGTTCGCAATCACAGCAATCAAGGAATAACCGTATGTCCTGTTGCGGATTTGCAGGCAGGTGTGGCACTAGCAAAAGAGTTGCTTTATGAGGTTTCTGATGAGCAAACGGTTTTATATCTTTCCGGCGGCAGTATGCAACGGCTGTATGAACAACTGGCAAAGGAATCAACGATTAAACTGGGTGCTGTTGGTTTGATTGATGAGCGATTCGGTGAATCAATGCATGAGACCAGCAATGAAAAAATGATCAGGGATACTAAGCTGCTTCAGTATTTATCGTTTCATAAGATTCCGTTTTATTCAGTGTTAGAGGAGGGAAAAAGCAGGGAAGAAGCATCTCTTGCTTATGATGAGAAAGTCCGCTCCTTGCATGCGACTTTTCAAAAACATATCGGACTTATTGGTATCGGGCCTGATGGGCATATCTCAAGTATTATTCCAAACAGACAGGATTTTCATAATCCATGGTTTGATGCAGATCATCAGCATCTGCTGGTTTCGGATTTCAACGATCCAAATAGTCATTACAAAGAGCGAGTCGGGATGACTTTTCTCGGACTGTCAATGCTTGATCAGTTGCTTGTTCTTGCGTTTGGCGACAGCAAACAAACGATGTTTAGTCTATTGTTTGCAGATGGCAGTGAGCAAGATATTCCCGCGAGATTTTTTAAACGGCCAGAAATTGCACAGAAGACACTCCTGATAACAGATCAGGAAGTATAATTTTTATTTTACTTCATACAAGGTAACTACTGGCAAGTTTTAAAAAAAAGCGCTAGAATAGGTGAACATGATGTCTCCTTTTGTAATGGTTATTTTTGGGGCGACGGGGGATCTGGCGCAGCATAAATTACTTCCTGATTTATATTCTCTTTTTAAGAAAAAGACGCTTGGTGAAAAATTCTATATCGTCGGATTTGCCAGGCGGGATTTTTCTGATGATGTCTATCGTGACATGATGGCAGAAGAGCTTGCGGTGACAAATGAGCCGGAGTGGGAAAATTTTGCAAAAAATTTGTATTATCAGCAAGGATTGTTTGATGAAGAAGCAGGCTATACTGCATTGATAAAAAAACTCAATGGTTTTGATGAAGAGATTGGAGCATGCATTACCCGGGTATTTTATCTTGCGACACCACCTGATAATTACGAGACAATTCTGAAATATCTTAATAGCACCAAATTGTCCGAAGGATGCGGCCAGGGTTCAGAAAAATGGACAAGGCTTGCGATTGAAAAACCGTTTGGGAAAGATTTGGAACACGCAAGACGTCTTGATAAACTGCTTGCAGAAATCTTTGAAGAGCGGCAGATTTATCGGGTCGATCATTATCTCGGCAAAGAGACAATGCAAAACGTGATTGCCTTTCGGTTTGCCAATAGTATCTTTGAGCCGGTCTGGAATAAAGAATATATCGATCATGTGCAGATTACCTGGGCTGAAAAAGAAGGTGTCAGAACTCGCGGCAAATTTTTTGACGGCATCGGAATTTTGCGTGATGTCGGACAGAATCATTTGCTCCAAATGCTCGCAACTGTTGCCATGGAGCAACCGAAAAGCTTTTCCAAAGAAGGCGTCCGTGACGCACGTGCAAGCGCTATAAAAGCGATTCGTTGTCCCAATAAGCATGAAGTAAAAGATAATGTGGTTCGTGGGCAATATGATGGCTATCAGAGTGAGCAAAATGTTGCGTCTGATTCTCAGACTGAGACGTTTGTTGCAGCAAAATTATTTGTCGACACACCGCGTTTTGCAGACATACCGTTTTATGTGCGCGCCGGCAAAAAAATGGCAGAGGAAGTCATGGAGATAAAAGTCGTTTTCAAACAGACTTGTCATATTCTTTTCAAAGAATTTGGCTGCCCTGAAGTTGGCAATGTCCTGACAATTCGTATCCAGCCCGATGAAGGCATAACGCTTCGGATGATTGCCAAAAAACCCGGTAATACAGTTAGTTTAGATACTGTGGACATGAGGTTTTCCTATCAGCAATCGTTCGGTCATCATGGCGCTGACGCGTATGAAAAAATTCTTCTTGATATCCTCGCCGGTGATCAAATGCTTTTTAATCGTTCCGATGAACTTGAAAGTTCCTGGCACCTTATTTCTACTATTTTACAGAGTTGGGAAGAAGAGAAGGAAACAATCGAAATTTATCAAGAAGGTACGTGGGGACCCGAATCAGCACGAGAGCTTATTGAACGAGACGGCAGAAAGTGGCTTTGATTGAGCTTTTAGGTTTGGTTCTTCCCATGGTACTTGTGATTCTCGTGCTACTTATGTTACCCTTATAAACGTATGCAAGTTGCAATTCTTGGAATGGGAAAAATGGGCAAGAATATTGCCGAAAAATTATTGGCTGCGGGTCATGAAGTTGTTGTATGGAATAGATCCCGTGAAGTCCTTGATAAGATGCGTGTTGAAAAAGCGTCGTATATTGTTTCTCAAAAACTGCAGATTGTCCATCAGCTTGATGAGCTGCATGATGTGTTAGCAAAACCGCGTATCGTCTGGCTCATGCTTCCTGCGGGTGATGTAACAGAGGAGACGCTCACACAATTGAAAGATAGCATTGTTGATTCTGGTGATATTGTGATTGATGGCGGCAACGCTTTTTATGAAGATACGCAAAAACGCTCCATTGCCTTTGAAGAAAAAGGAATAAAGTTTTTGGGGATTGGTGTCTCAGGAGGGATTCATGGATTGGAGAATGGGTATCCATTGATGGTTGGCGGCAATCAATCCGCGTATGATTATATCACTGTCGTTCTTGACAGTCTTGCAAAACCCAACGGCGGTCACACCTATTTTGGTGAAGGCGGCGCGGGACATTTTGTCAAAATGGTACATAACGGTGTTGAGTATGGCATGATGCAGTCAATTGCTGAAGGATTTGCAACACTTGCAAAAAGCGATTATAAACTTAATCTTGTGGATGTCGGCAACAATTGGCAGCGGGGAAGTATTGTTGCCAGCTTTTTAGTATATTGCGCGGTATCTGCACTTATTAAAGATCCGCAACTTTCACAATTTGATGGCTATATTGATGCCAAAGGCGAAGGAGAATGGACTGTCAAAACAGCAAAGAAGCTCAACGTACCAATACCTGTCATCGAACAAGCCTTGGATTTCCGGAAAAAATCACAATACGATAAAGCGACACAAGAAACCTTTGTTGCCAAGATGGTTGCAGCACTCCGCAATGAATTTGGCGGACACGAGATACATAAAGAAACGATCGAAAAAAAAGAAGAGAAGTAAAATTTTTATTGCTGAGTTTGACAAGAGAAGAATATTTTTTTATAATTAACTTTAATAAAGCGTTAGAGTTTGGTATCCCGCCAAACAATTTCAATTTTGAAAACGCTGATTGCGATAAGTCCCCCTTCGGAGGATTAAAACAATACGGAAGTCACCCGTAAAATAAGACAAAGTGTGTCGCACTTCACTTCGTTCAGTATAAACTGTTTACTCTGAGGAGCGAAGCGAAGAAGAGCGGAGCACGTAAATGAGTCCCGATCAAATCGGGAGAATCAAGGTGGTACCGTCCTGAGGTCATCGAAGGGCCCTTGTAAGTTTCCAAGTTTTACTTGGAGATTTGCAAGGGCTTTTTTAATGGGACACAACAATTTTGTCCTATTACAGTTTGCGCTAGCAAAGCTGTTTTGACATACTATTTAGTCAAATTACAGTAAGCGCTAGCTTAGCTGATGGGACACAACAATTTTGTCCCATCATAGTAAGCGTTAGCTTAGCTATATATGAAAAAAATAATAGTTATCAAAATCGGCAGTAGCGTTTTATTAACAAAACGGCAGAAAGTCGACCAATATCGAATGAAACATCTTGCTGAACAAGTTGCGTCACTCAAAAATGATGGATATGGTATTGTTCTAGTGGTATCGGGAGCTGTCGCATATGGTTCTCATTTTATTGATTTGTCACAAGATACAGGATGTCATCGTAACGTGGCTGCAGGTATTGGGCAAATTTATGTAATGACGGCGCTTAATGAAACGTTTTGTCGTCTTGGTATACAAATTGCCCAGATTCTTTTGACCAAAGAATATTTTTTGAGAAACAAAAAGTACTTAAAGGAGATTTTGGAATCTTCACTTCTCAGTGGATTCATCCCGGTTATCAATGAAAATGATGTGCTTGATCTGAATAGTTTTGGTGGCAACGACTTGCTTGCGGCAGAAGTTGCCAAACAACTTACTACAGAAAAAGTATATTTTCTTTCGACCATGAAAGGATCACTGTATGGTGTTGGTGGTGCGACGACAAAAATACAAGCGTATGATCATCTCACTAAAAGAAATATTAGTGCACGAATAGTTAATGGTAAAAAGAAGAATGTTTTATTACTACTATGAAAAAAATAATAACTCAATTACAACAAGTAAAGAATGTATCATATAAGCTGGCAAGGCTTTCTGCCCAAGAAAAAACGCAAATACTCTTATCACTAGCCGTTTGTTTACAAAAACATAAAGGTGAGATTTTAGTTGCAAACAATGAAGATGTTCGTAGAGCAAAAAAAAATGGAGCGACAGCTGCTTTCCTTGACAGGCTGACACTTTCTCAAAAAACTTTTGAAGGAATGATTACACAACTTAAAACCGTTGCAAAAATTGCGGATCCGGTTGGTGAGATTCTTGAACAGCTGGAGTTGGCTAATGGGATAAATCTTCGGAAGATGCGGTTTCCGTTAGGAGTCATCTTGATGATTTATGAATCACGTCCAAATGTGACGATTGATGCCGCAAGTCTCTGTCTGCGATCCGGAAACGTGGCTGTTCTCAAGGGCGGAAGTGAAGCATATAACACAAATAAAGCATTAGTCGCGTGTATTCGTTCAGTAATGAGACAGTATAACGTAGATGAATCAGCAGTAACATTTCTTGAAAAGGTAACACACGCAGATGTTGAAGAAATTTTACAAAGAAATGACCTGATCGATATGGTCATCCCACGGGGAAGTTATACGTTGACATCTGCAGTCGCTGAAAAATCCCGTATTCCGATTCTCTATCATTCCTCAGGGGGTGCAAGAATGTATATTGATGAAAGTGCTAATTTGAAAAAGGCTTTAGAAATCTGCATCAATGCGAAGACAAACAGAACCGGAGTATGCAATGCACTTGACATGGTGCTTATACATACTAATGTGGCGAAAAAGATTTTGCCGCTGTTGGATAAAGCATTGGAGGAAAAAGGATTTCAGATTCGAGCTGACAAGAAGGCAAAAAAATATATGGTACATGCGATTAATGCTACAAATAAAGATTTTGAAACAGAATTTCTTGATAGCATTTTAGCGGTAAGAATTGTTGAAAGCGCTGATGAAGCGATTGCATTTATCAAGACTCATACGCATGGACATACCGAAGTGTTGGCAGCGGAAGATAAAAGGGTTGTTTCCAGGTTTATTTCAGAAATTGATGCCGCAGGACTTATGATTAATTGCTCTTCTAGACTACATGATGGTGGGGAGTTTGGATTGGGGGCAGAAATGGGAATTGCGACAGGGAAATTCCACGCGAGAGGCCCGGTCGGTGCGCGTGAATTAACAACATATAAATGGATTGCTTATGGAAATGGACAAATTAAACACTAAAAAAATAGCTATTATTGGAATGGGACATATGGGAAATGCTTTATTACAAGGTTTTTTTTCCAGTGGATTGAAAAGAGAACAAGTAGTTATTTCCAATAATTCCTCTAACAATAAAAAAATAGTTCAACAAGCTGATTGGATTATCCTTGCCGTTAAACCGGAAGTTGTTCGTGATGTTTTGGAAGATATAAAAGAATATCTTGTTGATAAGTTGCTTATTTCCGCTGCTGCAGGCGTTACACTAAGTCAACTTACAGCTGATACTCATGTAAAACAAAAAATTGTACGTATTATGCCAAATCTTCCTGTTGCATGCGGTCAAGGAGTAATCGGAATCTTCGCAAATAAATATGTCAGAGAAAGAGCTGAGGTAGTACTGGTGTTTTCATTACTTGGGAATGTGATAAGTTGTGAAAAAGAAAATGAGCTTGATGCATTGACGATTATCTCAGGCTGCGGACCAGCGTTAGCTGCCTATTGTATCAATATGCTTATGTATTCTGGGGAAAAATTCGGTTTGAGAAAAAAAGTTTCAGAAAAGGTAGCATTTCATACCTTTTCGGGTACGATTGCTCTTATGAACAAAACCAATCAGTCAGCGGCCGAATTACAATCAGCAGTTGCAACTAAAAGAGGAGTGACAGAGGAGATTATTAAAGATCTCACAAAACATGACTTTTATAAATTATTTGTAGAAAGTTTAATGGTTGGATATGTTAAAATAAAGAAAATAAAAGAAGATTTATGAAATATTCACAACTTTTTGGCAAAACATTAAAAGATATACCGCGAGATGCGACGTTAGTATCACATAAACTGCTTTATCAAGCAGGATTTATTCGTGAAAGTACAGCAGGCAGATATTATCTCTTGCCGCTTGGCATAAGAGTTCACGATAAGATCAAAGCAATTGTGAAGGAAGAGATGGACAGAGCAGGCGGACAGGAGATCATCACGCCACTATTGCATCCGAAGACACTTTGGGAAGAGACTAACAGGACAACCTCAGTCGGATTTGAATTGATGAGTATCAAGGACCGCAATGAATTTGAGTTCGTTCTGGGAGGAACGGCTGAGGAGATGCTTGTTGATTTGGTCCGAAAATTTCAAATTAGCTACAAGGATCTGCCGTTTAATTTATATCAATTCTCAACAAAATTCCGTGATGAAATGCGGGCACGAGGTGGATTGTTGCGACTTCGGGAATTTGTGATGAAAGATGCTTATTCGTTCCATGCGACTGAGAAAGATTTCAAAAAAGAATATGAAAGTATGCGCGATACGTATACAAGAATTGTAGAACGTGTTGGTCTTAAAGCATCTGTTGTAGAAGCAGACAATGGGTATATCGGCGGAGAATATTGTCATGAGTTTATCGTTGAGAGTCAAGTTGGCGAGAATCGATTCTTTACCACAGAAGATGGATCTTATGCAGCACATGAGGAAGTTGCGAAGTTTAAATATGAGGAATTTACGACTGACGAAGAAATGAAGCCGATAGAAGAAGTTGAGGGCAAAGGGATAATTGGTGTAACTGAGCTTGCAAAATTTTTAAAAATTCCAGTAGAGAACACAACAAAAACGATCCTCTTTGAAGATGAAAATGGTAATGTGATCGCAGCGGCCGTGCAAGGCGAGTATGAGATTAATGAAACCAAACTTATGCATATCGCGAAAGTGCACCGATTGCAGTTAGCTTCCGCAGAAACGGTCAAGCGTGTTACCGGCGCTGAGGTGGGTTATGCAGGGCTTTTGAATTTACCAAAAGACGTACGAATATTTATGGATGAGTCTATGAAGGGTCGCAGAAATTTTGAAATGGGAGCAAATCGCACTAATTATCATTCAATAAATGTTAATTTTGGTCGTGACCTTTCAGAACCTGAAAAGTTTTATGAATTTAAGCTTGCAAAAGAAGGTTTTCTTGCTCCGAACGGCAAGAAGCTCATAGAAAAACGTGGCATTGAAGTCGGCAATATTTTTCAGCTAGGATTTCACTATTCAAGCAAGATGAAAGACGCGCTCTTTACCGATGAAAATGGCAAGAAACAGCCATACTATATGGGATGCTATGGATTTGGTTTGGCGCGTACGCTGACAACAGTTGTTGAGAAGCATCATGATGATCGTGGCATTGTCTGGCCGGAATCGGTTGCACCTTATCAGGTGCATTTAATTTCTCTCAAAGAAAATGAAAAAGCAGAGAAAGTTTATCAAGAACTTTTGGATGCTGGTGTTGAAGTTTTATTTGATGATAGAGAAGAAGTCACTGCAGGTGCGAAGTTTGCTGATGCGGATTTAATTGGCATTCCTGTCCGGTTGGTTATATCTGCAAAAACAGGGGATGCGATTGGCTCCGATTCAATCGGGGTTGAGTTTAAAAAACGAACAGAAAAAGAAGCAGAACTACTTTCATTGGAACAAATCCTCTCACGGCTTACAGTTTAATCTCAATTAAGGTTTACTTTATCACTGTTTACAACCAATATCATGTCATCCTGAGCGGAACGCAGTGAAGTCGAAGGATCTCATTCCACCTGGCAGCGGTTGTGGTATGAGATTCCTCGACTCCCGTTGGTCGCTCGGAATGACAATATCTCGTCAGCTTACTGCGAGGTAGTTTTAGCTTAGAATGACAGGAAAGGAACAGGGAGATTGAAGACCTTGATCCAGAAGAATGTATACACAGCAAAGAAGATAACTGATCCCACAATATAGAGCACTTTTAATAATGCAGAGGTCTCGTGTGGTTGGTTCACCGTGGAAGGTGAAGGAAGCGGTTGTGTCATTGGTTCAGTGCTCATAGCACTTTGTCCTGCGTTAAGATCTTCAGGTGAATAAGGAGTAATAGGAGCTTGCGTTGCAGGGTCGATAGGGGTATTCATATCACTCTGTCCACCATCCTGGGGAGCGCTGATGTCAGTGGGTTGCGAAACTGGATTTGAGAAGAAGGAACTATTTGGCGGTGAAATGGGATTTTGTGCCGAATCCATTGATGAGGCGGGAGCAGATAGTGGTGCTGAAAGACCAGCTGTTGGATCTGATGGCATACTGATAACTGTAGGGCCAGTACCGGGATTTGGTCCCATTCCTGCGTCTGGCGTTGGTGTTGCTGTGGGTTGTCCAAAAGGAGAAGCACCAAGTTGTGGTGATTGTGATTGATCAGGTTGGATCGTTGGTGAAGAAGAGAGTGTGGGGTCTGCTACGGGCATTGTTGTATTTTGTGCGGTATTATTTGTATTGTTCGTTCCAGTTCCCATGACACGTGCATACGTTTCTTTTAATTTGGGATCGAGATGATCAAATGCTTTTGGATCCATAATAGTCCCTTATTCTATCTTCGGGTATTTAGATATCTTTGTCAAGGTCAAGGTTTGAGATTTGGAGCTTTTATTGTTATACTTACCTCATGAAAATTATTGTAACGCATATGTCTCCTGATTGGGATGCGATTACTTCCGTGTGGCTTCTTAAGAAATATCTCTCCGGTTGGCAGGATGCTCAAGTGCGATTTGTTCCTGCAGGAACACGGTTAAATAACAGGGAACAGGGAACAGGGAACAGGGAACAGGAAGATCCTATTGAAAAATCTGGCGAGGATGAAGTAATTCATGTCGATACTGGACTTGGTCCGCTTGACCATCATCAGACACAGGACACAGCTGTCTGTGCTGCGTCTCGAACGTGGGATTATGTATTGTCTCAAATAAAAGAAACAAACGATAGTATGACATCTGAGCACAAAGAAGCCGTCTCTCGCATTGTCAAAATTGTTGTTGCCATCGATCATTTTCAGGAAGTTTTTTGGCATGATGCAGCATCGGATATTTATGAATTTTCACTTATTGGGGTTTTGGAGGGATTGAAGTACGAAAAGCAAAACAGCGATGAGAAGTATATGGAGTTTGGATTAGTTTGTCTTAATGCGCTAGTCGCGGAATTTGAGAATCGCATTTGGGCAGAAAGAGAGATAAAGGAAAAAGGCATTGCGTTTGAGACAAGTCGCGGACGCGGTATGGGATTTGAGACAATCAACGATACGGTTCTCAAACTTGCACAGAAAATGGGTTATATTTTGGTAGTTCGCAAAGATCCGCGTAAAGGCTATGTCCGTATCAAGACCTTGCCAGACCAAAAAGGGGAGAAGGGGATTGATTTAACAAATGCTTATGAACAGCTCAAGAAAATGGACCCTGATGCAACCTGGTTTCTTCATGTTTCCAAAAAAATGCTTCTGAATGGCACACCGAAGAACCCGAAGATGATACCAACGAAATTGACATTACGTGAGATAATAAAGGTGCTCGAAAAGATTTAATAAGGTACTAGGTGATAGGGACTAGAAAATTATGGAAAATTGTCTTTTTTGTAAATTGGTTGCTGGAGAAATTCCTTCTTTAAAAGTCTATGAAGACCGTCAGACTGTAACGTTTATGGAACTTAATCCTTCTGCGCCTGGTCATGTGATGGTGATTCTTAAAAAACATGGCAACAATATCTTGGAATATTCTCAAGAGGAATTGGGGCAGCTTATGGGAAGTATCCAAAAAGTTACGAATAAAATTGAAAAAGCACTTAATCCTGATTCTATAACCATCGGCATCAATCACAAAGAACGTCGCGGTGTCCCGCATCTGCATGTGCATATAATTCCTCGATGGGAAAATGACAAAGGCGGCGTTATTCAGTCTGTTGTGAATAATAAGCCAAAAGAGAGTCGTGAAACCATCGCCGCAAGAATCCGCAAAGCCTAGATAGTAATTTCTTTTAGGCATAAACTATCGCCAATCATATCCTATAGTTGATTAATTAGCCTCAATTTGTTACAATTATTTGATTATGCCAGTACAAGCTGAACATGCAAGACCCATTGCCCGCGTTGAGGGAGTACGTCGAAGGGTAAATCGAGGTGGAGGAAGACTTACACAAAATGCTTATTTGACGCCTCTACTTTTTCAAGGAGATTCAGCACACGTTCAAGATCTAATGCAGATAGCAGTAGATTCGAGACAAAGGCTTTTGTCAAGAGAGCGCGTAGAAGTACTTAATAATACCGAGAGCAACCGCGTAGATCATTGGTATAGAAAATTTGTTGGTTCTATAGATCCAATGTGGACAGAATATGGGTTAACTCAAACCCAACGGCCCACGATAAGAAGACTTATTACATCTATTGTTTCAAATACGCCTCATCCAGGGGAAATAATAAATCCAATTATTGGAGAAGAAGAATATGCTGGCGTAAGGGAAGGCATATTCTTATGGGAAGGTCTTGATAAGTTGATGAGTGCTACCGAACAACTAACTGGTGAAAGTCATAGATATACACCCTATGAATTCATCGGGAGCTTGAGAGGTTTTTCAGATGCTTGTGTTGTGAGTTATTTACAGGCAGATGAAAAAAGAAAAGCAGGACATACTATTGAATTAGGTTTGTTGCCGGATACAAAAGCACGATTAATAAGAAGTATTGACCAGGCTGTAGAAGATCCTGAGCTTATGGAAAGACAATTAAGAAAAGCTGGACCTGAATTTGCTGTTTATCCGAGCAGCGATGGTGGTTATATGTGGAGAACAGACTGGAGAGAGTATCGAGAAAAACATATAAACGAGCAAAAAGCATATCTTACAGATCCATCCCGTACTGCAGAAGATTGGATGAGGATAAACGGTATTATGCGAGCTTCGCCTACTTGTGGATTACAAACTGACTTTTTGCTTGATCGTTTGCCAGGATTTGAGCCAGACTTAGGATTTTTATCTGCTAATGCGTCTATCCTACCTTTCATGTTTGGAGAGCGCCATGAATTTATCTTGGCTGTGCCTAGTTCAGAAGTTAAAGACTCCATACTTGCTATACAGAAAGATATTGCAAAAGATAGTGATCCTTTTCTTGCGGCGACTGAGGATCCGAGACCAGGAATTCCCTCTGTTGCTTCTATGACTGTTATTGATCCGTCAATCTTACAACTTTTTGATTTGCCTTTTTTAAATGATTTAGCCCCTGAGGAGCGGATACCATTTTCGCGTTCAATTGCTCCAGGGAGTTTTAGCGATAATGGTGTATTTGTGGATACGTATCTGAACTATGTTGAATTTTTAGGATTGCTAAGTTCATTTAATTCGGAGGCTTATGTGCATAGTGAAAGCTACTTTAAGAGAAACGCAGTACCAATGAGTTTGTGAATTTTTAGAAAATTTAATTAAGAGTAATTTAGTCTAGAGATTTACTTATCATCCGTTTTGGAGTAAAATAGGGACATCAATCAAAGGAGGTGTTTTTTATGGTTTATGTTAAGAAATTACCAGGACAATCAGACGATCAAGTCATCCGAAACTTTTCCAAAAAAGTGATGGATGCTGGTATTGTGCAAGAGGCAAAGCGCCGGAAGTTTTATCTCAAGCCTTCTCTGGCAAAAAAGCTGAGGAAAAAGCTGAAGCAAGAGGAAGCAGCGAGGGTTAAACTTTTCTAATGAACAAGCCCAAAGTCCTTATCTACGTTGAAAGCCGATACAAAGTCAACCGCAAACGCATTAAATCCGCGGTACAGTATGTATTGGAAGAACAAAATTTACAGACACCTGTAGAAATCTCGATTGCAATTGTTGGTGATCGCAAAATGAAAGCGCTCAATAAGAAGTATCGTAATAAAGAGGGGACGGCAAATATTCTTGAGTTTCCGCTCAAAGATGGTGCTCAGACAGTGCTGCCGACAGATATTACGAGGCTTGGGGATATTGTGATTTCGTATCCGATGGTGATTAAAGAAGCAGCTGAGCAGGAAATGCTGGTTGACGATCGAGTTGAAGAATTGATTCAGCATGGGATGCTGCATTTACTGGGATTGCACCATGAGTAATTTTTTCTTTTTGTATGGTTTTTTATCGTAAATATCGCCCCCAAAAAATTGATGATCTTGATAGTGAATCAGTTCGGCAGACACTCACTGCTGTTCTCCAAAAAGATACTCCTCATGCATTTCTTTTTACCGGACCTAAAGGATTGGGGAAAACATCAACAGCACGGATTGTCGCAAAGGTGGTTAATTGCGAGAAACGAAAAAAAGGATCTGCTGAGCCATGCAACGAGTGCGATCAGTGTACTTCTATCACCAATGGCACCAATGTTGATGTCTTAGAAATCGATGCTGCATCCAATCGCGGCATTGATGAGATTCGAGAATTGAAAGAAAAAATTCGTCTTGCGCCTGTTGCCGCGAAACGGAAAGTCTACATCATTGATGAAGTCCACATGCTTACGACAGAAGCGTTTAATGCACTATTGAAGACACTTGAAGAGCCTCCGGAACATGCGATGTTTATTCTCTGTACGACTGAAGCACACAAAGTGCCGGAGACAATTGTGTCGAGATGTTTTCAGATTATGTTTCGTCCGGCGACTGAGGAAGAATTAGTAAGGTCTTTTAAACGGATTGTTGCAGGAGAAAAAATAAAAATAGACGATGAAGCATTAAAATACATTGCTCAATTAGCAGATAGAGGTTTTCGTGATGGAGTGAAAGTTTTGGAAGAGGTGACACTATTAGCAAAGCCTGGAGAAGAGATTAATAAAGATTTTCTTGATAAAGTATATAAATCATCACTTACAGTACACGGTTTACTTTCTTTTTTGACATTTTTAAAAGATCGAGATATTAAAAAAAGCTTAGAAATTATTCAGGGATTAGTTAATGAAGGAGTGGATTTGAAGCATTTTACAACTCTACTCTTAACAGAATTACATGAAATTTTATTACATAATGAGCTAGGAGAAACGAATAAAACACTTCTTGGTACATTAAAATTTGAGACTGTGGAAATAGTAAGATTAGTTACTCTTTTTTCCAAGGCTTATTCTGACATGAAATATGCAGTGGTGCCTCAATTGCCGCTGGAGCTTGCTGTTATTGAATGGTGTGAAAATTCGCAGAACCACGTAGAACAAAATGCAGAACCAAGCAGGAACGTCATTGCGAGGAATCCGGCAACGCCTGCGACGAAGAAATCTTCTGAAGGAGATCGCCACGCTGCGTCCGCGATGACGCAGGAGGACGAAGAAGTTTCCGTTTCATCTCTTCGTAAACAGGCGGGGAATATGAAGAAAATCAAGGCTCTTTATGGAGATAAAGCGACAAAAACGCCACCTGCAGAAGAAGAAGTGGAAATTTCTACAAGCACTGTTGAACTCATGCATACCAATGGCGATGGTACGGTGACAAAAGAATGGATGGAGCATTTTTGGAAAAATTTTATTGACGAGACAAAAAAATATAATCATACTGTAGCTGGAGTTCTTCGTGGATGTAAAATTAAAAGTTATGCAGATCAGAAACTTATCATTCAGACAGCATACAAATTCCACAAAGAGCGGCTTGACGATATGAAAAACCGTGAAGCACTCTTGAAGATAGCAAAATTACTCACTGGAAAAGATGTTGAAATTACTGTAGAATTAAAAAAGTAAGGCGTCGCGAATCTAAAGACATCGCGGCATCCCCAACTATAATTATCGTAATAATCAAAGTGGGGGAGGTGATTGTATGGCTTTTAATCCATTCGGACAATTAGGGGAAATGAAAAAAATGCGTGACCAGGCGATGGCGATGCAGCGGGAGTTGCAGACTGAAATCGTCGAGGTCAGTAAGCGCGGCGTTTATGTTAAAATCGCAGGCGATCAAAAGATTATTGAAATAAAATCAAACGACAAATCAGATGAGGATATCCGTGAGGCGGTTAATGAAGCTGTGAAGAAATCTCAGGAAGTCGCAGCGAAGAAAATGCAATCAATGATGGGCGGACTTGGAGGTCTTGCCGGAATGCTGGGAGGGAAATAGAGATACCATATGGGAATGGAATCCGATGAATTTATTTTATTAACCGGTCGGGCGAATCAACCGTTGGCGGAAGCTATCGGGAAGATCCTTAAGACTGAGGTGACTTGTCCGATCACAAGTTTTTCAGACGGAGAAATCCGGGTCCGTATCACTCCGAACCTGAGGCGTCGGAAGGTTTTTCTTATTCAGCCGACATCTGCACCTGTGAATGATCATATCATGGAGCTTGCTTTGATGGCTGATGCTGCGAAGCGTGCTTCTGCGACTGAAGTGACCGCTGTTATTCCATATTTTGGCTACGCACGCCAAGATAGAAAAGAAATGTCTCGCGTTCCAATCAGTGCTGCTGCTGTCTCTTCATTATTGATCAATGCGGGTATTGACCGGATTTTGACAATTGATATCCATTCAGAACAGATGGAAGGATCTATCAAGCAGCCATGGGATAATCTTTTTGCGAGCTATTCATTATTACCAGTTTTAAAAGAAAAGAATTTCAAAGATCTTATCGTTGCCGCGCCTGATAAAGGAGGCGTTTTGCAAGCAGTTAAATATGCAAAATTATTGGAAGCAAATGGTATTGCCTTTGCTTATAAAATGCGAGAGATTACGCTCAACGATATCTCAAGTCCTCTTGGCATGATTGGGGAAGTGAAAGATAAAGATGTGTTAATTGTTGATGACATGATTGATACGGGAGGAACAATTGTCCATGCAGCAAATTACATCAAAGAAAAAGGCGCAAAAAGTGTGCGTGTAGCAACAACTCATGGAGTCTTTGCTGGACACGCATTACAAATGATTAGCGACTCAGCGATAGAGGAAGTACTTGTCACTGATACCATAAAACCCCGTGAAGAAGTTTTGCAGAATAAAAAAATTAAGATTGTTTCTGTTGCGCCACTTTTGGCAGAAGCAATCAAACGCATCAAGACTGGCGACTCCATCAGTCAGACGCTCATTTTGTAAAAAATATGCTACAATAGCTTCATGACCGAGTAGGTCATACTCCAAAAGCATATGCATTGTTTTATTGATAAATATATAGAAAGGAAATTAGCGTACCAAGACAATTGGTACTGCAAAGGAGTATGAAAGTATTCTCAGGATCTTCTAATCATCCACTGACAGAAAAAATTACAGGATCCCTTGGCATAAAAATATCTCCTATTGAGACAATGATTTTTCCTGATGGAGAGCGACGCATCAAACTGAATACAGCAGTTCTTGAAGAAGATACTATTGTTCTTCAGTCGACCAATACTCCTGTCGATCAGAACTATATGGAATTGTTTTTCATTATTGATGCACTGAAGAGAAGCGGCGTCAAATCAGTGACTGCGGTTATCCCATATCTTGGCTTTCAGCGGCAGGATCATGTATTTCGCGATGGTGAAGCAGTTTCTCTGGATGTGATTGTCCGTTTTTTGGAATCACTCAATGTTGACCGAATAATCTCTTTTGATTTGCATTCAATCAAAATTCCCGAGCTGTTTCATATTCCGATAACGCAACTCTCAGGACTGCGGCTTTTTGCAGAAAGAATCAAAAGTCCTGCATTTAATAAGCTTGTTAAAGGAGATAGTGCTCAAGAATTTTTGAAAGATGCCATTCTTGTATCTCCTGATATGGGAGGTTTGAGGCGGATTGAACAGATGTCAGAAATGCTCAATGGCTTGCCATGGATTGCAACGGTTAAAGACCGTGACTTGCAGACTGGTGATATTACGATAAAACAATTTGAGGGACCTTTTGCTCCATCTGAACTTCCCGGCAAGCGGGCGCTTATTGTTGATGATATGATCTCAAGCGGCAATACTGTTGTACAATCAGCCCAGCTTCTCAAAGATAACGGGGTAGTATCATGTGATGTTTTCGCGACACATGCTGTTTTTTCAGAAGAAGCACCGGAATTACTGCAAGATTCAAATATTGATCGCGTATATGTCACAGATACTGTTTTTATTCCGGAAGAAAAATATTTTCCCAAACTGCATGTGTTGTCAGTGGCAGAGATGATTGCAAAAGAATTAAAATGAAAATCCCCAAGGCTATTCAAAATGGTATTGAATCTTTTGAACGTCTTCCAGGTATCGGTCCCAAGAGTGCCGAGCGGTTGACGTTTTATTTGTTGCATGTTCCGCAAGGTGAACTCGATCGTTTTGCTATGGCAGTTCAAAACTTGAAGAAAGATACAATCATTTGCTCAACGTGTTTCAATATTGGAGAATCTGATCCATGTTCCATTTGCTCAGACACCATGCGAAATCAATCAGTCATTTGTGTTGTCGAACAACCACTTGATGTGATCGCGCTTGAAAAGAGTAAAAAATATTCTGGCGTCTATCATGTGCTCAATGGGAAAATCGATCCACTCAATAATATTGGACCGGACGAGATTCGGATCAACGAACTCTTACAACGAGTTAGAAATGAGGAATCAGAAAGTACAGAAGTGATTTTAGCTACGAATCCCACCATGGAAGGTGAGGCAACGGCGATGTATATTGCGAAAAAGCTCAAAGCTCAAAACGTCCCCAAAGGGGATCTAGTGACAGATCTCAAAATTTCGCGAATTGGGCGGGGACTTCCGATTGGAGCGGATATTGAATATGCTGATCCAACGACTCTTGAACGGGCGATGGAAGGCAGAAGCGAGTATTGAATTCTGTCATCCTGGTAAGCGAAGCGCATCCAGGATCAAAAGATTCTAGACATACCCCTCGGGGCACAAGCGCTAGAATGACAATTTTTATTGAAAGATTAAAGAAAAGATTTTATAAAGCATAATCTATCCATTTGTAGTATTATAGGAGTATGCCTAATTTTAATCCGTTTTCCAGCGACACTGAAGATACTAGTTTTGAGCAAGGAATGCCCATCAATCAAGCCGCAAAAAATGTCACAAAAAGTGCAACTCAAGGCGCTACTCAGCAAGCAAACCAATTTGGAAAACAAGCAAGTGACGATATATTAAAGTTTATATATGGTGACACCTCATCACAAGGACAAGATCAAGGCACTGATGAAGCAAATCCTTCACATACAGATCATACCAATCCTACTGCTCATCAGGCGGCAGGTGCAAACAATAACACAAATCAAAATCAACCTTCTGAAGAGCAGGCAAAGATGGAGAAAATCCGCCATGAACTTTTTGGGAACTACGCAATGAAATTCAAATCAGCTCCGAACTCAGCAGTAAATATTACAACGGATTTAGACCAAGAAATCGAGAAAGCCAGAAAGGAACGCGAACGCCTGGAAGAAGAGCGAAAACGGGAAGAAGAGGAAGAAGAACAACGAAAACTTGAAGCAAAAAAACAGGCACAGCAACAAGAACTTGCTATGCCTGCAGGAAAAAAGACAGGCATGATGATGGGCAAAAAACAGCAGCAGCCAATGGCAGTACACTTAGAAAAGACAAAGACAGAAAGCAACAGAGGGACAACAGGATAAAATTTTGAATTCCACCTCGGCTTCAGGTATAATGCAAATGACGTTTTGATTGTATGCTTAAGCTCTATAATTCTCTTTCCAAAAAAATTGAAGAATTTAAATCTATTCATCCTTTGCAGGTAGGGATGTATTCTTGTGGTCCGACAGTATATCAATTTGCTCATATCGGGAATTTTCGTGCCTATACAACTGCTGATATTCTTGTCAGGGTGTTGCAATACAATGGTTACGACGTCAAGTTTGTTATGAATATTACCGATGTCGGGCATCTGGTCAGTGATGCGGATACTGGTGAGGACAAACTCGAAAAATCAGCCAAAAAAGAGGGGAAGAATGTCTGGGAAGTTGCAGAATTTTACACAGAAGCATTTCTTAAAGATTATGATGCACTTAATCTGACAAAACCGTTTAAATTGTGTAAAGCAACGGACCATATAAAAGAACAGATTGATTTAATTAAACGCTTGGAAGAAAAAGGATTTACGTATAAAATTTCGGATGGTATCTATTTTGACACGGCGAAATTCCCCAAATATGGCGAGCTATCAAGTCTCGATCAAATCAAAGAAGGCGCACGCGTTGAAAAAAATGATGAGAAGAGAAATCCTCGAGATTTTGCTTTATGGAAATTCAGTCCAAAAGATGAGAAAAGGCAAATGGAATGGAAAAGCCCATGGGGTGTCGGGTTTCCCGGCTGGCATATCGAATGTAGCGCCATGAGCATGAAATATCTCGGTGAAAGTTTTGATATTCATACAGGAGGTGTTGATCACAAAGAAATTCATCATCCCAATGAAATTGCGCAATCTGAGGCGGCGACAGGGAAGAAATTCGTTAATTATTGGGTTCATACGGCATTTATGCAGGTAAACGGTCAAAAAATGAGTAAAAGTTTGAATAACACCTATACATTATATGATTTGGAAAAAGAAGGGTATGATTTCCTTGCATTGCGATATCTCTATTTGCAGACGCATTACCGGCAGGAAATGAATTTTACCTTTGATGCGTTGGATGCTGCGCAGAATGCATACAAGAAATTAGTTTTGGATATCAGCCGTTTTGAGGAGCCGTCAGAAAGTACCGGTGAAAGAGTCCGTGCGGGAGTTTTTGAAGATTTTGAGAAACGGTTTTTGGATGCTTTGAATGATGATCTGAATACGTCACAAGCGTTGGCAATTCTTTGGGAAGTTATGAAATCTCCGTATCCGTCAGGACCAAAACTCAGAACGATTTTTAAGTTTGATCGTGTCTTAGGGTTAAACTTACAGGAATTAAGCCATCAATTGCGCAACGTGCAGCATATTCTCCCGGGACATATTCAGCAAATGGTTGAAGAGCGGCAGCATTTACGAAAGATGCACAAATTCAATGCAGCTGATCAGATAAGAGCGAAGCTTGTGAAGTTGGGATACGAGTTAGAAGATACCAAAAAAGGACCGAAAGTTATCAAGAAATAACTATTTTTTCCTCATTGCTACAAAGAAGCTGATAAGAAAATAGAGAAGGAGTGCTTGCCAGAAAATGATTGAGATGAGTGTGGTGCTTAAGAAAATTGCTACTGCGTCACGTTCCCTGCCATAAATGCTGATGAGGAGTGATCCGATTTTTGCTGCAAGAAAAAGAAGAATGAGTGCAATAATTGGAGAAAAAATTACCGGCAGAAGTACAGGACGGCGGATTGCTTCTTTAATGGAACGGTATGGATGAAATGTCATCCCAAGAAGTGTTTTGGTCCAGAGATAGCTTGCATAAATGACAATGACTCGTTTTTGCATACTTTTTTTCGCTCAGAGTGAAAACTTTTTTCTTGGTTTCAAGAGTGAAACAGAAAAAAGTTTTACTCTTCGCTTTAAAGTCTTATATACTCCTGAAAACCCACAAAACAAAATCCGTATAAGTATGTCCTAGAATGCCTCGTAAAATCAAAGATACTATAAATGCTAGCGGGATCAGATATCGCCAGGGGTGATCACTGAGCCAGTCAATAACAAAAGCAAAAAATTTCGGAAAGGGGACTTGATCCATAGCCCTTTTTTGTTGTTGGGCGCGTTCCTGGAGGAGTTGTACAAAATCACGTTGTTTCATAATACTTGATAAATTGCATTCTCGCACGATAAAGCCGTGATTCTGTGGCTTTGAAGGATAAATTTAATTGCAGAGCGATTATTTTTATTGGTAATTCTTCAATATAATGCATGCGGAGAATTTGCTGATATTTTTGTGAAAGTTTTTCAAGGGCCAATTGCAGTCTGATTTTTACTTCTTCCTTTTCCAATTGAAATTCCGGTTGGTTGACGTGCTCATCAACAATTTTCAAATAAGGAAATTGAGAGAAAAAGAGCGATTTAATTTTTTGTTTGCGGTAGAAGTTGACTACTTTATGGTGTGCTATTTGGTAAAGCCATGCTTTCAGATTTTCCTGTTGTTTCAATGTCGGTAATTCGTCGATCGCGTCAAGAAAAACGTCATTAAGTACTTCCTGCGCATCTTCTTCCTTTGGGAGTTTTTGCTTTAAATATTTCAAAATTCCGAGTGAGTATTGGGTATAGAAAGTCTCAACAGCATGAGGATCTCCTTGGAGAATTTTTTCAACGATATGCATGATAGTTTGATTATATAACAAAAACGAATGATTTAGCAAAAAAACGCGACTTATATATTACTGAGATTAGTATGAATTTACGAGACTATCAGTCTGTTGCCCAACGGAGAAAGGCATTAGAGCAAGAGCTTGCTCTTAATCTTTCGCATATTGGTACCTATTCTTTGGATGAACAGGCTGCGTCATCCAAAAATTGTGAGAATATGATTGGTGCTGCTCAGATACCCCTCGGCATTGCCGGACCTCTTGCTGTCAACGGTGAGCACGCAAACGGCGATTTCTTTCTTCCACTCGCAACAACGGAAGGAGCGTTAGTTGCTTCAGTTTCTCGAGGATGTAAAGCTGTTAGTGCTTCAGGTGGTACAGTAACTGCTGCAAAACGTGCTGGACAGTCTCGCGGGCCGGTTTTTTCTGTCTCATCACAAAAGGAAAGAAAGAAAGCGCGTGAATGGATTGAAACTAACATAAAAGTTCTCCAAGAAACTGCAAGTAAGACCTCACAGCATTTACATTTAGAAGCTGTGCTGGTGAGAGAAGTCGGACAGTATCTTTTTGTGCGATTCTCATTTGATACAGAGGACGCAATGGGGATGAACATGGTAACAATCGCGACAGAAGCAATTAGTCAGGTTATTGAAAAAGAAACGGGCACGACATGCCTTTCTGTTGCAGGTAATTTTGATATTGATAAGAAGGCTGCATGGTTAAATTTTATTGAGAATCGAGGGTTTGCTGTGTGGGCTGAGGCAGTGATAAAAAAAGAAATTTTGCAGACTGTTCTAAAAACAAATGCTGATGCAGTTTTTGATGTCTGGTTGGCAAAGTGCATGATCGGCTCGGCAATGAGCGGGTCCATGGGGTATAATGCACATTATGCCAATATTATCGCCGCATTTTTTATCGCAACAGGACAAGATCCGGCACACGTTGTTGAAGGAAGTATGGGAATCACAACAACAAAAGTACTCAGTGGGGGAGATTTGTATTTTTCGGTCTATTTACCATCAGTGGTGATTGGTACTGTTGGCGGTGGGACAAGTCTTGAGACGCAGAAAGAAGCGCTTGAAATAGTGGGAGTAAACGGTGCCGGAAAAGTTGAAAAATTCGCTGAGATTATCGGTGGAGCAGTTCTTGCCGGTGAGCTTTCTCTTTTGGCAAGTCTTGCACAAGGAAGTCTTGGAGAAGCGCATGAAAAGTTAGGAAGAGGGAAATAGTATGGCTGGAATTATTTCATATGGGGTATATGTTCCTCATTATCGGATACGATTGGAAGAAATAGCACTTGCATGGGATAAAAATCCTGACGAGATTGTCTCGGCTCTTCATGTTGAAGAAAAAGCAGTACCAAATTATGACGAAGACGCCGTTACAATTGGTGTTGAAGCAAGTGTTGTTGCTCTGCGTCGAGCGAAGCTCCCAGCATTAGCACTACAAAGTGTTTTTGTCGGTTCAGAGAGTCATCCTTATGCAGTGAATCCAACATCATCAACAGTTGCCGAAATTCTTGGTGTGGGCAATGATTATCTTGCAGCTGATTTGGAATTTGCCTGCAAAGCTGCCGCAGTCGGTATGGGAATTACAGCAGGTCTTGTTGACAGTAAGAAAGTTAACTATGGATTGGTTATTGGTGCTGATACTGCACAATCAAAGCCGCGAGATATGCTGGAATTTACGGCAGGGTCAGCGGGAGCAGCGTATATTTTGGGAAGCGATACTGATAAGATAATCGCAAAAATTCTCGCTCAATCTTCATTTACTTCAGACACACCTGATTTTTGGCGAAGAGATGGACAACGGTATCCCTCGCATGCTGGACGCTTCACTGGTGAGCCGGCATATTTCCATCATGTGTTAAGTGAGGGGAAAAAGCTTCTTACGCAAAGTGGATTAACTCCGCAAGATTTTGCTTATTGTGTTATTCATATGCCAAATGGCAAATTCCCCAGAGTTGCTGCTAAAAAACTCGGTTTCAGCGATGAACAGATTAAGGCATCTCTGACTGTTGATAAAATTGGCAATCCATACTCTGCTTCTTCGCTCGTTGGATTGGCCGCAGTGCTTGATATTGCAAAGCCTCATCAGAAAATCTTTTTTGTTTCTTATGGATCTGGTGCCGGATCAGATGGATTTATTTTTGAAACAACGAATTATATAACCAAAAGAGAAGGTATTTCAGTTTCAGAGTTGATTGATAAGAAACAAGAGATTGGATATCTGGAATATCTGAAAAAAACAAAATCTTTATGAACATACCAATAGCAGGTGCTGCTGTCACAAAATTTGGTGAACATTGGACTAAGACACTACTTGATCTGACAACTGAAGTTAGTCAGGAAGCAATGAAAGATGCTGCTGTTTCCGCAAAAGCTATTGATGCGGTTTTTGTCGGCAATATGCTCTCAGGAACTTTGCAAAGACAGGAACATCTCGGTGCTGCTGTTGCGTCTGCATTAGGAATTAATAGGAGTGCATTCAAAGTTGAAGGTGCTTGTGCATCAGGTGGTCTTGCCGTCCATCTTGCTATCCAGTCTCTTCTTGCCGGAACGTATGAGACAGTTCTCGTAGTCGGCGTTGAGAAAATGACTGATTTCCCGCCAGAAGAAATTAGTTCTTATCTCATGCGTGCAGGATCTGAGGAAGAGCGTGTTGCTGGTTTGACGTTTCCAGCGCTTTACGCGCTTCTTGCGAAAGCGCACATGCAGGAATTCGGGACCACCCGTGAACATATGGCGTATGTTGCTGTCAAAAATCATTATCATGCAAGTTTGAATAGCAAGGCACAATTTCCCTTTGAAGTATCAATTGAAAAAGTTTTAAATAGTTCCAAAGTGACTGACCCCTTTACACTTCTTGATTCATCACCAATTACTGATGGGGCTGCGGCATTGGTTTTGACAACAAAAAAAAGTTTGAAGAAAGTCTCTATTATTGCGAGTGCTGTCGCGACCGACACAATTGCAATTTCTGATCGTGCGAGTCTGACAGAACTTGCTGCGACAAAGAATGCTGCAAAAAAAGCATTTACTCAAGCTGGTATTGCTCACAAAGATGTTGATATTATGGAAGTTCATGATTGTTTTACTATTGCGGAAATTCTCGCAATGGAAGATTTAGGATTTTGTGCCAAAGGTGAAGGTGGTGCTTTTATTGCAAGTGGAGCAACAAAGCTTGGCGGGAAAAAGCCAGTGAATACTTCGGGTGGTTTGAAAGCTTGCGGTCATCCGGTTGGAGCAACAGGGGTTAAGCAACTGGTTGAAATCAATGATCAACTCTTGGGGCGCGGTGGGAAAAAACAAGTTGAGAAAGCAAAAGTCGGATTGACACAAAATATTGGTGGAACTGGTGCGACTGCGGTCGTGCATGTTTTAAAAATTTAAAACCTGTTTGAAAAGTTGTTTTTTCGCTCGGGATGAAAAATTTTTCTTGGTTTCAAGAATGAAACAGAAAATTTTTATCCCTCGCTTTCTATGCGATGTTATTTTTCAAATAGGCTATTAAAATTATGAGTAACACTGTTGCAACGTGGAGAAAAACAAAAGAATTACACTCGGAGCTTGGAAAAGTGGGGGAAATTGTCGTCTGGACAAGGATTTATGTGGCACCTGCTGGCTTTACTCAGCAAGTTCCGTATGTTGTCGCGATTGTCGAGTTTGATAAAAAAGAGAGAAGGACCTTACAACTGGTTGATTATGACGAAGAACAGTTGCAGGTCGGACAGAAAGTAAGTACTGTCATCCGACGAATCGGTTCTGTCGGTCACGAAGATGTTATTACTTATGGTGTAAAAATAAAACCGATATGAGCAGGCAGGATATTATAAAGGTTTCTGCCCCTGGTAAGATTCATCTGATGGGTGAGCATTCGGTGGTATACGGCAAACCGGCTCTGCTTGCTGCAATTGATAAACGATGTTTTGTTGAGCTGACAAAACGGGATGATAAAAAAATTGTCTTGATTGCAAATAATACTACGGATTTTGTAACGATAACGGAAAAAGAAATTCTTGCAAAAGATAAAAAAATCTCCAAACAGTTTGATTATGTTATTTTGATTTTGCAGCAAACCCTGCGTTATTATGAAAAACATTTTCCCTCCGGTTTCTCATTGGTTATTAACAATCAAATCCCCGAAGGGCTGGGGCTTGGATCATCAGCAGCGTTGGCAGTTGCGATTGCCGGAGCGGTGACGATTTTTCTGAAAGAGGATTTTGACAAAGAAAAGATTAATGCAATTGCTTTCCTTGCGGAACAGTTTGCTCATGGGACGCCTTCCGGCGGAGATAATAGTACCTCTGCTTTTGGTGGGTTTGTATGGTTCAGAAAAGAAACAGATAATCTGAAAATTATTGAGCAAATCTCCTTGGAACTTTCAGATGAAATGAAAAATAGTTTTTTTCTTCTTGATACAGGAAAACCTGAAGAGACAACAGGAGAGATGGTTGGTTTAGTTAAAAAATTTTTTGACCAGAATCCAAAAAAGGCAAAGAGAATTTTTGATGATCAGGAAGGATTGGCAAGACAATTATTGCCTGCATTACAAAATAATTCTGAGGAAGTTTCGGAAATTATCAAAAGGGGTGAGAAAAATTTAGAAGCAATGGGAGTGGTTTCTCCATCAGTAAAGAAAACCATCCGAGCAATCGAAAAAGCAGGAGGAGCAGCAAAAGTTTGCGGCGGGGGAGGGAGAACAAAAGGAACAGGAATGCTGTTGGTTTACTCTCCAAATAGAGAAATTTTTGAGCATGTGGCAGCTCAAGAAAACTTGATGTATAATATGGTCGAGTTAGGAGAGAAAGGAATACAGCTAGAATAATATGGCAAAAAAAGAAATGGGCAGTTTTCAAACAGGTGTAAATAAGAGAGTTGCTTCTATTCTGGATACACAACGTAGAAGGGGTGAGGAAGTCTCATCTGCGCATAATGAATCCAATTTAAGAAGGACAGCATTTCTGACACAGGAAGTTGGACACGCCTATAGATTTGATACAAAAATATTACAACTTGCTTATATTGCTGCTTCATTTCATGATATTGTACGTACGCCGAAAGAAGATGGTTCAAAGGCTGATGCGAAAGAAAGTGCTCGAATAGCACGTGCGCAGTTAGAAGAATTTAATAGTATTACTAGTGCAGGCGGAGAAGTACTTTTTGAGACTTCTGAAGAAGAAAGAGATGCTGTAGTCTTTGCTATTGAAAATCATGAGAAAGCGCCTGCAAGATTTGAAAATCAAAAAGAACGAAATGCCGATCCAGAGACACTCCAAGAGAAACTTCATATAGCACTTTTTGTTGCAGATAAAATGACCGCAAACGGATACGATGTGATGAGAAGACGTTCTGCTTTTGTGGCAGGAGATAGATTGCGTAATGGAGACCTGAAGGAATTTGGATTTAAGCCGGATATCGATAAACACAGACTTCTTGTTGTCGCGGCGGAAAGTGCGATGCGATTGGGTTTTATCAATCAGGAATCGTTGTATCCTGAAAGACTGAAACACGTAGTTGAACCGCTTTACAAAACACAGAGAGAATATGTACGAGGGGTCTATAAAAAACTTGGTCTGACGAATAGACAAATTGCGGAGTTATTATTGGGAGAAGGTCAATTTTCACAGTTTAGAAATGCTGCAGAGCAAAGTATTGCCGGAGTCAGAGCGGATATGTACAGTATCCCGCCAGATATCGATGAATTGACAACTGTTTTAAATAAGAGGACAGGCATTACTGATAAAGATATTACTGAAACTTCCGACGATGTTGCTAATGCTGCAGTTGAGACAGTTGAGTATTTTAGTTCTCATTATAGAACTGATTTGGATGAGTTGATTCTTATGTGGCAACCGCAGAATCCAGTTGCACAAGAATGGCAAAAAGGAATGCTTACACTAGTAGCATAATCGATTGAATAGAGATGAGGAAATGTTATAATACTATGAATCTATGAAGAATCAATTAACTGTATCGGCACCCGGAAAATTGATGTTATTGGGCGATCATGCGGTTGTGCATAATCGTCCTTGTCTTGTCACGGCGGTTGACCAGCGGATGAAATTAAAAATTGAACTTCTAGATACTCCAGAATTACAACTTGATGCTCCTGATGTGAAGATAACCGGCTATAAAAAAAGTTTGAAGGATCTTGGCAACGGTGAAATACCCAAAGGCGCGAAATTTGTCGAGATCGCAGTTAAGAATTTTCTAAAGAAATATAAATTAAAAGGCGGACTTCGGATTGAGACGAAATCTGCGTTTTCCTCAACGGTCGGTTTTGGTTCATCTTCAGCATCGACTGTGTGTACTGTCAAAGCGCTTTCCGAATTATCCGGTAACAAGTTAGATAACAAAGAACTTTTCAAACTTGCCTATAAAAGTGTCATTGATATTCAGGGTGTCGGATCAGGATTCGATATCGCAGCAGGAATTTATGGAGGAATTTTGTATTTCATCGGCGGAGGGAAAGTGATTACTCCTATCATTGTTTCAAATTTTCCTTTGATTGTCGGTTACAGCGGGAGCAAAGCAGATACGCCAACGCTTGTTAAAATGGTTGGTGCAAAACTGAAAACATATCCCAAGGTTTATCCGGTACTTTTTGATGTCAGCACAACAATTGTTGAGATTGGAAGAAAGGCATTACAAGAATGAGATTTTGAGAAATTTGGCGAGATGATGAATATCAATGAAGGATTACTCTCATCATATGGAGTGGAAACGGATAAACTTGCAGCAATGAATTATGCAGCTCGCAATGCAGGTGCTTATGGTGCCAAACTTTCAGGTGCTGGCGGAGGAGATTGTATGATCGCACTTGCGCCAACTGCAAAAAAGAAAACTGTTGAAAAAGCAATTGCTAGTGTGGGAGGAGAAGTGATTTCCGTTAAAACAAATGCCGAAGGAGTCCGCGTCGAAAAAAGTTTTTAATCCTATGAAAGCAACTGCAGTCGCTCCATCAAATATCGCTTTTATCAAATATTGGGGGAAGAAAGATGAAGTTTTGCGGCTTCCTGAAAATGGAAGTATTTCAATGAATCTGAGTAATCTTCTGACGACAACAACGGTGGAGTTTGATAAATCTTTCAAAGACGATTCGGTAACACTTAACGGCAAAAAAGAATCTCTTGAAAATAACCGCGCAATCAAGCATATTGACCGGATTCGAAAACTCGCAAAAATTACAACAAAAGTAAAAATCGTAACCGAAAATAACTTTCCGACGGGAACTGGGCTTTCGTCTTCAGCGTCCGGTTTTGCAGCACTGACCATCGCTGGGGCAGCTGCCGCAGGTTTAAAACTTACTAAAAAAGAACTATCAATTCTCGCTCGTCAGGGATCTGGTTCTGCATGCCGTTCAATCCCTGATGGATTTGTCGAGTGGATTGACGGAGACACGAGCGATACATCATATGCAGTTTCATTATATAAACCGGATTATTGGGATATTGTTGATGTCGTCGCAGTGGTCAATGTCGGACCAAAAGATGTGGCGACGTCTGAAGGAATGAAGTTGGCTGTATCAAGTCCATTTTTTCAGATAAGACGTTCTCATATACAAAAGAAAATTAAAACAATAAAAAAATTTATGAAACAAAAAGATTTTTCAGCATTTGGAGAATTAGTTGAAGCTGAAGCATTGGAGCTGCATGCTATCATGCTTACGTCAACGCCATCTCTTATTTATTGGCTGCCGGGGACGGTCCGTATAATGCGAACTATTAAAAAGTGGTGGAGTGAAGGTTTGCCGGTTTATTTCACGGTTAATACCGGACAGGATATTCATTTGCTTTGTGAGAAGAAAAATGCGGAAAAGGTTGTCTCACTTGTTTCAAAAGTCGAAGGCGTACAAAAGACGATTGTGAATTATCCATGTGAGGGCGCACATCTTGTAGAAAAGCATTTATTTTGATATGGATGAATTAGTTGTTTTAGTCAATGATAACAATGAGCAAATCGGGACGATGGAAAAGTTGGCGGCACATCATGCAGATACCCATTTGCATCGGGCATTCTCTTGTTATGTATTTAATAAAGAAGGGAAGTTCCTTGTCACTCAGCGGGCTTTTAGTAAAAAAGTTTTTCCCGGTATCTGGACTAATAGTTGTTGCGGACATCCTGCTCCTCGCGAGAAAACAGAAGATGCTATTAAACGGCGATTGCAATTTGAGTTGGGTTTAAAGCCGGAGACATTACAAGTTGTCTTACCCAAATTCCGGTATCGTGCAGAGTTGTACGGTATTGTCGAAAATGAAATTTCTCCTGTTTATATCGCAACTGTTTCAAAAGAACCAAAATCAAATCCTTCTGAGGTTGAAAATTATGAATGGGTCGAGTGGAAAGAATTCGTGGAAAGAATTAAAAAGAATCCGGAAAAATATTCTCAGTGGTGCAGAGAGCAGGTCGAGGAACTCTCTCAAATAAAAGATTTCCCTTCGCCTTTTAGGAGAAGGCTAGGATGAGGTCGTTTTTGAAGACCTCGCTCCAACCCTCTCCTAGGAGGAGAGGGAGCTCAACTGATTATGATTAAACACGTTGCAATCATCATGGACGGCAACCGACGATGGGCAAGAGAAAAAAGATTGCCCGCCTTCGCAGGACATCGAAAAGGGTATCAGCAAATTGAAAAAATAGTTGAACGGGCGAAAGATCATGGGATTCCTTATATCACGTTTTGGGCATTCTCAACGGAAAATTGGGAGCGTGATAAAAAAGAAGTAACGTATCTTATGGATCTTTTCCGAACCGCATTAAGAGGAAATCTTCTGAAAAAACTGATCAAAAAAGGCGGAAGAATTAATGTTTTGGGAAATCTTATAGCATTTCCTGAGGATATTCAAAAAGGAATTGCAAAGGTGATGGAGGAATCCAAGGATAATACCAAGATTCAAGTAAACATTGCACTCAACTATGGAGGCAGGGAAGAGATCCTTAACGCTGTACAACAAATAGTTTCAGATAATGTTAATATTACTGATATAACGGAGGAATTATTCTCACAATATTTATACACCAAAGGTCAGCCAGATCCGGATTTGATCATTCGTACCGGCGGGGCACAAAGACTCAGTGGTTATCTGCCTTGGCAGAGTGTTTATAGTGAATTGTATTTTACCGATGCCTATTGGCCGGATTTTGATGAGAAAGCTTTTGATGAAGCACTCGAAGAGTACGCGCAACGGGAGAGAAGATTTGGAAAATAATGATACACTCTTTTCGCTCGGAATGAATTTTTTTCTTGGACCCACCTTATTTCTATTTTTATTATTCAGCGTATTGCATTAGTACCTCTTTTCATATAACCATGGCAAGGTAGCATTCGTCCTAGCGAAAAAAATTATTCCTTGCTTTTTAAGATTTGCTCGTGCCACCCGCTTTCGCACTTTTATAATTTGCATCTTTTGAGATTGCACAGTATACTCAAATTTATGCACTATCAGTTTAAACATGCACTTGTCGGCGGAACCTTTGATCGCTTTCATCTCGGACATCAGAAATTATTAGCAACTGCTTTTGAACAATCGGAAAATGTTGCCATTGGCATTGCAACAAGTGAACTATTCCAGAATAAAAATTTTGCAAAACTTATTGAAGATTACGAAGTTCGCAAAAAATCAGTGTCAGAATTTTTGACTGAGAAAAGTTTTGTAGATCGAGCAAAGATTGTTGCGATTCATGATATTTACGGGACAAGTTTGGAGGACGAGCATGATGCAATTTTTGTAACAGAAGAAACAAAAGCGAATGCACTCAAAATAAACGAGGAACGCCATAAGAAAAGTTTACCAGCATTACAAATCATCACAGTTCCTTTTGTCATTGCAGATGATAGTGAGATTATTTCGTCCGAACGAATCCGCTTTGGTGCGATAACTCAGGAAGGCAAATCGTATCTAAAAATGTTTGAGAAAAAAGAGGCTTTTGTATTGCCGGAAAGCGAGCGAGAAGAAATGCGGCGTCCACTTGGGCAGATCTATACTGACATGCAGGAAGTTGTTGATACTCTTGATCCTGATGTAATGCTGATTGCGGTTGGCGATATTGTTTCTGAATCATTGTTGCGTATTGGAAAACAAGCGGAGATCAGTGTGATTGATGGAAAATCCCGACGTAAAGATTTGCAGACTGATTATGATATTTCGTTTGTAGAAACAATTAGAAGAGAAACAAAAAATCCACAGGGAACCATTACTCAAAATGCAGCGAAGACATTACAAAAAGCATTTGCTGATTATCAGAAAACGCGGGGAAAGCAACTCGTTATTGTCTCAGGTGAAGAAGACTTACTCGCGATTCCTGCGATACTCCTTGCTCCATTGTCTGCTGTCGTTGTATACGGGCAGTTTGACCAGGGCATTGTTGTTGTGAATATTTCTGAACAAAATAAAAAGCATGTTCAAAATCTTTTTGGGAAATTTCAATAACATTTTACCACCTCCTTTCTCCATTTTTTAATCCTTGAGCAGTTTGATTAATAGGAGAAGAGAAAATTGGTTGAGAATGATATCCCAAAATAATTTTCATAAGACTTACTGTCTGTTCCAGAGCAATGGGTAAAATGTTCGCGTCTTTTTTGCCGCAGGTCAGATGGATATGAAATCTCCCAAAGGGATCGCGTACCCAATTCCATTTTGTCCTTCCGGCATAGGTGGCACGTCTTGCGCCAGTATTGATTTTATATTGGCAGAGATATTCAAGAAGGATATGCTCAAAAAGATGTCCGATTTCTGTGTTTTTGACTTCTTCTGCAAAAGATAGTCCAAGTTCGTTATAACATGTGGCTGCCAGGACCGAAGGAAGATTTTCCTGAAGCAATTGGGTGATTGTAGGCAGTTTCTGTGTATTTATTTGATGATAGAGTAAATCCATAACGATTTGTGTACGTGTCTTTTTTTGAATAATGGCAAGTGAAAATAAATTTTCGACAACGTACTTTTGTGTCGTCGGTTGTGATAAATTCCAAAAGGATGACGACCTCTCGGAGGTGAATAATAACGGTTGATTCATAGATAAATTCTTTAACTTAGCTCTGCTTTTCTTACGGGACTCTTACGGATCTAGTCTCACTGTATCGATTTTAGACTGTGATGTCAAGCTGAACAGGCACATTCTTACGTTCATAAATAGCCTCATAATTATTATTGTATAGCTTTTGCATATGCTGTATTATCGTACTATGACAATAAAATCTGGCGATTTATTTTTGGGTCTTTCACTGGGAGGAGTTTCCTTGGGTGCGTCTGAGGAGAGTCTGATAAATGAAAATAAAATGAGAAAAGCCGGCCAGTCGGAATTGCATTTACTCGTGCAGACCGGTATGTTTGTTGCTTCTGATGAATTGGTTTATCTGAAGGATCAGATTGGACTGTTTGGTCCCGAATGGGATCCTCTGGTCGTTGTAAAAAAGGGAAAAGTAAGAATGATTTCTATTCAGCGGGTCATGAGGGATGAACAAACAAAGGATCGAGTGTGGGATGACGCGCTGATTCTCTATACTCATGAGTTGGGCGGTCCGTCATGGAGAAATGATGATGAATTGACCTGGGAGTTATCTCATGAAAGAAAAGTAGTTTTGGAAAAGAGGGAATTGTTTGGTGGTACCGGCGGACGGGCTATAACGATTGTTCTCTCTTGTGCAGATCCTGATAATTTACCGAGTGCTTAGTTCAAAGATATCTACAACGGCATAGGTGTGCCATCTTTCCAACAAGACTTGTGTGATGTGCCATCTGCACGGATAGGGCCTGGCTGCGCGCATGAATAACCGGCAGGGCAATCAGCGTTGGTGGTGCATGTTACTTTTCCACTTTGCGGTGCAGCTGTTGTTGGTTGCGGATTTATTATATATTGGATAGTCGGTCGCGTCTGATATTGATCAAGTTGCTTTTGATAATATCTGCCATAATAAAATCCCAGAATTGGAAGCAGGATAAACATAAAAAGCGCGAGGGTTTTTGAAAGCGGCGTCACTGTCGTTGCCCATGCATAGTTTTTCTTTTTCGTTGCCATATATTTACTATGGAAGAAAGAATGGGAGAAGTCAAGGATAAATTCGATAATCTGGTTAGCTTTTGCTGGTCCATGAAGCTTACATGTTATAGGATGCTATCTCTGTGCATTTCTTTTTCGTGCCATGGCTAGTGAAGGGATACTCCGAAGTTGCCAATGATCCTGGAATATACACTTTCTTTTGTAAATATATAACTCTTTATTACCACTTTATTTATTTAATACATTAGAGTATAATGTTGAGCTAAGGAAGATAAACCTATGGCTAAAGCAGGAAAAGTCGATACAATAAGTCTTTCCGCTCAACAGAAATTTTCATTACAAGATTTCAAGGCATTCTATTACGAATTTAATGCAAAACCTGACACAGAATTAAAATGCTTTAATGAATCAAGAATAATAGAGTTTGGTGATTTAAAGGATTTAAATGATAAAATAAATATTAAACTAGCTAATAATGAATTAGCCAGTAGCTTAGTAACTGTCAAAATAGCACTCTCCGATAAAAAGGTTTTAGATTTTAGTACTTGGAAAGAATTTATAGATACAAAATGGGATTTTGCTGCACATATTACTCATATAGAAATGCAATGGGATTTCTATATAATATTACCTCATTACAAACTCCCACAAAGACATACTCTTAAACTTAGATTTGGCACAGAAGTTAAACCAAGTGAATATTTTCAACTTGTAATGAGTTCTGACAGTGATATAGACGACGAAAAGATCAGAGCTAAAGTCGTCTGCAAAGTTGACTATATTAATGCTGTTATTTCTACTGAGTTGATAAATTTAGTAAGTGAATGGTATGAGTCTTTACCTAAAATTGTAGAACAAAATAAATTAATAGTTTTTATGACAAAGCATGAAAGGCTGATTACTTTAGCCGTTCATCCAACTTTTAATATAGCAGGAGTGTTAATAGGTCTTGGAATTTTAAGAGTACTCCTTTTGTTTAAGATTTATTCTTCTTCGGGTTCATCTATTCTTGATTTAGGTATATCTCTATCCATCTTATGGATATCTGTTTATATAATGGGTTACCTCGGTCAAATACTTTATTTACATTTACATTCTCACTTTGACAAAATCAGTTATATATCAATGTTTAAGATAACTAGAGGAGATAAAAATATTATTCGTGAAAGATCAAAGAAAAATAATGGAATCTTGATAAAAATTATCACTGAATCAATTAGCGGGTTAATAGTCAATATATTATTAATTCTCCTACATATTCTAACAAAATTTTAGTCTTTGATATCTTAACTAGGTTTGTCTACTTAACGTTGCAACTTTATAGCTATAAGATTTTTTCATTTCTCTGTTGGGATAATATATCAAAAATTAAATTGTCGGGGTTGGGATGGTGATTGTTGGGATTGAGAGACCCGTTGTCGGTGTTGGTTGTGGCGCTGGTGTTGCTGTTGGTTGGGGAGCAGGCGTATTGGTTGGACCCGGTTGGGGAGTCAGTGTTGGACCACTAGCGGCAGTTGGCGTTGGGGTGAAGGTTGGGTAAATAGTTGGCTGTCCGCAAGAGGGAGTTTGTGTCCCCGCGATGAAATACTCAGTATACATGCCACCTTTTGATCCGCCCGCATAACCCGGACAGACTGTCTCACTCACGATAAACGTCGGCTGCTGAAACTGCTCAATGGGTTTGCCCATCAGATAATATTCCATCACATTGCGCCAGATTGGTGCTGCGCCAAGAGATCCTGCAATATTGTCCATGGGCTTATCATTATTATTCCCAACCCACACACCGACAACAAAACTAGGTGTATAACCAATCGTTAGAGCGTCTTTGAAATCGGACGTCGTCCCTGTCTTGACTGCTGCAGGTCTGTTGATAGTCAATGCGCCGCCAAATTCTTCCGCACGCGCAGTATTGTCCGAAAGAATAGAAGTGAGTAAGTAGGCTGATTCAGGGCTCATAACTTGTTTGTTATTTGTCGGAGTTGAACTAAACCATGTCTTCGGGTTCAGATACTGGAAAACTGAAAACATTGAAAGGAAGACATTGGTTGAATTTGTAACAGTATCACCATACTTATCTTTGATATTGAGAATGCCGGTGGTTTCGTGATAGACACCCTGATCAGCAAAAGTCGCATAGGCATCAGTCATCTGCAGAAGTGGTACTTCACCGGCACCAAGGACAAGAGAGAGTCCGTAGTTATTGGCGGTAAGTGACGTAATGCCAAGCTTTTGCGCTTCATCAAGTCCGTTGGGGATGCCGACTTTTTCCATGACTTCAACTGCCGGAATATTCAGAGAATTTGAAAGCGCACGCCGGACAGTCACGTCTCCACGGTATCCATAATCATAATCATGCGGTGTGTAATTGCCGGGGAACGTTGTCTTCACATCCTGAAGAATTGTCGCGGGTGTTATCAGATGATCCTCAAAAGCCCGTCCGTAAATAATCGGCTTGAAAGAGGAGCCAGGTTGTCTGGGAGTTAATGCCATATTGGTCTGTCCAAAATCAGGATCAGTCCAATCGTAACTGCCGACCATCGCAAGAATCTGACCGTTTTTCGGATCAAGAGCTACAAGCGCGCCGTTAGATGCGTGATCATATTTAAGATATGTCACTTGTGTCTTGACTGAGTTTTCGGCGTATTTTTGTAAATCACTATCAAGAGTTGTCGTCACTCGGAAGCCGTCACGGATCACCCGTTCTTCACCGTATTGTTTGATCAATTGGTTCTTGATGTAGAGTGCGAAATGCGGAGCAAGCACAGAATCTGACTGAGGATTCTGTGGATTATAGTTAAGCGGTTCATTCTCCGCTTGATCTGCCTGAGTTTGGGTGATATAGCCGTTTTGTACCATTTGATCCAGGACAAATTTCTGCCGTTCAAGCGCATATTGTGGTGGATTGGAAAGCGGCGAGTATGCCGACGGTGCAGGAAGAATGCCGATGAGAAGGGCAGATTGTGCAAGATTGAGTTTGCTCGCAGGAATGCCAAAGTATGCTTCAGCTGCGTTTTGTATGCCGAAAGTACCTTCACCAAAATACACAGAATTGAGATACATCTCAAGAATGTCTTGTTTGCTGTATCTTCGGGTCAATTCTGCTGCTAAAACAAGTTCCTGATATTTTCTCAAAATATTTTGAGACGAGCTAAGAAATGCGTTCTTCGCAAGTTCCTGTGTGATAGTTGATCCTCCCTGCACAACTTTTCCGGCAAAAATATCTACCAAAAAAGCACGTACTATGCTCGTGATTGAAAAGCCGGGGTCGGTATAAAAACTTTTATCCTCAGCAGCAACAAGCGCATGTTGGGTAGTTTCAGGAATTTCGGAAATAGGAATATACGTAATAGTTTTTGCAAGATCGTAGGTGTAAAACGGTTTACCGTTGCGGTCGAGCAGCGTGAGTCCCGTTTCTTGACGGTTCATGATACCTTCTTTGCTTTGCAGATCTTTTGCGAAGTAAAGATACGTTGCAGGGGGAATGAGCAGCATAATGACAACAAAAACAATAATTGCAAAAAGAAGCGCACGTTTGTGAGCTTGGAGAATTTTCTTAAATGATAACTTACCACTAGCTTTTTTAGGACCTTTTTGATCACGCGGTTTGTACACATAAACAGGTTTTTTCAGACGGGAACGGGGATGCATATATTCATTCTAGCACAGTCACCATGCTTGGAAGGAATTTTTCTGTTCAAAGAAAAGGAATAATTTATCTTCTTACTAATGAACAGATAACCACGGGAAAAGAAATTCTGATGCCGAAGATTCTGATAACGTATTCTGTACGAGTGCAGACAAGCTGCAGAGTAGGTTTAGTTGGCGTCGGGGTAGGATGAATAGTAGGTGTTGGCATAATTGTTATTGTGGGAACAGGGGTAAGCGTTGGTTGTTGAACTGTCGGCGTTGGGGTTGCGGTAGGTATTCGTGTTGGAGTGGGTGTGGGAGTTGAAGTAGGTTCAGAAGTTAGAACAGGGGTAGGCGTTGGAGTTTCGGTTGGTTTAGGAGTAGGTGTTGCAGTTGGTGTCGGAGTAGGGGGCACCGTAGGTGTTGGCGTACTCGTTGGAACAGGTGTGGGTGTAGCCGTTGGAGTTGGGGTGTTTGTCGGCACAGGAGTAGCCGTTGGGATTGCCGTCGGAGTGGGGGTAGGAGTAGCAGTTGGTGCTGGTGTCATTGTTGGAGTCGGCGTTGGCGTGTCCGTAGGAGTGGGAGTTGGTGTCGCCGTAGGTGTTGGAGTGGGAGTACTGGTCGGTTGAGGAGTTGGTGTTGGTTCTGTTGTGGGGGTAGGTACTATTATTGCTGAAGGGCTTGCAGAATTTCTCGGCATAGATGTTGTTAAGAGAACAAAGTCATTTGCATTGTTATCCGTGTCATAACCATTACCAAAATTTGCTTCTGATCCTCCGGGAATAAGCGTATTAGCGGTTGAAGTAGCTGATGCCTTTCTTATAATACTTTGACCCGCAGAAGGAGTGGCAGGAATACTCCCTTCGCCTAAAGAATGAAGGGGGACTCCGATAGTAACGGCGTCAATAATAGTTCCTATATCAAGTCCGCCATTTCTTAAGGCAATACTGTTATTATTTGCTATAGTGGCAGAAGTATTTCTATCACATCCGAGAGCAGTTGCGATGCTGGTGTTACACCAGAGATAATAACTATGTGCTGTAATAGCATCTCCAGTTTGAAAACTTACTATTGAAGCGTCAGTTGATGCGGTACTTGTTCGAGATACTAATCGAAATCCGCTGAGCGCTATTGTTGATAAGGTAGGATTGTATAATTCAATAAAATCCTGCGATGCATTTCCTGAGCCTGCAATTTGCACCTGTGAAATAACAACATTATTATTATCCGTTGCGGCTTTGGCAATCGGTGGCTGATTGGTTGCAATATAACCAATGACTCCTATCAAATAAAAGAGTGAGATAAGAAGAAAAGCTCGTGAGAATAGTCTCATTAACTCATCTAATCATTACTGCTGAGTTTCGTCAAGAGTGACAAAAAATATCAAAATATATAGAAGAGTTATTATTGTCCAAATGTCGATTGCAGCATATTCCACAGGTCCGGATACTGTTTATCCAGTCCTAATTCCCAGATGGCGACGCCTGCAAATTGTTGCTGTTTGGCGAAATCAAATCGTGTCTGGATCATCTGGTTGTCAACAATCCATAATTGGTGATCGATGTCAGTTTTTTGATCGGTAAACCAACACCAGGTTTCTTCAGAAACTATGTCCCACTGGCATTGATTTTGTTTTAAATCAGTATCTTCCCGAGCGCGCGCATAAGAAATGACCGCAGCATAGGCATTTGGATTGTCTGTTGGGAAAGTTCGACTTTTTATCATTTTGCCATCTTCAACAGCCCATTCCCAGCCGTAATAAGGCACACCCATGATAAGTTTGTTTTTGGGAATATATTTTTCAAAATCAGCATACGTCGTTGTGACATCAAAAAAATATTTTCCCTGTTTAAATCCATTCATTGGAGCAACAGGCCCTGCGATTTCTGAATTTTGTCCATAATAATCGTAGGACATGCCGATAAACTGATCGTATATTGGGACAAGCTTTGGAAAATCAAAAAGATCTTGTTCTCGTGCCGAAAGCGGCATGATACTGAGCGAAAGTATTGCGTGAGGATTTGCTTGTTTTAGACTGGTTGCAAGTTGAGTGCTGAAGTATGTGAACTCTTGGCGCAGCGTATCATCCGGCTGACCGCTGTATTCAAAATCAATATTTACGCCATCAAGTTTTCTTTGCCGAACTTGCGAAATGATATCAGAGATCAGGTTTTGTTGATTGGTATTGTTGTTTAATACAGCCTCAATAGTTTGATTATCCTGTGCTGCGATTGTGACAGAAACTTTTGCTCCCATGATCTGAGATTTGGTAATAAAATCTTTGGTCTCTTGCTTGATCCAATCATTCCAACCCGGTTCGTTCTGACCGTTTACTTGAGTTAGGATATGCCCGTCACTTCCTACAGAAAGACTAAAGTAATTTATTTCAGATAGTTCATTTGGTCGGATATACTGCAAATCATCTAGGTTCCAATAGGTAAGAAAGCCAAAAACTTGTTGCTTAAGTTCGCTATGAGGAGTGAGGAGACGCTGTGCAAAATATCCCAAAGATTTAGAAGGATTTGTCAGGGGATAAGCTGAGGATAAATAAAACCAGGCTCCAAGAATAAGCAATGCAACAAACAACGCGAGGGAAAAGATGGATTTCATTCTCTGATTATAGCCTATCAAGAGTATTTTCAGAATGTCATGATTGCGGGAGACAATATTGTGTAATGTATTGGTGAATTACACTGTATCGTTTGTAATTTTCGTAATGCCGCGGTGTCGCGTTGGAAAACAACGACTGTTTCATGGATACCTTGGGTATTGCAGGTTACGTTTTCCGGTTGGATAATGCGATACGAACTTGATAATCCATATGCGGATTTCATGATCGGTAAAAAGGCGAGATAATTATTAATACTCATGGAAGATGAGAGGACAATCGTCACTTCTTTTGTATTTATGAGAGCTTGCATAAGCAGTGACATGCCCGTATATCCTGCATTTTTATTAGCAAAAACGCCAACCTGGCTTTGGTAAATATTTAGTGTCGCAACTGTCACAAGAAAGAACCAACAAAAAACAAACGATAATAATTTACTTTTTATGCTTTCCCTTATGATATTAAGTCCTATTCCTGCAAATGCAAATCCATAAGGAAGAAAGAAAATGCCTCGTGTGGTCGGAGCAGTCGTATCTGAGGAGGTGCTGCCGATGAAAAAAATGGTGATGAGGTAGGAAAGCAGAAGTAGCAAGTATGGTGATTGTCTAAATTTTACAAGGACAACGATTGTGCCGATGAGGCAGAATATTTGCGATATGCTATCAAGATAGGGTCCACTGACAAAATGATTATAAAAATAGTCATGATTTTGGTAGAACAGAAAAAAATCATACAAGACAGTATTTTTGAGATGGAAAGTACCAGGGGAACCAAGTGAATGGAGTACATTATTGAGTGAAGGTAATTGAAAAAGAATCGGGAGAAGGAAGAGAAGATAGGTGCCAACAAGGCTAAAAAGTGCATTTCTTACATGAGATTTTTGAAGGAGTTTCCCGAGCGGCAAAAAATATGGCAGAATAAAGAGCGGAAACACTGCGCCAAAATAAAGATAAAAAGAAATACCCAATGCACTTCCCAGCAATGCTCCACCTATCTTATTCGGCGTTTTACCGAATCGAGCTGCCAGATATAAACAAATGACAAAGAAGGTGAGTGACTGAGGATTATCGTAGCCGATTTTAAAAAAATTCGCCAAATAGAATGAGCATTGCAGAAGGATTGTTGCTAGGATTGCTGTTTGTTTATTAAATGATAGTTTTATCCAGTGATAAAAGAAAAAAGAAAGCGGAAAGATAAGAATAATATTTGATAACCGCCAGGCAAAATTTGTTGTGCCAAGAAATTCCATAAAGAATGCCTGATACATGCTCGCGAGAGGAGAGTGTGTGCCATAGACACCATTGAAGGATAAGGGCTTCAAAAAGTGCGGATATAAGACAAGCTTTGCAGCAAAGACATAAAATTCCCATTCATCGCCAACAAAAGAGAATTTCCAGGAATTAGCACCCCACAAAAAAAAGAAAAAAGACAAGAGGGTTGTTATCACTAAGAGAAGGTTTTCCGGTTTGCGAATCAGTTTTGTAAACATACTAAAAGTGTAGAGAAATTTTTTACCTTGCGCAATGGTACTGCTTGTGATTTTCCTCTTTGACATTTTTATTTTCCAAATGCTACGCTAGAGTAATGAATCCTAATCCAAACAGGCAATATGATGTGATTACCGTTGGGGAATCTACAATTGATGCGTTTATGACGCTTGCCCATGCTCATGCGGATGCACATCTGGACAGTGAAACAAACGGATTGTGTTTCAAATTCGGTGAAAAAATTGACGTGGAGCGGTACGATTTTGCAATCGGTGGCAATGCAACCAATGTTGCTGTAGGGCTTTCCCGGTTAGGACTGAAGGCGACTCTTTGTACGGAAATTGGTGACGATGAATTCTCTCTCAAGATTCGCAATTGTCTTGCTACCGAACATGTTGAGCGCATGCTTGTGCATCAAGTTAAAGGGCAGTCAAATTTTTCTGTTGCGATCAATTTCCGCGGAGACCGGACGCTGTTTGGAGAGAACGTAAAACGAGCGCATAATTTTGATTTTCTTGATATAACAGCAAAAATGCTTTATATTACCAGCCTTGCCGATGAATGGAGAAAACCATACGAGACAGCTCTTGCTTTTGCTAAAAAAAATAACGCAAAAATTGCTTTCAATCCCGGCTCCCGGCAAATTCATGACGAGTCAGGTGTTACTCATGCAGTTTTGGAGCAGACATACATTCTTATTGTAAATAAGCAGGAAGCAGAATTGTTGCTTCATCAAAAAGATACTCCGCACAGCGATGAAGAATATGTCAAAAAATTAATGCAGCAGCTGCAAAAACATGGTCCGCAAATCGTTGTCGTAACAGATGGGAAGAAAGGTTCTTATGCCCTGGACAGTGACGAGAACTTTTACCGACAGCATACCCATGAAGGAGAAGTCGTTGAACGGACAGGAGCAGGCGATGCCTACTCAACAGGATTTCTTGCCGCGACAAATTATGGTTTACCTGTTCAGAAAGCGATGGAGTGGGGATCTTGGAATGCCACATCAGTTGTCAGCAAAATTGGGGCGCAGGCAGGACTTCTCACAAAAGAACAGATGGAACTGAAAGTGAAATAGGTTAGAGGTCTTGGGATTTGGTAACGAAATCGTCTCCACTCAATTGTGATTCATCAAGTGCTCCTTTATTTGCATCTCCAGCAAATTGCAGCTGCTGAGCAAATAATTTTTGTACGGCATCTTTATTTCCTCGATCTTTTGCCCAAGCTTTTAAGACCGGATCTTGCAAAGCGCGAGAATAAGAGAAGGTGATACCCCATGGATGTGGACCTTTTTTTGCAATGCGGTTAAGATTAATAAACGCATCATTGCTTGTTTGTCCGCCACTTAGGAAGACAACGCCGCCTAAATCATGCGGCACATGATCGTGAAGCGCTTTAACGGTCCGCTGCGCAACTTCATCATGATTTATCGCAGTGCCGCTGTCTTTACCAGGAAGCACCATACTTGTTTTAAGAATTGCGCCTGGCATATGTACTCGGTAAGCATCCATTTTTTTGAAAAGTGCATCAAATGTCTTCTCCATAACTTCCTCGCATTGTTGACTGGTGTGATTGCCATCAAACAGAACTTCCGGCTCAACAATCGGTACAATATTTACATCTTGGCAAATTCTGGCATAGCGGGCGAGGACATAAGCATTTGCTTTGATACACGTATCAGTTGGTATTCTGTCTCCAATTGCAATAACTGAGCGCCACTTTGCGAATTTGGCACCTTTTTGAGAGAATTCAGCCATTCTCTCCGGCAACCCATCAAGTCCTTGTGATACTTTTTCTTCTGGAAAGCCCGGAAGGTCAATCAGACCCTTATCAACTTTGATCCCCGGCAGGATGCCTTTCATAGCAAGATAGTCTCTGAAAAGTTGTCCTTCATTTGTTTTTTGTTCGAAGGTCTCTTCAAATAAGATGATACCGCTCATATGATTTTCTGCGTCTGGAGTAGTAATAAGGAGATTACGATATTCGCGACGAGTTTCTTCTGTACATTCAACGCCTACAGCATCAAATCGTTTTTGACAGGTAGTTGCGCTTTCATCTGCTGCAAGGAGTCCTTTGCCTGATGCTACCATGGCTTTTGCCGTTTGTTCAAGAAGTTGTTCATCCATAGGGTTTATTTATACTAGCGGTTATTGGGAAAATTTGCAAGACAAAAATCGAACAAAATAAAAAGTTGTACTATTTTATTTATTACTTGACAAAAAAGTTACTAATTAGTTACTATTAAATTAATGAGCAAACGAAGTGAAGCTGTTACAAGTCTACCTGAGCCTCCAATATCAAAATTCTTTTTTGCTGACACCAGGTTGAGCTGGGTGTGGTTGATACTGCGTCTGTATATCGCATGGCAATGGCTTGAGGCAGGATGGGAAAAAGTAACGAGTCCTGTCTGGGTTGGTTCAAGTGCTGGCAGTGCTTTGACAGGTTTTGTTGCAGGTGCACTCAAGAAATCAGCGGGTGCACATCCTGATGTGTCCGATTGGTATGCAGTATGGCTGAAAGATGTTGTTTTACCGAACGCAAGTTTTTTCTCTCATATGGTCGCGTTTGGAGAGTTGGCAGTCGGCGTTGCGTTAACCCTCGGACTCTTCACAGGAATCGCAGGGTTTTTTGGAGCAACAATGAATATGAATTATCTTTTTGCTGGAACGGTGAGCATCAATCCGATTATGGTACTTATCCAGCTTCTTCTCATTCTTGCCTGGCGCGTTGCCGGCTGGATTGGACTTGATCAATGGGTTCTTCCTATGCTTGGAACACCTTGGAGACCAGGATCACTCTTTTCTTTAAAAAAATCTTAAAGATAAAGAATCTGTTATAATAAATGTACTTTTGTGCTTAAGGTAGTATTTACTTTATTTAATAGCTGCTTTGTGCTAGTTATATGTTGGGCTGCATTTAGATATCATACTGTAAAAAACATCAGTTATATTAAAGATTGCAAGAAAGTTTCTTTTCTCTTTCTTCTAAGTAGTCTTCTTTTATTCTTTCTTTATTTTTCTTTTCTAAAACAATTCTTTCTTAAGTTTACAGTAGCTCCCTTTTTGTTTTTATTTCTTTTTTACTTATTATTAATAGGGGCATATCGTATTATGCAGTCTCATCTTAATGAAAAGCTTATAAAGAAAAATGAAGCAAAAAGAATGTATTGGACATCGATGAGTTACAGGTATATCGTTTCAAAGTCTTTCAATATACTCTTTCAGCAAATGGGAGTATTGTGTGTCGTCGCATTATTAAAAGATTTAGCATTTTCTTACTTTTCTATTATGTTACTTTTTGCTTTTGCTTTTGGGATAACCCATATATATCTTTATCGAAAGAAAATAATTTCCCTGATTGCAGAAATTTTTATCCCTGCCTCATTTCTTGGAGGGTTTATTTTTCCGTTGATATTACTTAATGTATCATACGGCATTGTTTATACTTACATGATTCATTGGTCATTTTATCTTTTTTTTGGAGTTTTGTTAAATTTAAAAAAGGTTTAGATTCTTCAATAGGTGTATGTTAGTCTTTATTAGCAACTAACTTTTCAGACCAGAAAAAAGAACAGCCTTTTTTCCCAACAACTGCGCTATGTTTGGTATTTCCTGGAATAATGAGCTTGTCTCCTGGTTCAAAATCATACGTTTCTCCATTAACAGTGACTTTCATTGATCCGTTAAGGCAAACAAGATATTTTGTTTCCGGATGTTTGTGCGGATGATAAATGAAACCCGGCTTATCTCTAATTATAGTAGGAGAGAATCCTTCTTTCTGCATTTCCTTTTTAATTTCTGCGTGAGGAGTTTTGGGAAAGAATGCTTTCTGAAACATGAGGCTATTATAACAGTTTTTTTATTGTGGTACTTTGATGACGTCCCAGTTCGTGCGGATATGATTAAGGGTCCATTTCAGGTCACCATGCACTTTTTTGCGTGGATTGAATATGCCGTGCGGATCAAAAATTTCTTTTGTCTTTTCAAAGAGTTTTATAATTTCTTTCCCATACATTCCTTCAAGATAAGGAGTACGGATCAATCCATCATTGTGCTCACCAGTAATTGAGCCGCCATGTTGAGAGATAATCTTGTAGACCTCATCGGATATTTCAGGAATTGCTTTGCGGACTTCGGGATTGTTAATGTCCACAAGTGGGATGATGTGAAAATTGCCATCACCGACATGTCCTGCAACGGTATAAATAAATTCCGGATGTTTTTTGACGACATCGGTAATCAGAGGAATCACTTCTGCGATATCGTGCGGATTGATAACAAAATCATCAATGAACGGTGCGGTATGCTTGTCACGAATTTTATTTCTTAAAAGATTAAAGCTCTCTCTGCGTACGAGCCAATATTTTTTCTCCTGATCTTCAATGGCGATTTTGGTCACAAGGTGCAATGGCTTTAGTTTTTCTCGAAGTGTGGCGATTTTTTGTTGCAATTCCACGGGATCATTGCCGGCAAAATCAATTTGCATGATGAGCTTTGGCAGCTTCCCGACAAACATTTCAATAAATGCCGGTGCGAAAGCAAAACCTGATTGTATCAGTCCGGGAATGCCTAATTGTTTGGCAAATTCAGGGAAGAAACGGAGTGCGAGCTTCAATGTATTATCGTCATAACTCTCAAAACTTTCAGGTTGGAGTGGAAGAACAGCATCAATAATTTCTCCCAAATGAGAAAGATCGTGAAGAAAAATAATTTCCATTTCGTGATGTTTCTGGACAGGCACCAATTCCAGATCCGCTTCAAGAAGCATGCCAAGTGTTCCTTGTGCTCCGACCCAGAGTTTGTTCAGATCAAAAATATCTTTTTCTTTGTCCCACACATTCCAGAGGAAATAGCCGGCAGAATTTTTACTCACTTTTGGTTTTGCTTTCTGAAGTAAGTCATAATTTTTCTTGATCAACTCATACATGTGTTTGTATACTTTCCCTTCGAAATCCGTCTTTGCTAATTTGCTGCGAAGTTTTTGTCGACTCAATGGAGTAAATTCATAGACATTGCCATCAGCAAGGACTACTTTAGTACGTTTGACATATTTTTCTGTCTTGCCATATTGGAGAGATTTTTCGCCGCCTGAATTGTTGTTCACAATTCCGCCAATTGCGCACAATTCGCGCGAAGCAGGGTAGGAGGGGAAAATGAGATCTTTGGTGAGGGTTTCTTTTTCAAAATCACGATAGTAGACGCCTGGCTGGACTGTAGCAATATTGCCTTTGATTTCGCCGATATGAGTAAAGTATTTCATGAAATCAACGATAATCGATTCGTTGATGGAGCCTCCTGCCATATCAGTTCCTGCAGAGCGTCCTGTGAGAGAAAGCTCAGGATGATCTTTTTTATGTTTGTCAACAAACTTTATGAGAGCTTGGACGTCTTCTGCATCCTTCGGGTAGACGACGACTTGAGGCTTTACTTCAAAAAGACTTGCATCATGACTATGCTGCATGAGTGTTGCATCGTCTGTTGCGACGTCACCTTTGATAACACTTTTTAATTCTTCGATCAGGGCAGAATCCATAATAAAAAATTTTTAAATTCTAATGTCTAATTTCAAAATCCTTCTCTATTTATATTGTAACATTTTTAGGATTTAGATATTAGTAATTAGGATTTGCGTCGAATGACACGCTTTACTGCTTCTTTGATTGCTTTAGCATCCATTCCGTATTTTTCAATCAGTTCTTTCGGGGTCCCAGATTCTGCAAAAGTATTCTGCAGCCCGATAAATTCTATAGGGAGAGGAGTAGTTTTCGCAAGCAGCTCAGCAATAGCACTTCCCATACCGCCCTCGACTTGATGATCTTCAACAGTAACAACAGCTTGTGAATCTCTGGCTGCTTGAATAATTCCTTCATTATCCAGAGGTTTGACTGTCGCTACATTAACAACAAGCACTTGCAGTTTCTCTTCTTCAAGTTCTTTGGCCGCAAGTAATGCATAATAAAGCATATATCCTGTTGCGAAAATGGTAACTTTGGGATTTTCATTTACCCAGAACGTTTGGACTTTGCCGACTTTGAAAGGCGTTTCGTCAGTTGTGATGATTGGCGTTTTATCTCTCGAGTAACGGAGATAGACTGCAGTGTTGATATTAGTTGATGCGATAGTTGCTTTTTTCGCTTCGATGGCATCGCAGGGGACATAGACATGCATATTGGGCCAGCAACGGGTAATGGCGATATCTTCGGTTGCCTGATGAGTAGCGCCGTCTGGGCCTGTCATAACGCCTGAATGATGTCCGGCAATTTTAACATTTGCTTCATTATAGACAGCTGTTGTTCGGATGGTTTCCCAATTTTTTCCTGGAGAAAAAGTTGCATAGGATGAGATGAAGGCGATTTTGCCTGTTACACCAAGTCCAGCTGCGACTGCTGCCATGTTTTGTTCAGCTACGCCTGTCTGAAAAAATCGCTCAGGGAATTTTTCTGCGAATTTATTTGCCTGCGTTGATCCTGTGAGGTCGGCGGAAAGGACGACGACGTTTGGATTGGTTTCGCCAAGGTGCATAAGTCCGGTGCCAAAGCCAGCTCGTGTCGGTTCTTGTGTAACATCTTCGTCAAAGAGTTTTGGGTTAAGTTTTAGGTTTTGATTTAACATAGTTTTAGTATGCGGGTTCTGTCTCGGGCTCCTCCCGTCAGTGCCACTCGCTTATTATTCACTTTTTATTTTTTCTTCTTCTGCTTTTAGTTCTGCTAGTGCTTTTTCAGCTTCCTCTGGCTTCGGTGGTACACCGTGCCAGCGGTAGTCGTTTTCCATAAAACTCACACCTTTGCCAGGAATCGTACGAGCGATAATGATAATCGGTTTATCCGTTACTGTTTGGGCTTCTTGTATAGCCTTGACAAATGTTTCGATATCGTTACCAGGAATATCGATAGTATGCCAGTTAAACGCATCGTATTTTGCCCGAAATGGTTCAAGCGGCATGACATCTTCTACTTTGCCATCGATCTGAATATTATTATAATCTATCACTTGGATGAGGTGATGGAGCTTTTCTTTGCCTGCCATCATTGCTGCTTCCCAGGTATTGCCTTCTTCATGTTCGCCGTCTGAGGTGAGGACATAGGTATAGTAATCCTTTTTATCAAGTCTTCCTGCCAATGCTATCCCAACTCCTTGAGAAAGTCCTTCGCCGAGTGGTCCAGAGGTGGTTTCAAGTCCTGGCAATGCTGTTCGATGCGGATGTCCCTGCAAGCGAGAATTGAGATGTCGTAGTGTTTTTAACTCTTCAAGTGGGAAGTATCCTGCTTGTGCCATTGAGACATATCGGATTGGGCAGATGTGCCCGTTTGAGAGAATCAGCCGATCACGATCCGGCAATTCAGGCTTTTTTGGGTCATGGTTTAAGATATGAAAATAAAAAGCTGTGAAAATATCAGCCATACCAAGCGGTCCCGCTGTGTGTCCAGACCCGCCAGTTTGTGTCAGTGTCTCAATCACCAATTGCCGGGCAGCATTTGCTTTTAGTTTGAGTTCTTTTATTTTTTCTTGAGGTAGATCTGCAACCATACGTTAGTTTGTTCTTTAATATCATCTCTTAAAAAGGATTAAACGTCAAGATAGAGAACTATTCGATTAGGGCTTAAAAATAATATAGAGGTCTGAGACATTGGAATCCAAATGTCCTGTGTTGATGCCACCATCAATTTTGGTCCAGAATTCATAACTATTATCATCATCAATAAATGGTTTTGGATCAACTGCTAATTCTTCTATCTTTTTAAACGTATCTTTGTCTGCAATTGCTCCTGCCAGTTCATAAAAATCCCAACCATCCGAGCCAAAAGAAGCGAGGACAATATTTTTCTCTTTGATTTGTTTTTTAAGATACGAAAGGGCATTCAGGACGAGTGCCTGGTTGCGTCCGCCTTTGCCGTGACCGGTTACTTTGATCGTTGATTCACCACCCGCAAAAAGTAGCTGTCCGGGAATCGCTTCATCAATCAATTCTTGTCCCAAGGTTCTGGCATCACCCTGCAGACGATCAGTCATCATATGGACTTTGAGTCCTTTTTCTCTGGCGAGTTTTTCCATTGCGGTAAGTGCTGTATGATTGCTGAGCATCAGAATATTGTGCACGTTGTGATAATATTTGGGATCGGTTGGCGTCTCAGCGAATGCATCTGAAGGAAGTTTTACTTTTTTATCCAGCGAATATTTGGCGATAATTTTTTTTACATCGTTCATCGTTGATTTGTCTTTTACCAGCGGTCCTGAGGCGATAACTGAAAGATCGTTGCCGGGAACATCTGAAAAAATAAGATTGACGACGGTTGCCGGGTAAAGTATCTTTGCAAGACCGCCGCCTTTGACACGTGAGAGATGTTTGCGGATAGAATTCATCTCGGTAATGTTGGCACCTGATTCGAGAAGAGCTTTGTTGACTGCTGTTATTTCGGAAAGCGTGAGTTTATTCGGCGCTTCGAAAAGAACTGAGCCGCCGCCACAGGTGACAATGACAATAAGATCTTTTTCTGTTGTGTGTTCCAAATGTTCTATAGCATGTTTGGTGAAGGAGATATTTGCCTCACTCGGCAGGGGATGCGTGCCTTTGGTGTAATGCACTTTCTGGAAATGCTCATCTTCAACGACATCGATATCGTAGCCATCAGTGATCTTATCTCCAAGTTTGCCTTCCAGAATTTTACAATTTCCCGCACTGCCTTTGCCGAAACCAAGAAGAAAAAGTCTTTCAAACTTGCTCAGATCAAAAGACTGATCAAAAATTTTTAAAATATTATTTTCTAAAGAAAAATTATGCTCAAAGACATGCTGTGGTTGAATTGCCATATAAGCAGCTTCGATAAGGTCGAGGACGAGTTTGCGGTCTGGATTGGTCGCCAGCTGATCGTAATTTTTGATATATCCCATGGGCAGTAATTAGGTGTCCTTAGTGTAACAGAATCTATTATCCTTTGACAAGTAAATTTCCCTCTTGACAAATGCAATTATATTGCATATACTAATGCAAGTTAATTGCATTCTGCAACGCAGAATTGTTTAGCTACTATAATGGTAAACGCAAAAATACAACCCCGATTAAATCGGGGACAACACGATTGCAAAACAGAACTCAATGAGGTTGCGCTTCGTGCAACACCTGCTCGAATGGCTCTGATGAATCTTTTTGAAGCGTCAAGTGAGCCACTGGATGTGCAAACAATGATTGATTATCTCGATAGAAAGGATATCAAAACTGACCCTGCGACTGTTTTTCGGATTGTTAATTTGTTTACCGAAAAAGGTTTGACCAAACAAATCCAATTGCAGGAAGGGAAGTTTCGTTATGAACTCGCGTCCATTGCCGATCATCACCATTTGGTTTGCACACGATGCGGTGACATTCAAGACATTTCAGATTGCAATATTGATGTATTAGAAAGTCATATTGAGAAGAGAAAGAATTTTAAAGTAACCAGTCACGCGCTTGAATTCTATGGAGTTTGTGCAAACTGCCAAAAGAAAGAAAACTAACTATGAAAAAGATTTTTATTCCACTTATTGCAATCATCATAATTCTCGGAATTTTCGGTTTAGTTGCAAGTCACACCAAGCAGATGAACTCTTTATCATCCTCAAAAGTGCAAATAGTAGCTGCGGAGAATTTTTATGGGGATATTGCTCAACAGCTTGGCGGAGACAAAGTACAAGTCTTGAGTATACTTTCCGATCCGAATGCAGATCCGCACGAATATGAATCAAGTGTACAAGACGCGGTTGCTGTTTCAAAAGCAAATATTGTAATTAAAAACGGCGATGATTATGACATATGGATGGACAAACTTCTTTCAGCTTCACCAAATGCAAAGAGGGTAGTCTTAACAGGTGCAGACATAGCTCAACATAAACTTCAGGATAATCCTCATGTATGGTATGGCATTGATAACGTACAAAATATAGCGGCTGCAATAACGAGTTCTCTTAAGAAACAAGATCCTGCCGACAGTGCAACATTTGATAGCAATCTGCAAAAGTTTGATAATTCCCTACAGCCATTGCAGCAGAAAATTGCCGACATTAAAGCGAAGTATAGTGGTACTCCTGTTGGATTAACGGAAACGATTTATCTTTATCAAACAGGTCCAGAAGGACTTAATGTGCTTACTCCTCTTGCCTTTGAACACGCAATTGCAGAGGGCAATGACCCTTCAGCAGACGATGTCGCAGCGGCGAACGACCAGATTACCGAAAAACAAGTGAAAGTGCTGATCTATAACGATCAAACAATTACTCCTATCACAACCAATTTGCAAAATGAAGCAAAGCAACAAAATATACCGATTGTTCCCGTTTCAGAAACAATGCCACCTGCTAAACACTATCAGAGTTGGATGATGGATCAGTTGAATGATTTAGAGCAGGCGCTTTCCACCACTTCCGTCTCTCACTAACTTAGAGTACAATAAGACTATGCAAACGCCAATAATTGAGCTTGAAAATATCGATCTTACCCTAGGACAACGAACGATTCTTCACGATATTTCTTTAACAATTGAGGCGGGGGAATTTATCGCAATCTTGGGTCCGAATGGTGCAGGGAAAAGTACTCTTTTGAAACTTCTTTTGGGATTATATAAATCAACCTCTGGCAAAATTACCGTTCTGGGGGAAACACCAAAACGAGGAAATAATGAAATTGGGTATGCGCCGCAACACCGGACGCTTGAATCTGATCTCGCATTACGGGCACGAGATGTCGTTGGGTTTGGATTGGATGGTAACAAATGGGGTATTGCCTTTCCTGATAAAAAACGTGAGAAACACATAGAACAAGCCCTTGATGAAGTTGATATGCTTCATCTTGCCGATATGCCTGTCGGGCAACTTTCAGGCGGTGAACAGCAACGCTTGCTCATCGCGCAGGCGCTTCTCACACATCCGAAAATTCTTTTGCTTGATGAGCCATTATCCAATTTGGATATTATCCATTCAGAAGAAATTGTTTCGCTTATTAACAAACTCGCGCGTAACAGAAAGATGACAATCTTATTAGTGACTCATGATGTTAATTTATTGCTTCCTGTTATTGATCGTGTCCTTTATATGGCAAATACGCATTGTGCGATAGGAAAGCCGGGAGATGTTATCACCAATGAAAATTTAACCAAACTCTATGGTTCGCCTGTTGAAGTAATCAAAGCGCAAGGACGACTATTTGTTATTGGAGAAGAAAACTAAGCTTAAGCTACTATGTTTGATATTTTACAATATAGCTTTATCCAAAACGCCTTTATCGCATCTTTATTTGTTTCTGTTGTCGCAGCCGTTGTTGGATATTTTTTACTTGCTCGAGGATTAACGTTTGCCGGGCATGCGTTCTCTCACGTCGGTTTTGCCGGAGCAGCAGGTGCAGTATGGCTGGGTATTAATCCTCTATGGGGACTTCTTTCCTTTACGATTGCAGCCGCCGTTGCCATCGGATCCATGGGAAAGCAGGTTCGTGAGAGAGACGTTCCAATAGGCATTATTTTTACGTTGGCATTGGCGTTTGGAGTTTTGTTTCTTTTTCTTTATACCGGATATGCGGAAGAAGCATACAGCATTCTTTTTGGAACAATCTTAGGCATTAGTTCTTTCAATGTTTTTCTCACTGCACTTTTTAGCATGCTAACGATTGGTGTTATTATTCTTTTATTTCGTCCTTTATTGTTTAGCTCGTTTGACCCGGAAGTTGCGGAAGCACGGGGAGTACCGACACAATTTCTCTCAATTATTTTTCTTGTTCTTGTTGCAATCACTGTTTCCATCTCTGTTCAGGTAGTTGGTGTCCTTCTCATCTTTACACTTCTCGTTGGTCCTGCAGCGACGGCAATGCGGCTTGTCACAAGTCCTTTTAGCGCAATAAGTCTTGCGATACTTCTTGGACTGCTTTATAGTTGGGCAGGTATTTACTTAGCGGCGATTACTAATCTTCCTGTTTCTTTTTTTATTGCAACGCTTTCTTTCGGAGTATATTTGCCGGTCCGTTTATTGGTTACTGGCAGCAATGAACTCAGAAAAAATCATGATTGAATTACTACATCATCAGTTTATCCAAAATGCTTTTATTGCAGGGACAATTATTTCAATTGTTTGTGCTGTCGTTGGCTACTTTGTCGTGTTGAGATCGCAAGCATTTGCTGCTCATGCACTTTCACATATTGGCTTTGCAGGTGCGACAGGAGCGGCTCTTATGGGTGTTAGTGCAATGACCGGTACATTTATCTTTACTCTTCTGGCGGCACTTGGGATGGGGACATTAGGTAAACGCATACAGGGAAGGGATGTTGAAATTGGGATGGTACTCTCGTTTGCGTTAGGTCTTGGCGTACTCTTTTTGAAGATTTATACAACGAACGCCAACGAAGCCGTAGGCATTTTGTTTGGCTCAATTCTTAGTGTTACTTCTAATGACTTGCTCTTAAGTATTATCACTGGGGCATTGACTCTTCTTTTTATAATCTTTTTGTTCAGACCGCTGTTATTCATATCAGTTGATCCCGAAGTTGCAGAAGCACGAGGAGTGCCGGTACGACTGTTCGCAAGTGTTTTTATGATACTTCTCGCAGCCACCGTAACGGAAGCGATTCTGATTGTTGGCATTTTATTGGTTTTTGCTCTTTTGGTAGCGCCAGCCGCTATTGCACAGCATTTGAGTAAAAGACCTTTAGTTACTATTATCTATTCTATATTTTTAGGTTTAGTATTTACGTGGGGTGGATTATTCCTTGCATTATTGTTGCATGGTCCGGTAAGTTTTTTTATCGCAGGGCTTGCGTCACTTTCATATTTAGTTATTGTTTCGTTTGCTCATGCTGTCTCCCCGCATTTCTATAATGCCTTTTATCACCCCGATCGTGAAAATAAATTTACCATTGAAGTATAATTTAACTCCACACAATTTTTATTTTTTTAAGACTAATCCATGAAGCAAGAAAAGTAGTAATCGGTACTGCTAGAATCAATGCTGCGCTTCCAATAAGAGTTCGAATGATTTCCTCCATGACTGTTTCATCATTAACAAGCATCCACCAGGGAAGGTGTGCAGGATTAAATGAAAAATAGAGAAGGACAGCAAAGGAGGATCCTGCATAGGCAAGAACAAGTGTGTTAATCATGGAGATGATATGTTCTCGCCCTATATGCAATGATTTCCAAAAGAGATGAGACAATTTTTGTTTTGGATTTTCTTTCGCAAAAGCAAAAACCGTGACTGCTTGCGTTGTGGTAATATCATTCAGCGCGCCAAGTGTACCGATAAGAATGCCGCCAAGTAGCAACCCTTGTGGGTTTACCAAATGCTGCGCAGTGAGCTGCATGATATAGTCGGAACTATTATTGTTGATACCGACAAGATAGGCCAAATGAACAGAGAGAACAGAAAGGAATCCTGCAATGATAAGAGATAAGGATGTTCCTATGAGCGCTACGGTTGTTTTCAATGAAATTCCATGAGCGATGTAGGTCGTGAGAAGAAGAATAACGATTCCACCGCTGATGCAGATTGTTAATGGATCAGCCCCGGCAAGGATCTGTGGAATAATAAACCAGACAATTACCATAACGCTTATGGCAAGTCCGATAAGAGCGCCAATACCCTTTTTGCCGACGACAGCAAGAATGAGCAGAACAAGACCGCCAAGAAACCACCAGAGCATAGTAAGCCTGTATGGTGCATAAATTGTGTAATACATTTTTCCTGTTGCGTCAGGTTTGCTGTCAACGATAACCGTTGTTCCCTTTTCAATTGCTTGTTGTGTTCCAAATGTTGCGTCGGTCGCGTAGTTGACTGTTACAATTTTGTTTTTTTCAGTTCCTTCAAGAAATTGAACTTTCATTGTTTCGTTGAAGGTTTTTGTCTTTTCAAACTCTTTCAGATTTTCGTTAACAACTTGAAGGACTTTGGCCCGATTATATGATTCACCATAATCCAGTTCATCCGGTGGATCGGCATGAACAAGAGGAGGGAATAATCCGGCAACAATAAATAAAACGAAAAAAGCGACAACAGAAAATTTTATAAATTTTGTTTTCATAATTAGCTCTGGAATAAGTGAGGCAATTATACGCTTTTGTGTGGCTTAGTTGCAAAATAAGACGCAAGAAAGGTAACAATCGGGACAACACATAAAAGTCCCGCTGTTCCAACAATAGTACGTATCACTTCTTCATTGAGCGTTTCGCCGTTGAGGATAACCCAAAGCGGGTAATAAGATGAGTTGTAAAAAAGAAACAGGAAAACCGTCAGTGCAGATCCTGCATAAGCAAGGACAAGGGTGTTGATGAGTGAGGCGATATGTTCTCGTCCGACAGCAAAACCTTTTTTAAACAGGTGTTTGGCAGTCAACTGTTTATCTGTTTTTGCAAACTCAAAAATTGCAGCCGCTTGTGTCGTCGTAATATCGTTAAGAGCACCAAGCGTTCCAATAATGATGCTCCCCAGAAGCAACCCTTTGACATTGATGAGATGTTGAGTACCGAAATGAATTGCAATGTCATTTTCATCTGCATAACCGGTAATTTGAGAAATCTGTGCGATAAGAAGGGAGAGTAAAAATGTGATAAACAGTGCAAGAAGTGTTGCGCAGAGAGCGATGGTAGTTTGTTTGGAAAATCCGTGCGCGATGTAAGTTGTTAGTAAAAGGATAATAATTGAGCCGATTAGACAGATTGTTAGCGGATCAGCGCCAGCGAGAATTTGCGGGACGATATAAGAGAAGATAACAAGAAGACTTAATCCAAGTCCAATGAAAGAAGCGAAGCCTTTCCATCCTGCAATAAGAATAACAAGAATGATAAAGGCGGCAGCAATAAAAGAGATAGAATCGAGCCGATATTTATCCTCAATAGAATAAGTAGTATTTCCTGAAGCATTTACTGCCTTTTCAAGAATGATTGTATCTCCCACATTGAGTGCAAGATCACTGATATTTTGAGAATCATAATTGACCTGAACAGTTTGTCCGGCAGATGCTCCATCAAGAATTGTTACATCCAGTGCTTGGATTGTTGAATGATAGTCTGAATAAGGATTCTTTTTCACGCCTAAAATCTGCACGACTTGCGCTTTCATAAATTCGGGTTTAGCAGTAGCAGAAGGAATTTGTTGGGCAAGTACAGGGTGCGCAGTAAAAAGAAAACAAATACAAAAAAGAAAAAAGAATAGCAGTTTTTGTTTGACTGACATATATTTAGTATCTCATGGTTTTTGAGAAAAATGAAATTAAATATTTGTTACAATAAGAGCGATGAAAACGTTTTTGGGTATTTTATTTGTCGTTTTCCTTCTCCTTTTTTCTCCGGCTATAACATATGCTCACTTTCCTGCAACTGATGGCGATATGACGGTGACGCTGCATGTTGATCCAAATGACGATCCAACACCTGAGAAACAAGCTCATTTATATTTCCTTTTTGATGATACGACAAAAAAATTCAAACTTGCCAATTGTAACTGTAGTGTTTCTGTTGCCGAACTTGGGAAGCAAACGTATACACAAAAGCTTAGTAGTCCAAAAAGTAACAAGCCAAGCATCTGGGGAGCAAGTATGCCGTATATTTTCCCTGAGAGAAATGTCTATCATATTGTGCTTGCAGGAAATCCTAAAAAAACAAACGAATTTCAACCTTTTACTCTTTCATGGTATTTCAGAGTAGACACAATTAATCCCGGACTCGTTCAAGTACAACAAAAAGGACTGCCAGATATAGTCGTACTTTTAAGTGCTTTTGGCGTTGGAGTTATTTTCCTTATTTTAATCGGTTTGTTTATTAAAAAGGAATTTGGTCACGAATTTCAAAAGTAAAATGCAAAATCTAATTTATAGAATATAATTGTGTTGACAATGAAAAATGAATCACTTTATAATAAGTTTGAAAGATATGCCTAATAAGAAAAACTTCATTATCAGCACCATGTTTGGAATTGCAAGTCTCTTCTTTTTTGCTTTTCCCGTTTCCGCTCATGTTATTGTCTATCCTCATCAAGCAGGTATTGCTGCAACCCAGGATTTTACTGTTAGTGTCCCGAATGAACGGGATAATCCGGTTACTTCAGTAAGGCTTCTTATTCCTCAGGGGTTAGTTGATGTTTCACCTAATGCAACGCCCGGTTGGAAGATTACCGTAAAATCAAAAGGAAGCGGAGATGACGCCGTTGTTTCTGAAATTGATTGGAATAATGGCTCAATTCCCGTTGGACAGCGTGAAGAGTTTATCTTTCAGGCGCAAGTGCCACCGACACCCACAACACTTGCTTGGAAAGCGTATCAAACATATTCTGATGGGACAGTTGTTTCCTGGGATGTTGATCCAGCAAAAATGGCAAATTTATCCGATGCACAACAGGATCAGTTAGCCGACAAAGAAAATAGAGGAGAGTACTCAACGACACAAGTCATCAATGATTTGGCTCCCAGTAATGCGCCGACAGAATCGCCATCTTCTGAAGTACAGGTTGCCGATGTGCTCTCCGGTTTTGCATTTATCGTAGCGATTGCCGCATTTGCTATTGCAGCAAAGAAAAAATAACTCTTGACTCTTTGCGTTCCAGTTTTTACAATTGCGGAGTGAAAAAAAGATATAGGACAAAAGAAATAGTTGTTTTTCGGCGTAAAAAATCTTCCAAACATACTAGGCAAAAGCCATCCTACGCAACCGTTTGGGAAATTATATTTGTTCTTTTTATCGGATTTCTTATTTCTTATCTGATTTCAGCACCGCAGTTTAAAGAAGATCGTATGCTTAGTGTGAATCCTTTTTCTCCCCGATGGCAAAAATTATTACATCCAGCGTCAAAGAAACCATTGGTTCAAACGCAAACGGCTGTCGGGAGCAATACGATCGTTTGGCATGGTCCCAGGGATAAGAAAGAAGTAGCGCTGACGTTTGATGCTGATATTACGCCGATCATGGTAGATTGGCTGCATTCAGGACAGGTAGCAACCTATGATGATACGAGAATCACTGATTATTTAATACAACATCAGATTAAAGCAACCTTTTTTATGACAGGCTTGTGGATTGAATTATATCCGAAGGAGACGCAAACTCTTGCTGCAAGCAATTTATTTGAATTTGAAGATCATTCTTACTCGCATCCATCCATGGCAGGATATTGTTTTGATCAGCCCCAAATTCCGCAATCGCAATATCCCTTTGAAATCGAAAAAACACAGCAGCTCATTGAGCAATATACTCACCAAACACCAAAATATTTCCGTTTTCCTGGTGGCTGTTACGACCAGGCTGACTTGGATTTAGTCAAGAAAGAAGGATTAACTACTGTCCATTGGGATGCTGTAGCTGATGATGGTTTTAATGATAACGAATCGGAGATTATTAACAATGTCCTTAGTGAAACACAGAGTGGTTCGATTATTGTAATGCATATGGGGAGTCCTGATTCCAATGTCCCGCAAACTGCCAACGCGCTGCCGACAATTATTACGACGTTGCAGAAAGAAGGCTATACCTTCGTCACCGTTAATGATCTTCTCACTCAGCCAAAAGCTATTGCTCAAACTTTATCCAAAGAAGATTTGGCAAGTCTGGAATCCTTCCAAAGACTTTCTCTCTAATGATATAATGAATTCTATGAAAAAGCCTGCATATCAAGTCTTACTGTATTACAAATATGTCGCTGTTCCTGAAGCTAAAAAGGTGCGGGATGAACAGCGTGAACTTTGTTCGCAACTCAATTTAACGGGCCGCATTATTGTTGCAGATGAAGGGATCAATGGAACTGTTGAAGGCAAGGTTTCTGACACAGAAAAATATATCGAAGCAATGGAAAAGACTCCGTATTTTAAAGGTATTTCTTATAAAAAAAGTGTCGGGACGGGAAATGCGTTTCCGAAATTGTCAGTTAAGTATCGTCCTGAAGTCGTGACGACCAAGATTAAGAATTTAAATCCACAAGTTGTGACAGGAAAGTATCTGACTGCTGAAGAGCTGCATGAGTGGTTTGAACAAAAGAAAGAGTTTTACATTGTCGACATGCGAAACGACTATGAATATATTTCAGGATATTTTGAAAACTTCATTCCGTCAGGCATTCATAATTTTTATGATCTTTCGGATGTGCTGCCGCGATTGGAACATCTTAAAAATAAAACAGTCGTTACTGTTTGTACCGGCGGAATCAGATGTGAGAAGGCATCGGGATTTCTCGTTTCCAACGGTTTCAATGACGTCTATCAACTCAAAGACGGCATCGTGACCTATATGGAAAAATATCCCAACAAACATTTCAAAGGGAAGTTATATGTTTTCGATGGACGCATGACGGTAGGATTTAACACTGACTCACCGGAACATGAAGTTGTCGGCAGATGCATGCAGTGCGGCGTAGCATGCGATTCGTATGTAAATTGCGAATATGATATGTGCCACTACCATTATATTTGCTGTACGAATTGTCGGGATAAAGAGACAGGATTGGCGTTTGATAAAGCGGAGTGTAAAAAGAAGTATTTGAAATACCAAAGGCCCCAACAACAAAGTTTATAAAAAAATTTATATTTTATGAATAATTTACGTTACCTCCATATATAAATCTCTTCTACCAACAGACGGTACCCTAAAAAAATCCATGAATGTTCTGGTGACTGTACCATCATCTGTTATTTCAAATGGCATACCAATAAATTCAAGTTCGTCTACGTTTTTTTTCTGAAAAACACTTACCGCAGAACGGAGATTGCCCATATCATCAGGTAGTTCGTCACCTAATCTAATACAATAGCCGCCATCAGCAAGAAGTGCCAATGTCATACCATCTAAAACTTGAGAGCCTCCTACTTGATAGTCAACAAAACTTCTTATAACCACGTCTGCATGTTTCCTTCCTTTTCTTTTAAGGGCCGTCGTTATTTTGCTGATCGAATCCTCTGCTTGGTTTAAATCAGTAATCACATGCGGGAATTTATCCTCATCGAGATTTGCATAAAAAGTATTTATATTAAGGCGTTTTTTGTCATCACCATATACTAAGGAGCGTAGTATAGCTTCGTCTTTAGGTAATCTGTCGACATTAATCCCGCAGTGTATAGGTAACTGTGATGGATGACAATAAAGATCATATAAATTTGATGTAGAACGACTGTAATACTGTTTAAGTAATTCAGGGTTTTGAAGTACAGGTCCCATATAGCCTGGTCCTGCGCCCAAGTCTACGTATACCCGAGGTATTTCAGGATCCTCACGAAACAGATGACGGACGATGTAGGAGACTGGAAGAGCTCTGCCTGTTTGGAACGTCACAGGTAATTCACCAAGCATTACTTTAAACTCGGGTTGTGTAGCTTTGCCAATTAAAGCATCACGACATTTCTCAGGAGTATCTAAATTTGAGTCCATAGGGAATTGTCCTGTACTGGCAAACGTTGCATAGCTTAGAGCTCCATAAATAGACGGAACGATTGCTAGGATTTGTCGATCGGTTGTAAATGCTCCCCAATTAATTGGAAGCGCATCAAAATACATATGAAGTGCTTGAGCAAATGGTAGCCTAGTGGTATCGTTCCATCTACTTCCAGTGACTTCAGCTAAACGATTTCTCGCTCGTTCTCTATGAAATGTTTCTACTTCACCGTGGGGTTGGGTTTCGCTAGGCATAATATGCTATTCTAACAAAGAAATTTATTCTGGACAATTTAGTAATGATATTTCCTCTTTTGTAAGATTTTTTTACACTGCTATAATTGATCTCCGAGGAGGAATATGGGCAGACGGTTTTGGTTCTCATTGCTTGCTTTAATCATATTGATTGTTGCTGTTTTTTATCTCCGGCAAAGCGATTCAATGCCTGCAGAAACCATCAGAAAATCTCTTCAGGAGGTTGTACAAACTACCCCAATTGTTCCTACACCGACACCATTTCCCTTTGAGAATTTGACGATTCCTTATTTGCGAGAACAGACCTATACAAGCAGTTTGGGAAGTCTTCAACAAATTGCGGCAAATGATAATTATACTTCTTATCTGACGAGTTATTTATCAGATGGCTTAAAAATTAACGGGCTATTAACCGTTCCGACTGGTACGCCTCCGGCAGGAGGTTTCCCTGCAATTGTTTTTGTTCATGGTTATATCCCGCCAAAACAATACACCACAACAGGCTATTATGTCGACTATGTTGATTATCTCGCACGGAATGGTTTCGTCGTTTTCAAAATAGATTTGCGCGGCAATGGAGATTCCGAGGGGAATCCTGCGGGAGCATATTATTCTTCAGGTTACGTGGCTGATACTCTCAATGCTTATGCGGCGTTGCAATCGGCACATACGTCTTCTTCTTCCGCTTTAAAGTCCATCACTCCAACTCAAACGCCTTCGGAAGTAGTCGATGTTAATCCAAATAAAATCGGTCTGTGGGGACACAGCATGGCAGGCAATATCGTCATGCGTGCCTGGGCAGTAAAGCCTGATATTCCGGCAGTTGTCATTTGGTCAGGTGCCGGATATACCTATGCGGATTTGCAAAAATATAAAATTAATGATCCGAGTTATCAGCCCACGACAAATGCCTCGCCGTCTGCAAGCCTGCAAAGACAACTCCAAAAACTCTATGGTTCTCCCGGATCAGATAATGAGTTCTGGCATAATATGGCCCCGACAAATTTTCTCACAGATTTAAAAGGAGCGATTCAAGTGGATCAAGCGCAGGATGATACTGTCGTGAATATCGGCTACAATCGGGATCTGATGAAATTGTTTGATAAAACGTCAGTCCCGCATCAGATGTATGAATATCCGACAGGAGGACACAACATTTCAGGGGCAAGTTTTACTCAGGCGATGGAGAATACGGTGGACTTTTATAAAAAGTATCTTTAATAATTAATTTTCCATTTATCATTTTCTATTCTCCATTGAGCGACTTTCCAGAAATTGATAAATAAATGGCGAATGGTAAATGGCCAATGGAAGATATAGCTTTTATTCTTCAGGGTCTGGGGGTAGGAATTCTTCGCCGCCGTGATCTTCTTTTTGCGGATATTCACTCGGCTTAAGCCAGTAGACATAGGTGCAACCGGTTGCTTTTCGTTTTTTTGGATCCCAGCCGGCGGTTGAACATTTTTTCATTTTCTTGCCTGCATTTGTAGTGAAGAGGACTAATTTGGCGCCGCATTCAGGACATTCCTCATCTAGTGGCTCTGTTGTGCCATTGATCCATTCGACATAATCACAGCCGATGACTTTTTTTGATGCAGTATCCCATTTGCCAGCTGAACATTTTTTCATCTTCTTGCCAAAGCGTGTCGTTGCCATAACAAGGGGACTACCGCACTTTGGGCATTTTTCATCGAGTTCCATGTCCTCAACAGGAAACCATTTGACGTAATCGCAGCCAACATTTTTTTTCGTCTCGGGATCCCAGGATCCTTTGGAACATCTCTGAAGTTTTCTGCCGGTTTTGGTAACAGTGACAGGACCAAGCGGAGCTCCGCATTGAGGGCAAACTTCTTCTTCTGCGTTCTTCTTTTCTTTATCCATAAGATATCCATATTAAAACTTTTTCATAGTTGAGTCAAGTGCTATAATAGTTTTGTTAAGCAAGTATTAAGCTTTGCTCCCTAGAATCATTTTATGAGAATTTTACTTGTTGAGGATGAAATGAAATTGGCTCACGCAATGAAGCGTGCTTTGGAGCTGCAGAAATATGCTGTTGATGTCGTAAACAACGGCAAAGATGGTTTGGATTTTGCGATTGGTGAAGAATTCGGGTTGATTATTCTTGATGTAATGCTTCCTGAAATTGACGGTATTGAGATTTGCAGGCGTATCCGCGAAGCAGGCATTCACACTCCCGTTATGATGCTAACTGCCAGAGGACAAATTTCCGATAAAGTAACCGGTCTTGATGTTGGTGCGGATGACTATATGGTTAAACCGTTTTCGTTTGAAGAACTTTTTGCCCGTATCCGTGCGTTAGTTCGCCGTCCTGCTCAGACAAACGATCCTGTCCTTCGGATAAGAGATTTGACGCTGGATCCCAAGACTTTTACTGTCAAAAGAAATGAAGAGATCATCGAATTATCTTCAAAAGAATTTTCTCTCCTTGAATATTTGCTGCGGAATAAAAATACGGTATTGAATAAAGAACAGATTATCTCCCATGTCTGGGATTATGATTCTGATATTTTACCAAGCACGATTGAAGTACATATGAAGCATCTACGCGATAAAGTTGACGTAGCAGGCGAAGATTCGCTTATTAATACTATTCGAGGAAGAGGGTACACCATACGGGAGTAATATGTTTCAATCTGCGCGTCTCAAATTAACTGCCTGGTATCTTCTCATCATCATGCTTGTCAGCGTTGCCTTCAGTTATGCTTTTTATCGTGAATCGACTTTTGAAATCCAACGGGTAATTGATAGAATTCACTATATCCAATCACAAAGTAACGCTCTGCAACTTCCACCGCCTCCTGAAGCAGATACGACTCTTGACCAATTAGAGACAGTTAAGACGCGATTATTGATTGCTCTGGTTATTATTAACGGAACTATTTTTATTTTTGCCGGCGGGGCAGGATATTTTCTTGCGGGCAGGACCTTAAAGCCGATCCAGCAGATGGTTGATGAGCAGAATCAATTTGTCTCTGATGCTTCTCATGAACTGAGGACGCCGATTGCGACTCTGCGCGCTGAGATGGAAGCAACGCTTCTGGAAAAGTATTTGGGAGATAAAGAAGCGCGAGAGCTGATTGGGAGTAATCTGGAAGAGTTGGGCAAATTGCAGGATTTGGCAAATAATTTGTTGCAACTAGCGCATGTCCATAAAAAGGACATTATTTATAGTGATTCAGTTGCGTTGCAGGATGTGATTCAAACGGCGTATAAAAAAATTGCTCCAATGGCAAAGAAAAAACATATCACGTTTTCGCGTGCGTTGGTAAGCGGTAAAATAAAGGGAGACAAAAATAGTCTTGTCGAGGTATTTATTAATTTATTTGATAATGCTATTAAATATAGTCCCGAGAAAACTGCAGTAACGGTAGCAGCCATTACCAAAAAGCGTTCGGTGACAATTCTTGTCACTGACGAGGGTGTTGGGATCATGCCTTTCGATCTACCGCATATTTTTGACAGATTTTACCGGGCTGATAAATCGCGTACACAAGACGGGCATGGATTAGGACTTTCGATTGCAAAGAAAATCATCCAGGCACATGGCGGATCAATTGCCGCTGACAGTATTTTTCATAAGGGGACAACGTTTACGATTACATTCCCGTTGGTTGACTAAGCGCTATTGCTCGGGATGAAAGATTTTTCTTGGTTTCAAGAATGAAACAGAAAAAATCTTTATCCCTCGCTCGCAAATTTTTTTAAGCAAGATTAAAGCAATTATATATAATATAAGGAACAGCTATGATGAAGATTTTACTCTCAGTAATTGTTATTATTGGCTTTGTTGTATACGCGTTTCTTGGGAAAAATGTAACTCAGTCACTTCCTGTTAAGACAAAAGAAACAGTAAGTTCGTCTTCTGTTTCAACGAGCGGTTATAAGGACGGCTCGTATACAGGAAAGGCTACAGATGCATTTTACGGGACAATTCAAGTGCAGGCAAAAATACAAAATGGCAAGATAGCTGATGTGCAATTTCTTCAATACCCCCATGATCAGGATACCTCCATTCAAGTGAATAATGCAGCAATGCCTCAGTTGAAACAGGAAGCGATTGCTGCACAGAGTGCAACTGTCGATGTTGTATCAGGAGCAACGCAGACAAGTCAGGCATTTAAAGAGTCATTGGCGGATGCACTGAGTCAAGCGCAATAACGAAAACCTCATATATCTATGAAACGAACACGACTTCTTATGGGAATGCCAATAACGATCGAAGTAGCAGAGAGCAAAGCGACGGAATCCGATGTGGCAAGTATTTTTGATTATTTCGCATCAGTCGACCGAATGTTCAGTCCTTATAAAAAAGAAAGTGAAATATCCCGGCTCAATGCTGGAGAGATTACCAAAAAGCAAATAAGTACCGATGTCCGGCAAATTCTTCAGCTCGCCGATGATACAAAAAAAGAAACACATGGTTATTTTAATATCGAAAATAATGGCAAGATAGATCCCTCAGGTATTGTTAAAGGCTGGGCAATTTTTAATGCGGCAAGTCTATTAAAAGAACACGGATTTCAAAATTTTTATGTTGATGCGGGAGGGGATATTCAAGTTTCAGGGAAAAATGAAAAGGGGACTGATTGGACAATCGGTATTCGCAATCCATTTAATAGAGATGAGATAGTAAAGGTTGTTCGGTTAGTAAATAAAGGCGTTGCGACATCTGGTCTCTATATCAGAGGACAGCATATTTATAATCCTCATAAGCCTACTATGCCGATTACTGATATTGCAAGTATGACTGTGATTGGACCGAATGTCTATGACGCTGATCGGTTTGCAACTGCCGCGTTTGCGATGGGAGTGAAGGGAATCCAGTTCATTGAGAAGTTGCCTGGATATGATGGCTATATGATTGATCCAAACGGTATCGCAACGATGACAAGCAGATTTGAGCGGTTTGTTGTGAATGACTAGTTGTAGTTGCGTCGGTTTGGATTTTCTCTTATCATATATACGGTAGTTAGTTCGAGAATGATATAGTTCTTAAGCGTTTGTTAAGTATTGGAACTATACAATTAAGATATCATGAGTGTTTCAAATACACAAAAAGCACATAATCCATCACTGATCGGGAAGATTCTCGGGATGTCTTTGTGGAAAAAGATTGTTGCATTGGTTGTCATTCTTGTTCTGATCTGGTTCGTCGGGACGAAAGTATTCGCACAGAAAAGCTCGACCTCACAATATCAAACGGCAACGGCAACACAAGGATCAATTGTCTCAACCGTTGATGAAAGTGGTAATGTCGACGCAAGTTCTCAGACCGAAGTGAGCTCGCCGTCAGATGGGTTGATTCAGCAAGTATTTGTGAAAAATGGTGATCAGGTGACAGCTGGTGAGAAATTGTTTACGGTCAAATCGACAGCCACGCCAGCAGAAAAAGCATCAGCATACGCAAGCTATGAAAGCGCACTTAACAGTTATGATTCATCAGTGCAAGGAAAACAGGCATTGGAAGCGACGCTTGAAAAAGATCGGGATGCAATTCTTCAAGCACAAGATCCTCTTAGTAACTTATCAACGAGTAATGTTGATCCAGCAACAAAAGTAGCCTATACACAAAATCAACTTGATGAACTTAATTCAACAATGACAAGTGCACAAGAAACGTTTGCTGCTGATCAGACAAAATATAATCAGGAAGATACAGCAATTGCGGCAGCTCAGGCAAGCCTTACTTCGTCATCACTGAGCTATCAGGCAACACAAAATGCGACGGTTACCGCACCAATTGGCGGAACAGTTGCGAATTTATCAGTACAGCCTGGAAGTGCTGTCACTGCCTCAACTGTCACAACGACGTCTAACAGTACTAGCTTCGCCTCTTCATCAAGCTCTTCATCAAGCGGTGGTTCATCAGTATTGTCGATCGGGAATTATACTCAACTTTCTATTCTCGCACAGGTGAATGAAGTTGATATCCCCAAGCTAAAAGTCGGACAACAAGCAACGGTAACCCTTGATGCATTTCCTAATGAAACTTTTGTTGGACAGGTTGTTAGTGTAGATAGTGTCGGGACCATTAGCTCAGGCGTTGTGACATATAATGTCTATATCAATCTTATTTCGCCACCTTCATCAGTTAAATCAGGTATGTCTGCGTCTGTTGCGATTCAGACAGCACGGGCTGACAACGTAGTCACCGTTCCTTCAGCTGCAGTGCAAACAGTAAATGGTGCATCCTATGTCCGAATACTGAAGAATGGGCAAGTAACAAGTGTTCCTGTAACAACAGGAATATCGGATGATACCAATACTGAAATCAAATCAGGAGTCAGCGCAGGAGATGTGGTTGTGACCGGAGAGAATGCTACGACAACGAGTAGCAGTACGACTTCACCATTCAGTACAGGTTTGGGCGGTGCCCGAGGCGGCTTTGGTGGCGGCGGTGGTGGCGGAGCAGTTATCCGTTCTGGCGGTGGCGGCGGAGCGACACGCACCGGAAATGGCGGCTGAGATTAGTTTAAAAATTTACAATGAACAATGAATATTATTCAAGTATCACATCTTTCCAAAATTTATAGAACCGCAGCGGGCGAGACAATCGCTCTGGACGATGTTTCATTCAATATCCAAAAAGGAGAATTTGTTGCGATCATGGGACCTTCGGGAAGTGGTAAATCTACTCTTATGCATCTTCTGGGATGCCTTGATACACCAACAAGTGGTACCTATATTCTTGACGGAGAAAACGTTGAGAAATTGACAGACGATCAATTGGCTGATATTCGTAACAGAAAAATTGGTTTCATTTTTCAAGCGTTCAATTTATTGCCGAGAACGAGTGTTTTGCAAAATGTCATGTTGCCAATGCGTTATGCCGGCATTCCAATGGAAGAACGAAAGGAGCGTGCGATAAAGTATATCAATATGGTTGGTTTGAGTGCACGTCTTGATCACACGTCAAATCAAATCTCCGGCGGACAACAGCAACGTGTCGCGATTGCGCGGGGACTCACTATGGATCCGGCGATTCTTCTTGCCGATGAACCGACTGGCAATATTGCCTCCGCCCAAGCGGAGGAAATTATGGCAATTTTTCAGGATATCAATGAAAAAGGACATACAGTTGTCATGATTACTCATGAACCTGATATCGCGCAGCACGCAAAACGTGTCATTATGGTCCGCGATGGGAAGTTGGTAAGTGACCAAGTGAATAAACATCAAGTAAAGGCTCAGGCGAAGAAAAATGCAGAAATTGATCCGACACGGGATTTAAATTTAGGGTGAAGGGGAAAGCTTTAAGGGGAAGTTTTTGAATTGCAACTTCACCCTTTACCCTTAATCCTTAACGCTTTTAAACTATGGAACTAGAAACAATACAAGAAAGTTTTACAACATTAACGGTAAATAAACTGCGGACTGGACTTGCCATTCTGGGTATCGTCATTGGTATTGGCAGTGTTATTGCTCTTGTTTCTTTGGGACAAGCGACACAACAATCTGTTCAAAACTCAATTCAATCCCTTGGTGCAAATTTATTAACGGTTATTCCTGGTTCAACAAGTTCCGGAGCGGTGCGTGGAGCAGCTGGTGGCGGGACAACACTCACTGATGATGATGCCAAGGCAATTGAGACTGATCCAACAGTTACAACTCTTCAGGCTGTTTCTCCAGAGGTTCAAGGACGTACGCAACTAACTGCCGGAGATACTAACGCAAACGTTACTGTCATAGGAGCAACAGCTGCCTATACAACTGTTCATAATTTGAGTATCCAATCGGGAACGTTTATTTCCGATCAGGATAATCAAGCTTCCTCAAAGGTTGTAGTGCTGGGTCCGCAAGTTGTTGAAAGTTTATTTCCTAACAGCTCTGATCCAGTTGGGCAGAGTGTGCGTATTCGTGGTATTTCGTTCAGAGTAATTGGAGTAACTGCTTCAAAAGGAGGGTCAGGATTTTCCAATACCGATGATCAAGCCTATATCCCACTAAATACAGCACAGCTACAGATTTTAGGTCAACAATATTTAAGCTCTATTGCATTATCGGCAAAGAGTCAGGATGTTATGACAGAAGCAGAGAATCAAGTTGGCTATTTATTATTGCAGAGACATAAAATTTCTGATCCAAGTCAAGCAGATTTTTCCATTTTTTCGCAAGCGGATATTTTAAATGCCGCATCCTCTACCACTGGTGAATTTACAACACTTCTTTCAGGAGTTGCTGCTATCTCACTTCTTGTCGGAGGCATCGGCATTATGAATATTATGCTGGTGACAGTGACGGAACGTACCCGTGAAATCGGTTTGAGAAAAGCGCTTGGAGCAAAGAAGAAAACTATTATTACACAATTTCTTACTGAATCAATTATTTTGACGTTCACAGGCGGTGTTATCGGGATTATTTTGGGAGTCATTCTTTCTTTTGGTATTTCTGTATTTTCACATTCGCTTTTTGTTGTTTCGCCGGAATCAATTCTTCTGGCTTTTGTTGTCTCAGCGGGGATTGGTATATTATTTGGTTGGTATCCAGCGCAAAAAGCATCAGGTCTTGAGCCGATTGAAGCACTGAGATATGAGTAGATTAGAAGTTGAATTTTTGAGAAGGGCGCCATGAGTCTAAAGACATCATGGCGTCCCCAATTATAATTTGATTTAAAAATCAAGGGAGGGGAGAATAGTGTTAATGAAATGAATCTGTGGAAGGGCCCTTCGAGCTGCGGCTCTCAGGGTCTTTTCAAATCATGAGATTTCACCGAAAGGTTAAAACCATTTCGGCGTCCCCAATTATAATTATATTTATAAATCAAGGAAGGGGAGAAAAGGAGGTGAGAAGTTATGAAACCTATTAAAGCAATGTATGTTCTTATTTTAGTTATCGTTTTTGCAGCAGCAGGATTTTATGGTGGAATGATGTATCAGAAGAGTCAGCGATCTAGTTTTAGTTTTGCAGGCGGCGCAGCTGGCGGTCGATTTGGCGGAGCCGGTGGAGCTGGTGGTTTTGCAGGACGAGGTGGAGCAGGAGGTGCTGGCATGATGCCAGTGCGCGGACAGATTGTGTCAACAGCTAATGGCAGCATTACTGTTAAGATGCAAGATGGCAGCAGCAAAATTGTTAACCTGACCAATCAAACAAAGGTCAATAAAACAACAAGCGGTTCTGATTCAGATTTAACAACGGGAACTACTGTCACAGCAATTGGTACGTCTAATTCCGATGGAAGTGTTACGGCACAAGATGTTATGGTCGGAAACGGCGGAATGATGATGCGTGGTGGAGGACCAGGAAGTCCAACAGGAACATCAGGACAGTAAAAATTTTTCGTCATTGCGAGCGTAGCGAAGCAATCTCATAAAATCAGGGGATTGCTTCGTCGTTTTTATAAATAAAACTCTTCGCAATGACAAAACGAAAGGAGTTTACTGTTTTAGGAAAGGAACAAAGCGGTAGGCGACTTTGAGCTTGACAACAAGCTTTCTACTTACGAGAATAATGCCTATTGCCATGCCCATATAGACAGTTGCCATAAATGGCTGAATCTCCGTAAGAATATTTTGAGTCAGAAGTGAATTAACGATTTGTCTCAGATCAATAAGCAGAATGTTGTGCCAGGCAAAAATGATAAGTGAATGTTTGCCGATGTATTCAAGAAGAGTATTTCTTGCAATGAGTTGACTAATTGCCGTCCATCCAATAATTCCTGAAAATGCTCCAAGATAAAAAAGAGGTGTCACATCAAGCTGGTTAACACGCATATCAATCTGATGTCCTGAGAGAGAAAAATCAGCACTTGCCACAATCACCAAAATAGTCATTGCCACTGCAGCAATGGGGAGTTTGTATCTTATGAAAGTTGCAAGGAAATTTTCATGTATCTTAAAAAGATAGCCCATCCCAAAAAAAGGAAGTGCAGTTAAGGCAATTTCAAAACCTAACGGTAACTTGAGCCATGGCACCAATAAAGAAAGCAGTGATCCTAATAAAGCACTTACACACAGAATAAGTAAAAGTTTTCCTGTATGTGATACTCTTCTTGTTATAGCTGCAAAAAGAAGTTTAGTGATAAAAAGACACGGCAGAAACCACAGAACAACATTATATCCGAGCATTCCATCTCTGCCACTGCCATAAAGAATGCCGAAAAGTTGATATCCCATACCACTCAGGCTAAAATCAGCAGTTTGAGAAATAAGAGCGAAAAGGTACGTCATTACAGCAAAAATATAATAGGGGATGAGCAATTGTTTGAAATACTTAAGTGTTATAAATAAGAGTGATTTACTCATAAGGGGGGTAAAGACCATACCGGATATAAAAAAGAACAGAGGCATATGAAATGCATAAATGAGATAACGCTGCTGATCCGTACTGAAGAGGTGTCCATAAATAACAAGAATAATCCCAATTCCTCTTGTGATATCTATCCAGTGAATTCGTTTTACCATACTCAAAAATATATTTTATCATATAATTTTCTCCTCTTGCAAAACCTATAAAAATACTTATAGAATAAAATATAAGTATAAAAATATGGATCCTAAGGATGAATTATTGGATAATTTATCCGGTGGAGACAGGCAGGATGAGCAAGCAGTGATAATCTGTTTGCAATTTCCCGCCGGCAAATTCAAAAAACAAAAAGCACTCTATGCTGTTTTTGAGCTGGATGCTATCTTCAGATATGTGATCGAAACTTCAGCTGTCGGCAATTACGATGGCTTTGAAATTTGTGAAGGACCTGATGAAGAAAGTGTGAAATTTTTTATCTACGGCCAAGATGCAAGACAAATCTACGCAGAAATAAAACCAATTCTTGAATCACTGCAGAACTTACCAGAAATACAGGTGATTAAACGGTATTCGCATCTCATTGAAGATCAATTCCCTCTCAATTCATAATTTTTATCGTATTCCTCGATAAGCGAAGCGGGGGTTCAATGGCAACGCTCCTTTGGTTGCTAGGATAACTGCATGATAGGTCGAGAAATAAGGGACATTATACCGCATTGCGTTGAAAGCGGAAAGATCTTGACCAATATTTTGTTCCAATAATGTATCACGATTTCTTCTGAAGCGTACGGCGCTTGATCTACCTTGGTCTATTTCTTTATTTTGAGTCTGGGGCCAGTTCAGCATCTTAGCAACATGCCTTCTTATCGTTTCCCATTGTCCATCTGCTTCAGGTTTGGGGAAATAATTACCGCTTTCTTTGTGGGTTGCGATTGCTTTTATCCTAGCGAGTCTTTGTTGCTGGGCAAGTTCGACATTTCCCACAAGATAATCATCGGGAGTAAAGTAAAGATGTGGTTGGAAACGATAGTCGTCTTCAGAAAGAATGTCTAATGGAGTATCAGGTAAAGGTTTTCCATGTTTTCTTGCATGTTCTTTACTATTAGTACTAAAATATCTCTTCCATTTTGTATCTGCATCTAGAGTTGCCGCGTAAACAGCATAATCATGGTCAGATTGCTCATCAGTAATCCAAAGTGTACTGCCAAAGGGTATACCATACCACTCACCATCACCTATCTCAAGTTCATGTGCAAAGTCAGTAAGCAACTTAGGACCTCTTCTGCGATGTTGTCTGGTTGTCTCGTCAAGAAGAGGATGTTGCCACATCTGGGTGATATATTTTTGTACAATTTCAACAGGAGAAAGTTGTTCGCCTAGCTCTCCATTAACAATTTCCGGTTTATGGAATGTTTCATCTTCTGGTAAAGGCATAGACGAAGATTATAGATAAAAACCTATAGTATGTCAATATTATTATTGATTATGCTTAGTATGTAATACTTTGCAAAAATTAAGGGAGAGAATTTGCTGAAGGAATTCATATGCATCAGCAATTTGCAGTAAAACTTTACAAACTATGTAACCAAATGAGAGAAAAAACACCCACTGAATTTATTCAATGGGTGTTTCATTTTTTCACGAACTAAGAAGTATTAACTTCCTGGTGTTGGTGCCGGTGTTGTCTGTGAGTTTCCCCAGTTTCCGTGACCGTGCATCATCCTGTGTCCGCCAAATCCTCCTCCAAAGGGCATAACGTAGGCGGGATTGATATTATTTGCTTGCGCCCAAGTTTTCAGATCACTTTGCATTGATTGCATTGTTGACCTTATTTGTTGTGGCGTTGCATTTTGCAATGAACTCGCGTACTTTGATTGTTCTGTCGAAAGTTCGTTCAAGATTGCCGTTTCCTGATCTGATGTGATTTTGCCACTTGAGACAAGCTTATCCAGTCTTGTTTTCTGCATATCTGACATTTGCTGTGGTGACCATGTCGGACGCGGCGTAATTGTCGCTTGCCGTTGTGATTTATATTGTTGAACGGCTGACTGTACCTGAGTTGAACTTAATCCGAATTTTTGTTCGATGAATTGGATGAGTCCCTGAAAAAATCCGGTATGCGTTTGACTATTTGTTGTTTGTGCAAACGCCGGAGTAGCGCTTGCCAATAACGTCGCAATCAGAGCGGTTGTTGCAAGTGTTTGAGAAAGTTTTTTATGATTCATCATATTCACCCCCTTTCGGAACTGAAGCAGAATAGCAAAAGTATTGCCGCAGTTTAAAGAATAAATCTTAAAAATCGCTGTAATGGTATAATTACCTCATCTCAAAAGAATAATTTGCAAACTATTCCAACATTTTGTGATAATAAAACGATGCAGAATCTCCACAAAAAAGCTCTCTTGTATGAATATCTCACCATAGCATGGAACATCTTGGAGGGGATTATTTGTATAACAATCGGTTTTTTTTCAGGATCAGTTGTACTTGTTGCTTATGGACTTGAATCCGGTGTGGAAGTATTTGCCTCATCAGTTGTGGTGTGGGATTTGAAAGGGACAGGTAAAGGAAGAGAAAAACGAGCGCTCAAATTTATTGGTTTTGCATATCTTGTTGTTTCTGCTTACATTTTTATCGATGCTGTGATAAGCATTTTGCATAGTGAGCATCCAGAGAAGACTGTGTTGGGGATTATTTTCATTATCATTACAGTTTTGGTGATGCTTGTTCTGGGACTCATAAAAAGACAGATTGGTAAACAGATGAAAAGCGAGACAGTTCTGGCGGATGCGAAATTTACTCTTATTGATGGGGCACTTGCAGGAGCCGTTCTTGTTGGGCTTGCGCTCAATGCTCTTTTTGGTTTCTGGTGGGCTGATCAGACAATGGCACTTTTTCTTTCAGGTGTTGCGTTTAGAGAGGGAATAAAAGAAATTTTTTAGATTTTTTTATGGAACTATTTAAAGATACACCAGTTTTTTTGTTTAAAACTCAAAACGAGTGGGAGGACTGGCTTGGGGAAAATTATGATAAGTTTCCTGCAATATGGGTGAAATTTGCAAAGAAAAATACGGGCGCTATGTCAATTACTTATAATGATGCGTTGCAGGTAGCACTTTGTTATGGATGGATTGATGGTCTTATCAATAAATACGATGAGAAATATTATTTGACAAGATTTAGTCCACGCAAAGCAAATAGTGTCTGGTCAAAAACAAATCGGGAATTGGGTGAAAAATTAACTCAGCAGGGGAAAATGCAGCAAAGTGGTCTAGCAGCAATTGAAACGGCAAAAGTAAATGGAAGGTGGGATAACGCCTACGATTCTTCAACAACGATGCAGATTCCGGAAGATTTTTTGCAGGAGCTTGCTAAAGACAAGAAAGCAGAGGAGTTTTTCAAAACATTAAATCGCGCAAATACTTATGCAATTGCTTGGCGTTTGCAAACAGCTCATAAGCAGGAAACACGAGCAAAGCGAATGGAGAAAATTCTGGAAATGCTCAAAAGAGGAGAAAAGCTTCACTAATGTTACTATAATAGTTTTTCCATTACTAAATGGAAGTCTTTTCCAACAACAGTAAATCCAAATTGTTCATAAAGTGATTTTGCAACATGATGGTTTTCTTCCACCCAGAGTTTTATTTTTTGGGTACTCTTATCTTTTTCTATATTGTTTATAATTTCCTGTAGCAGCATTTTGCCAATGCCTCTTCCTCTGTATGAAGGATTCACATACGTACCCCAAATAACTGCAATTTCCTCAGATTCTTTATATGAACCTATTAAACCGACTATGTTATTACCTTCTTTAGCTGTAAGGACCACAGCTTCTCTTTTGGTCATATACTCTTTCCATGTTTCTTCAGAATACTTTGCCGCTTCTTTAACTTGCTTTGGGCTAAAGGCAAGGGGGTCTGTAGCAAAAGATTCCAAACGGATCTGTTTAAAGCCTAACCAATTATCTACATTAAGTTTTTCGATATGTGTTGTGTTTTTCATATTAGCTTTAGTTTCTCCACGATTTTCGAACAGTAATAGAACCGATGAGAACTGCAACGAGTGCGGTTCCGACGAGGACTGTGATATCTGTTCCAACTCCCTGCAGATCAGGATAAAAGAGTGCCTGGCGCATACCGTCGATTGCATAGCGAGTAGGAATAAAGTCACTAATATCTTGTAACCAGTTTGGCAAAAAGGCGATCGTTGTAAAGCCACCGCCTAGAAAAAATAAATATGTTGCGATAACTGAGGATGCCATGGCTACGAGTTTTGCACCACGAAGTAATGATCCCAGAGCTGCTCCAAGTCCTGCGGCACACAGACCTGTTGCAAGAAAGAGCGCGATAAGTGCTGGGATATGTGCAAAGGGTGGTGCAATGACGCCGAAAAGAAAACAGATAAAAAGAATCGGGAAGACAATGATTGTGGACATCAATAACCCTCCGAGAAGCCGTCCGGCAACCAAAGCCCAGGATGAGACCGGAGCAATGATAAGATTGCGGGACATTTTTCGTTCGATATCATTCGCGCAAAGAAGTGCTGTACCCATCAGTCCGACGCTGATAATAAGCAGAATAAACGCAGGGATTACTTGATAATTCAGAAAACTGACGTTGGTTTGTCTCAGGTTTTGCTCATTAATAGTGATCCGATAAGGATTTTCTGATCCATTGTATGCTGAGACTTCTGGTATCCTTGAGGTTTCGTTTAGTTCTCCTGTAAGTCCGAGTTGCGGGGCGTCAAACTCCGCGGCTGATCGGTCAACAGCACGACGGATATCATCTGCAAAATCAACGTCAACATTGTTGAGAGTTAGGTCTATCGTTGCATTATCCTGTCCCGCTTGTTCGTCGAAATTTTTTGGGATGGTGATGATTGCTGCGACTTCCTGACTTGTTAGCATTTGCTTGGCAGTTTGTTCATTAACGGTTTTTAAAAGGTACGCGTCGTCATCTGAAGCAATAATTTTTTGCATATAAAGTGCATTGGGCTGGTGTGACTGGACGACAAGTGCGACTGGCTGCCTTGTTACGGAAAAACTCAGGACGATAAGAAGCATTGTCATGCCGATAGGCGGAATGAGCGCGCTAGCGATGGCAAGAGGCATTCTCCGCCAGAGTAGCAGATCGAGTTTGGCAAGTGTCCAGATATTATTCATCATTTATTATTGCCCTTACGGTCGGATGCGAAATTTTTTATTTCACGTTCGGGATGAAAAATTTTTTCTTGGTTTCAAAGAAAGCAGAAAAAATCTTTATCCCTCACTTTTTAAAATTCACCCATGCCACCCGCGTATTATTATCTCGCCATTTGTCTTTTCATCAAAGAACCAGTAACAATAACCATAGCGATTGCCCAGGCGATAAGTAGCAACACATCAACGATAATCGGCTCCGGTGTTACCCGAAATCCATGAAAAGCGTTTTCAAGTAATCCGACTGCATAATAAATAGGCGAGAGATGCGCAAATCCCCAGATAATATTGCCGTCAAAGCGCTCAGGCTCCAGAGCTCCACTATCAATATAAAGTGGCAGAGCAAGTCCGAAGATAAGTGACGCGACAGGAAGCGTTCTTTTCAAAAGAACTCCCACAAGCGCTCCGACGCAGCCAAAAATAAGCACACAGAGAATGATCGCACCAAGCATTTCAAACGGGTGAAATGGAACGACTCGATAGCCGAAGATGACAATTCCCGTACTCAGAATCATTCCAAGAAGTGCGATTGTATCACTTGCAAGCATGCGCCCGATCAACGGGACGAGAGGATGCCGGGGTGAAATGGTCAAAAGCGTCATGGTTCCTGATTCAAATTCTCTTGCGACGGCAATGGCTCCCAATATCCCTGCGACAACGAATGCGTCAAGTGCAAGTGCGCTGACAATAAGATAAGGGATAAAGCCGGTATCGTGAGAAAGCAGATCAGTTTCCTGCACATGAACTCTGATGCCGGGGAAATTTAATTTATTTCCAAATTTTACCACGGCTGACGGAAGTGCACGCTGAATGTCATCTGTCATGTCAGCATCGATATTGTCAACGGCGACTTTTATCGGTATCGTCTGTCCGGACAGAATTCCTTGTGTAAACCCTTGCGGAATGGTAATAATTGCTACCAGTTTGCCTTGACGCAGTAATTTTTGTGCTTCTTGAGCAGACATAGGTTTAAGATTAAATGAGTGATGTGCTTCTTTTAGATTTTGAATGAAGATTTTTGAGTAGGCACCATTGTCGTTGTTGATAAGCGCTGTTGGCGCCATACTACCAGTCAATCCAAAAAGGCTTACCAAAAGAAGAAAGGTTACTGCTTGAATAAGCGCAAGAGCTACCAGAAGCGGTGATCTGGTGAGTTGGATGATTTCAGCGCGGTAGGCGCCAAGTAATGCTATCCGTATTTGTTTCATAGTTTATCTCGGTTGACTGAACCATACTTCAGCAACAACGAGTACACAAAGAATCGCAATAATCAAAAAAATACCAAGCAGAGGATATCGTTTGAAAATATTTTTCTGTATGGTAGGCGAGTTTTCATTTTTTGTTGTTGTAGCAGAACTTGAAAGCTCAAGCGTCTGGAAAATTTCGGCAAGATCTGCAGGACGGAAACGAAAGCTATTCACCGAGGCAGTTTTTAAAACAGTTGTTACAATCGTATCCGGAATTGTATTACCTTTGAGAAAGATTGAAAGCCCACTAGGTGTTTTTTCGGCGCGAATAACGCCTTTGGTTTTTTGTAATACTTCTGAAATTTTCTCCGCTGATTCAGGCGTTGCTTCCACATCAAGACTGTGGCCGGTACGTGCAATAAGCGCATCCGGTGAATCAGTCAGCAAGAGGTTTCCTTCTCGAAGTACCGAAACGCTATCGCAGATTGCTTGTGCTTCATCGAGATAATTACTCGCGATAAGAATCGTATGCCCATTTGCGCGAAGTGAGCGAAGATGTTCCCAAATGGCATGACGCGTCTCAACGTCAACTCCCAGCGTCGGTTCATCAACGATCAGCAGCTTGGGATTATGCAGAAGCGCGCGGGCAATCGCAGTGCGTCTTTTCAATCCTCCAGAAAGAATATGAACAGGATCATTCGCTCTTGTTGAGAGTCCGAGCAATTCCAGAACTTCCTTAACTCGCTGTTTTGGGTTCTGAATAGTATAAAGTGAGGCAAAAAAAAGTAAATTTTCCGCAACGGTCAGTTCTTCATACAGAGATGTTTCTTGCATGACAACGCCTATCTGTTGATAAAACGCTTTATTTTTTGTAGGCATTTGCTGTCCAAGTACCGTGACTTTTCCATTCGTTTGTTTCTGAAGTCCCGTGACAAGAGAGAGTAGTGTTGTCTTACCTGCCCCGTTGGGCCCCAGGATGCCTGCAATACTATTTTCGGGAATCGTAAGCGTGATGTCAGTAAGAATAGGATTGCTGTCGATATTCAGTGATACGTTTTCAAACATCACTGCTGGCGTTTGCGTTTCTTGCATAGTAATACATATAATAATATAACTAAAGAACACTCAGGGCAAATTACGTATATGGATGAAGAGACACCAGTGCCATTCAAAAATTATTTCCCCAATCTTTCGATGAGTTCATATTTTTGGGTGGTGATTCTTATTGCTCTTATTGTCTTTGGCATGCTCGGATTTTTTGTCGGCGTACGGGTTAATGAATTGCCTTTCTCATCGACCCAATCAAATGGTGCCGCTTCGCAATATCAACCGTTAATTTCTCTGACACCTATTCCAGGAGATGATAATGACATGGATTATTCATCTATCGGCGGCTCTTTTGTGACAAATACGAACCAATATGATCAATTCGTTATTTATATCAATGGCGTATCAAGTGGCGCAAGTACGATCATCGATTCAGACAATCGTTCTTTTGTGAAGCCGGTTGCGGGCGTACAGTATCCGTATATGTTTAGTCGGCTGAATCCGAGCAGTTCGTACACTGTTTCCGCCTCCTTTTGCCGGGTTAATACAAAAACATACGCGCTGGTATGCGCAAATAATATCAAGATGACCAAATGTACTGGCACCATTCAAGGGAAAACATGTGTTATCAAAGGAAACGGCAATGAATTTAAGAGTTCAGGAGAGGTAGATTTCTCAGTGCCGTCAGGAAATGGCGTGACGCCAATGATTACTCCAGTGCCATAAAACATTTACATTCTTCGATGTCTGTACCATAATAAAAGGAGATGGAAAGATTGCTGTCTGAATTTCGCACAAAAAAAATATTCATCATTCCAATTGTTATTATTGTTGTCTTTTTGATTGTCCGGACAATTCTTCTTCAGAAGCCAAGTACCGACATCCCTTATGCTGTCAAACGGGAAAATTTAGTGGATACTGTTGTGGTGAGTGGAACCTATACGACCGCATCTCAAACACAAGTGATGTCTCCAACAAACGGAGTAATTACACAACTCTATGTGACAAACGGTAGTATCGTAAAAAAAGGAGATCCGCTTTTTCATGTAGAGAGTATTGCAACGACAGATCAGCAAAATATCGCTTATGCAGCCTATCAAAGTGCGGTAAGCTCATTACAAACAACACAAAATAATGTCCAGAGTTTGGATGCTGCAATGTGGGCAAAACAGCAAGCCTATATCAGCGCGCAAAATACACAGAATTATATGAATAACAACACGACAAATCCCGCAACCAAACAAAGTTATACTGATCTTGAAAAGTTGGCTATCAATAATGCAGTAACGCAAACCCAAAAAGATTTTCAGGCTGCTGAACAAGCATATACAACTGCAAACGTCGCAGTTTCGGCTGCTCAAGCACAAGTTACCGCAACAAAACAGGCATATCAGGAAACACAAAGCACCACCGTCATAGCCCCAACGAGTGGGAAAGTGGCTAATTTATTGGTAAATGCTGGTGATCAAGTTACTGCTCTGCAACCCACAATGACACCAATTTCCGGGGCAGCACAACCAATTCTTGTTATTGGCAATTTCAACGATCCATATATCAGTGTGAATATCGGTGAAGATTATGCAACAAGAGTCACAGCAGGTCAAAATGTCTCTATTGTTTTTGATTCTCTGAAGAATCAGACATTTACTGGAAAAGTTGCAGATATTGCAACCGTTGGTACGACTAGTGAAGGCGTAGTAACATATGCTGCACGAATTAGTGCACAAGGATTGCCTCTCGTTATTAAGCCGGATATGACAGCTTTGGTTACTATTGAAACACTCAGAAAAGATAATGTCATTGATGTGCCGAATTCGGCACTCGTTACCAATGATGGCAATACCTATGTGGTGGCAGCACAAACACATAAGCAAATCACCGTTGTCCCTGGAACAAGAGGAGTTGCAAAAACAGAAATTACCAGCGGATTGGATGAAGGCACGGTGATTGTTGCCAATCCAAATTAGCATCATGTTGTGGAAGAATTCATTTTATGTCGGCTTTTTTCTTGCTGTTCGTGATATCAAACGGAATAATCCCTGGACGACTGCACTTATCATTTTGGTTATCAGCTTAACTTTTTTTAACATGCTTTTTTTGGGAGGCATTCTTGTAGGGTTTGCCGATGCAGCGATTGGTACCTATCCGCAATATTATTCAGGAGATGTTTTTATTATTCCATCGACGGATAAGACAACAATTGATGATACAAATACCATATTAAGTATTGTTCATAGTTTACCAACCGTAAAGGCAGTGTCGATCAGAGAAACTGCATCAGGATTACTGGAATATAATTACCAAAATAAATTACGTCCTACGGATTTATCTGAGTCCGCATCGGGAACCGTTGCCGGTATTGATCCTATTGCGGAAAATAATATGAGCAAATTATCACAAGCAATGGTTGCAGGATCATATCTTAATCCGTCCGATGCCGACGATGTCATCATTGGTTCTAATTTGATTCAAAAATACGCAACGGTCAGAGGGGCAGTCCTTGCTGTCGGATCAAAAGTGTTGCAAACTGCTGATGTCGGCTCCCAGGTTAGATTGACAATAAATGGGGTACAGAAAGAAGTGACGATAAAAGGAGCATTTACGACCAACAGTGTCTTTGTCGATTCCCGAATTTATATGACCGAGTCTGCCTTTCGTGAGATGACACAGAATCAAAGTGTCTCTGCAAATGAGATAGCAATACGGCTCAAACCAAACGCATCACAGGAAGAAGCGAAGCATTTTATTATTGCTAATTTGCCCAAGGGCGAAGATGTAATCGTTGAGACTTCAACTGAGGCACTTCCAAGCAGTATTTATTCAATCATTCAGGCGCTTGGTAAATTAGGCAACCTTGTTGGCGGAATCGCGCTTATGGTAAGTGCTGTCACGATCTTTATTGTCATTTATGTCAATGCGATTACCCGGAGGAAATTTATTGGCATTTTGAAAGGGATTGGTATCTCATCACAAGCGATAGAAATTTCTTATATTATTCAATCACTTTTTTATGCTATCTCAGGAATTACCATCGCGACGGTTTTTATCATGGGATTATTAAAACCGTATGTCGATCTTCACCCATTTAATTTTGCAAGTATTAATGCTTCTTTGGCTATTGGGGCAAGCAATGTCATTTATAATGGAGTAGCACTTCTTGTGACTTCATTTATTTCGGGTTTGATTCCGGCATGGCTTGTGACGAAACAAAATACATTGGATGCAATACTCGGAAGATAACATGCGATTATGATTCAAGTAAAAAATCTTACAAAAAAATTTCAGATGGGAGAAACAGAGCTTGTTGCTTTGAATAATTTAAGTTTTGAAATTCCTACCGGACAATTCTTGGCGATCACAGGAAGATCGGGAGCAGGGAAGAGTACGCTTTTATACAATATAAGTTTACTTGATAAACCAACAAGCGGACAGGAAATTATTGACGGACAAGATATTGATCAACTTGATGATAAAGCACGAATTGTTTACCGGAGAGATTATTTTGGTTTTATCTTTCAAGATTATGCACTGCTTCCGACATTAACAGCAAAAGAAAATGTCATCCTTTCTATGCTTATGCAAGGAATTGATAAAAAAACTGCTGCAAAGAAGGCAGAAGAAGCTCTTGAGAAGGTAGGATTGGCAGACAGAGTTGATAATCTTCCCAATCAACTCTCCGGTGGACAACAACAGCGGGTGAGTATTGCCCGATCCATTGTTCATGGTCCTAAGATTCTTTTTGCTGATGAGCCTACCGCAAATCTTGACTCTGAATCATCAAAGACGGTTTTAGATATTTTTATTAGGCTTAATCATGAAGCAAATCTGACCATTGTCATGGTAACACATGAGAAAGATTATGCAAAATTGGCTGACCGGGATATCGAATTATTTGACGGAAAAATTATCCACGATGTAACACAGAAACAGCCTGCAAAAAAGAAAAAATAATAAATTAATGGTGATGGCGGATACCTTTTTTTACCAGGAGATAATTAACCGGAAACGCCACAACAAATCCTGCTACAAGAGCTGTTAGTAAACCAATCCAATATTGGATATGGAGAAGTCCCATTCTTCTCATACCGGGAAAGATCAATTCTGTTCCTGCTTCTGCTGCTTCCATAGCAAGAATACTAAGGACTTCTGTTGTCAAAACGATTTTGGCAGCTTGTGCAAAAGATATATTTGCTTTCAGCAAAGGAACAACACTCAACAAAAATCCAAAAATAAAACCAAAGATGACACCTAGGATAATTCTTGTAACGTAAGGTAAGCCAAAAATAGTACCAATAATTACGCCAAGAATATCCCCAATGCCACAACCCATTAAACAGTGTAAGGTTGCTTGCAGCGCTAATTTTTTATTTGATAGACGATTTTCATGGTGCATAATTATTAATAAATGAACGGGATGAGAGATTTGGTGCGTTTCATATAGGCTGGATATTCTTTGGGGAAATGTTTGAGTAGCAGTATTTCTTCTTTTTTTAATTTATAGATAAAAAAGCTTACCATGATTAGCAGAAATAAAACTGAAAGTATTGAATGATAAAGAATAAAAGTCCCGAATCCCATGAATGAAACTCCTGTATAAATAGGATGCCTGACATAGGCATAGACTCCTGTTGTAATTAATTTGTGATCTTTTTTGAGTTCAACATTCCCGCTCCAGTTATCGGCAAGAGTTTTTCGTGCAAGAATTGCGATGACCAATCCGCTGATCAGAAAAATAATGCCGATGATTTGTACTGCTGTTGTCCCAAAAACTGAGAATAATGCTAAATCACTTCTGTTCAGGAACGTATCTCTTCCCCAAGGAGATAAAAAGTAGACGATAACAAGTATCCATGCAATAATCCAGCCGGTCCTTTGCGATTTCCAGGCTGTTTCCTTAGTTGCTTTCACGGCTCGCCAATGAAGCGCCCAATATACTAAGAAAATAATCCAACAAATTGATACCAGATCTGATGAATGAAACATGAGGCTTTTAAAGAATACCATTTTATCTATCGTTTTTCAAACGATGGCATTTTATGGAGTTGTTGATGGGGAAGTCGACGGTGATGAGGTCACAGATGGAGTTGTCATTGTTGTTTCTGATGCTGACTCTGAAGCTGTTGTGCCATTTGGATTCACGATTTGTTTGAATTGCGATCGCAACTGCTCAAAGTCTGAGCGGATTTTAGCCAAATCTGTCCGAACAATTTGTGATAAATCTTCTCGTACTTGAGTGAATGTTGCTTTCGCTGTATCTTGTGAAGATACTGAGACTCCTTCAATTGTCGTAGCATCTTTGGAAAGTGTCGTATTGATCGTTTGCAATTGTGATGAAATATCATCCAATGATGCCTGCAATTGTGTTACATCTTTGCCTTGTGATTTATACGTATTAATAAGATTTTGCAATTGTGGGACAAGAGCTTGGATATTCGATGTGACTGTTTGCAGATTATTGATAGTAACGAGAATTCTGACCTTTGGTTCAAAGACAGCGTAAACATAGTAATTCGTAATAATCTGCTTTTCATCTGTTCGTGCTGTTGTCGCGTCTGTATCCGCATCGATTTTTGATTTAAGTGTATTTAATCCGTTTATTTCAGTTTGAATATCAGATGTTAAACTGCTTTTTTCATCAGATGATAATCGTGTGTCATTTTGTACTCGCGTAGAAAGACTATTGAGCGTTGTGATGCGGTTGGTTATGAGGGTATTAGATCGGGTAATAATATTTTGTAATTCATTTGATTGTCTATTGGCTGCGTTACTTGCCTGTTTTTGCACCTTATCGACTTGATTCACCAGTTTCTGTCCGCCTAAATTGTCAGCAGCGAAAGCCGGCAGCACACTATTAGCAAAAATAATTCCTGAAATACCAATTGTTATGATTGAATAAGTTGATTTTTTCATAATCCATTTGTACTATCCTGCGATGTATTGATTTGACTGACGCTGTTTAGATCCGATGTCGCTTGAGTCATTGCGTTCTGCATTGTTGTGTCTGTATTGTTAAGAGTTTGATCCACATTTGCTGCCGTAATTGGTGTTATGACTGCTTTTGGTGCTGTCACAGACGGAGCCATTGTAGTTTTTTTGACGGTTTGTTGGGTTGTCATTGCTTGCGGTGCGGGGTTTTTCATATAGGTGAAATATGCATAGGCACCTCCTGCAACAAGAAGAAGCAAAACAATAATAATGATAACCATAAGCATCATATTTGATTTCTTTTTGGGAGTGGGAGACATTTTATCGACATCTGCAACGGGTGGTACGTTAACTTTTGGTAGGCTATTATCCGACGATGGTGTGGGCGACTGAGTGCCTGCTGGAGCATCGGTACTGGCAGGAGGTGTCGATGTTGATTCGCTTGGTGTTGATGCTGCAGGTGTTGAAGATTCTGTTGATGCAGATGCTGGTGGCTGCTGAGGGGTCGCAGTTGTATTTGTTGGTGTACTAGCAGCATTTTCTGCAGGAGGTGTTTGGGTATTTCCTGGTTGGGTAGTATCTTGTTTTGGATCCATATACCTACGATAGCAGACTTTCTTTTCCTATGTCAACTCGAATTATTTTTTTGATGATTTTTTATGTGGATGTGGTGCCACTGCAGGCTTACCTTCGTGTTTTGTTATCTGTAACATTGAAAAGATAAGAATAGCAAATCCAAGGAGTTGAGTAATGGACAGGGTTGCATGATAAAGAAAATAATCAATAATAATCGCTGCAGCAGGAAAAGCAAGTTCATAAATAGAGCTTGCTCGCGCAGGAGTCCGTTTCAATCCGTAATAATAAATAGCTGTTGCGACCATACCGGTTGAAAGAGCAATTGCTATAAGAGTCCAGATTTGTACTGAAGTTAAATGGAACAATGCGGATGTTTGATGGAGAGGAATAATAAACAGTAATGCAAATATCGGACCGAAGAAAAATCGTTCTGCTGTAGCCGTAAGAAAATGTACTTTTTTGAGGACAAATTTACTGATTGCTGTTGATGATCCCCACATAATGCCACTTGTTACAGCAAAAACTGCAGCCAGGATAGTCTGAGAACCAGTTTGTGTATTAATTCCGAGATTCTTAAACGTAACCAGATATATCGATGCGATTGCAATGATTGCCCAAATGAAAAAACGGCGTGATATTTTTTCTTTTAAGAAAATAGCTGCGGTGACAATTCCAAAAATTGGCTGTAACTGCTGTTCAAGAATAACTACCACAGAGAAGGGGAGAAATTTTGTCATTTGCAGAGCAGCAGTATAAAGAATAGTGCCCAGTGCCTCAGAAAAAAGTGCCACGATTGCAATTGCGATCCATTCTTTTTTTGTCATCTTTTTCAGATCGCCGAACCATTTAAAAACAATAAAGAGAAGTGCAATAAAGCCAAATACATCACCATAAAAAACTGTGACTGCAGGAGGAAGTGAAGCAAGACTGATGCGAAGAACACCGTCAACTGCCCATAATACGGCAGCAATTATAATAAAGAGAGGACCAAACGATAATATTTTTTTCATAAATTCTTTCTTTCATCCCGACTTTGCCCTTCGTTTGTACTTAGGGTCCTTTATTTATTTGTTAAAAGGACGGTCGCTGCCTGAATTCCACAGACTCATGTTTCGTTTAATGAAACTCGTGGAGTATACCACCGATTTTGATTTACACAAACACCCCGAAAGAATATAGTCATAGCATATCATTACTTTGGCAATAGTCAAGTAGTACCGTTTTGGGAAGTGATGTATAATTACTATCATACTATTCATGAACGGATTTAAAAAATTTATTTTGCGCGGCAATGTTGTTGATTTGGCAGTCGGTGTGGTCATTGGTGCTGCATTTAATTCTGTTGTTTCCTCACTCGTCAAAACATTTCTCACGCCACTGATTTCTCTTATAAGCGGTAATAACAGGCTTGCTTCATTATATTTTTCACTGCACGGGACAAAATTCATGTATGGTGATTTTGTCAGCGCTTTGATTTCTTTTTTGATTATTGCTTTGGTTGTTTATTTTTTTGTTGTTCTGCCGATGAATAAACTTCAGCAATTGGCACAATCCGGTAAGACAATTGATCCGACAACAAAAAAGTGTCCATACTGTTTCTCAGAAATTAACATAAAAGCCACAAAATGTCCGGAATGCACCTCACATTTGAGCAGTAAAAAGCAATAGTTTTATTAAGAGATTGATATCTCTGGTTATGTAGATTCGCAGAAAAGCATATCGGCACAGATTAAGTTTTTCTTCTTATTTTATAAAATAAAAAGGAGTAGTTTTTAGAATTAAAATATGTTATTCTATTAAATAGAACTGCCTAATTCATATGCAAAATGGCGATTCTGTAGTAGAATTTTTTTACAACTTAGTACCTGGTGCGTTTTTTCTTTTTCTTCTCGAGTATTTCAGAATAATTGATCTACGAAGATTTGCAGGGAACTCAGATGCGTTATTAATTTTTGTGTATATCGTCTTGGGTCTTTTTTTGGGTTTTGCATTTCAGGGAGTCGTTGTATTTTTTCGTAGAAAAATGAGATGGAATCATAAAATACTTTATAACGTTATAAGGAGCCTTCCACATAAAAAAGATAGTGAATTCAGTCTTATTTTTGAATTAGTCTATGGAGATCTTAAGTTAGAACGTACAGGGAAAGAATATACAGACCTCGATGAAGATGAATTACAGGAAACTTTTTATCTAATGGATAGTGCTATAAGAAAAGAAGTTCCTTCTTTTTTGCCATCGCATTTTTCTTCGCTTTTTACTTTTTGGGCAAATGTCATGTGCGGTATCTACTTATTTTTCTTTATTTTTGATATACATCAACTTTCGGTTTTATTTCAAATTCATGCGTTTTATTTTTATTTTGCTTTTAGCTCAGGTTTGGTAGTTATTTTTATACTTAGCTTTATTTTAGTTATTTCTTATCATCTTTCGTGTACTTATTTGCATGCGTTCTATGCGACAATGTTAAATCGTTATTATATGGAAAAAGTAAAAGACAAAAATTATGGAGAAGAAGAATTGTAAATTTACTATATTCCTTGACAGGAATATTCCTTCTATGTTATTCTTCATTTATTATGAATCTCATAACATTTCAAGTCTTCGCAGAACATAATACATTTCGCATTCGTCAATTAAAAATTTCAAATTTATTCTAGAAAAGGAGGTGAAGAAGTAGTGGAAGATATACAAAAAGAATTAACACTTGAAAGGATATATGATGCTCCAGTGGATTTGGTTTGGAAAGCATGGACTGATCCAAAAATGGTTGTGCAATGGTGGGCACCAAAGGGTGTCACCAATGAAGTACATGAATGGGATGTTCAACCTGGAGGCAAACTTGATCTGGTAATGATTGCTGGAAAAGATCTCGGTGCAATGGCAGGTCAAAGATGGCCGATGAACGGTGAATTTAAAGAAGTTGAACAGCCCTCAAAACTGAGTTTTACTGGTAATGCCGTTTTAAACGGCAAAGAGGTTATGCAACATGTAACAACAGTAACTTTGGTAGAAAAAGACGGTAAAACACATATGACTGTTTATATAAAGGTAACAAAAGCTATACCAGAAGCAGAAGGTCCATTGAGAGGTATGGAGATGGGTTGGAACCAGCAACTGGATAAGCTGGGAGAGTTTTTAAAAAGGGACTAGGGATTAGGTTTTAAGGAGGGCTAGTTTCTTTTGAAGGGCGCCACGAGTCTAAAGACATCGTGGCATCCTATACTATTTATAGATTTAAATCTAGGAATAGGAGGTGAGAATATATGATTTATTTAAATCCATATTTGAATTTTATGGGTAAAGGAACGGAAGCGATGAAATTTTATCAATCCGTTTTTGGCGGAGATCTCAACATATCGACATATGGAGAGTCAGGTCAAGCAAAAAATGAAGCGGAGAAAGACTTTCTTATGCATGGAGAATTGAAAACCGATGCTTTCACTTTTTACGCCAGTGATGGGAATGAAGAACATAAAGTTACGACGGGAAATAGCGTAAATATGTGTATCGGTGGAGATGATGAAGAGCAACTGACGAAGTACTTTAACGGATTGGCAGAAGGTGGAACAGTGGATATGCCTTTGGCAAAACAATTCTGGGGAGACACTTACGGTCAATTTACCGATAAGTTTGGCATCCATTGGATGGTAAATATTGCGGGAAAGAAAGATAAATAAATTTTTCTCAAGTAATAGTTTAAAAATAAAGACCTTAACCTTACCCTCTCCTGTTAGGGGAGGGTAAAGGGAGGCAAAGGACGTGAATAGTTATGGCGAATTTACAAAAAATAACACCATTTGTATGGTTTGAAAAAGATGCAGAAAAAGCAGCGGAATATTATATTTCAATTTTTGAGAACTCAAAAATAAAAAGAGTTCAAAAGTATCCAAAATCTGCAGAAGAAGTTTCCGGGCAAAAAGCTGGAAGCGTAATGTCGGTTGATCTTGAGCTCGATGGAGTGAACTTCCAATTCTTAAACGGAGGGAAAATTCCAGAATTTGATCTCAGATCTTCAGCGATTTCTTTTGTCGTTTCTTGCGATACACAAGAAGAAATTGATCATTTCTGGGAAAAGTTGTCAGCAGTCCCAGAACGTGAACAATGCGGCTGGTGTGTCGACAAATTTGGCGTTACGTGGCAAATTGTTCCAACAGCGTTGGCGGAATTACTCTCAAGTGCAGATCAGGAGAAAGTAGAGCGGGTAACAGCATGCTTTTTGCAAATGAAAAAGTTCAATATTAAAGAGTTGGAAAAGGCATACGAAGGAAGGTAGATTTTTTATGCGTCATCCTGAACTTGATTCAGGATCCATTTTTTCTGGATTCTTGCTTTCGCAGGAAGGACGAGGTAGGCTGGCTAGTCCAAAAACGTTATTGAATTATAATTGGATAAGTATTATCCTAATAAGAAGTTGCTATGAAACCGCGAGTTACATTAATAACCCTTGGGGTTGATGATCTTAAGAAATCGCTTGCGTTTTATCAGGATGGATTAGGTTTTAAAACACAAGGGATTGTTGGAGAGGAATTTGAATATGGTGCAGTTGCCTTTTTTGAATTGCAAAACGGATTACAATTAGCATTGTATCCGAGAGAAAGTTTGGCACATGATGCTGGTATCCCTAAAGCACCAAATAGTCCAACGGAATTTACGCTTGCTCATAACGTCAATAGCAAAGAGGAAGTTGATGAGGTGATGAGAGAAGCGGAAAAAGCGGGAGCAAAAATAGTAAAAGAAGCACAGGATGCTTTCTGGGGAGGATATAATGGTTATTTTCAGGATCCCGATGGGCATCTTTGGGAAGTTGCTTGGAATCCTGAAATGAAGATTAAAGAATAATAATATGAGAAGAATTGTTATTACAGAATTTATGTCTCTTGACGGCGTTTTTGAAGATCCCGGTGGTTCCGAAGGTTTTAAATATGGCGGGTGGACCATGCAGTATGGCAATGATGAATTTATGAAATTTAAAATGGAAGAATTGGAGGCTGCTGATACTCAACTTCTTGGTCGGGTAACATATGAAGGATTTGCCGAAGCATGGCCTGAACGCAGTGGTGATCCATTTTCAGATAAATTTAACAGTATGCCGAAATATGTCGTTTCAAAGACGCTGAAAAAAGCAATGTGGAATAATTCACATATTATCAAAAAAGATTTCGCGAAAGAAATTGCAAGGTTAAAAGAAAAGGAAGGAGAAGGAGATATTTTGGTGAACGGCAGCGGGCAAGTAGTAAATTTTTTATTAGAACTCGGTTTGGTTGATGAGTTACGATTATTGGTTTATCCGGTTGTTCTCGGGACGGGGAAACGGTTATTTAAAAATAATCACATAAAATTAAAACTCATTGAAGCAACTCCTTTCAAAACAGGTGTGGTTGCCTTCCGCTACGAGCCAATTAAATAACACATTTTATTCTATGCTAAAAAAAATCGATCAGCGCTGGTTTGCTTTTATTATCCTTTGTCTAGGAACACTTATGGAAGTGCTCGACTCGACAATTGTGAATGTCGCCCTGCCGTCAATCCGGACAAGTCTTCATTTTTCAGAATCAAATCTTGCGTGGGTTGTAAATGCCTATTTATTAACTTTCGGAGGGTTTCTTTTGCTTGGCGGTAAGTTAGGGGATTTATACGGACAACGCAAACTTTTTATTATTGGTATTACGATTTTTACCCTCGCTTCATTGACCTGCGGGATAGCAGATTCGCAAGCGGTTCTGATTATTGCCAGAGCAATTCAAGGTTTGGGTGGGGCAGTTCTTGCGGCTGTATCTCTTTCTCTTGTGATGAATTTATTTACCAAAGAAGAGGAACGAACTCGTGCAATGGGATATTTTGGCTTTATCGCAGCGGGCGGCGGCGCCATTGGTGTATTGGTTGGAGGATTGTTGACGAGTTCTTTTGACTGGCATTGGAATTTTTTGGTAAATGTGCCGATTGGAATTGCTGTTATTGCTTTCGCGTTTAAAGTCTTGCCAAATACGCGCGTGAACGTCACTCATCGGCATTTGGATATTGGTGGTGCTGTGACAGTAACAGCGGCACTTCTTCTCGCAGTTTATGCGATTGTTAATGGCAATCAATCCGGGTGGACCTCAGTGCAGACATTTGGGTTGTTAGGTCTTGCAATTATTCTTCTGGGAATATTTTTATGGATCGAATCGCGTGTTCAGGCACCGCTTATGCCGTTGACATTATTTAAATTGCGCAATGTTTCTGTTGCAAATATCGTTGCCTGTTTGTGGGCTGCAGGAATGTTCGCATGGTTTTTTCTTTCTGCATTATATTTACAATTGGTATTGCATTACAGTCCGTTGCAGGTCGGTCTTGCTTTTTTACCGGCAAATCTGATCATGGCTGTTTTTTCTCTTGGTCTTTCTGCAAAGCTCGTTATGCGGTTTGGTATCAAAAAGCCGCTTGCGGTTGGTTTATTATTCGCTGCTTTGGGATTGTTTCTTTTTGTTCGAGTTCCGGTGAATGGAAATTTTGTCTATGACGTTTTACCAAATATGATTTTGTTGGGAATTGGCGCAGGAGCTGCGTTTAATCCAATGCTTCTCGCGGCGATGGACGGTGTGCCGCCTGATGAGTCCGGTCTTGCATCAGGAATTGTGAATACGGCGTTTATGATGGGTGGTTCACTGGGACTGGCGATTTTGGCAAGTGTTGCCGCTTCTCAGACGAGTAGCTTGCTTGCTTCCGGACATTCTCAAGCAGAAGCACTTACTGCTGGTTATCACGCAGCCTTTCTCGTCGGGACAATTTTTGCCGGACTCGCAGCAATTTTAAGTGCGACAATGTTGCGGGTTTCAAAAGGGTCGTATTCAGATAATCCAAGAAATTAAAATTTTATGGACAATCAAACTTATTTTTTGATACGAGGTGTTTTATCCTGTTTTCCTTATAAGGTAGATAGAAATATTACTAGTGCTCTTAATAGACATTCCTTATCAAAGGAAATAACTAGAAAAGTATTGAAAGATGAGATAAAGAAAGATAAACCAGATTTTTATATACTCGCCGGAGGATTGGTCTTACAAATAGAATTTTTGAGATCAATGCCACAGATTGCTTTTTATGAGGTGGTAGAAATTATTGATGTTTTCAGATATTGTTTTAAGCAGGATAAGAGAATTACAATTAAACGATTTAGTAGACAAGCAGTTTTGAGACTATTTGCTTGTTTATATTCTGAATTTATAAATCTACCTATGCATCATGAGGAAGATAAAGAATTTATTGTTGAATTTAGGAAATTTTTTTCGAAAAAAGATATGTTAGAAATAATCAATTATGATATATTTCTTAGTAGATTCATTTTTGAAGAACTCTTAATTGATGTTGGTGCCATTTATCAGAGACAAATGAAAATTCAGAAAATTTTAGATAATTTTTATCAATTTCCAGAGGTTAATTTATGAGGAAAATATTTTTATTCATGATGGTGTCGCTTGATGGGTATTTTGAAGGACCTGATCATGATTTGTCGTGGCATCATGTAGATGCCGAGTTTAACGATTTTGCTCAGGCGCAGATGAAAGAGGCCGATACAATTCTTTTCGGGCGCAGGACATATCAATTGATGGAAAGCTTTTGGCCGAGTAAGGATGGACTTGAAGCTGATCCGGAAGTCGCCCATTTGATGAATGAAACATCAAAAGTTGTCGTATCATCAAGTTTAGAAACTGTCACAGAGACAAAGATCTGGAAACATGTGCGTTTGATAAATGCAAATGTGGAAGATGAGATTACCAAATTAAAAAATGAAAAGGGTGCGGATATCATACTTCTTGCGAGCAGTAATCTTTGTGTCAGTCTTCTTGAATGGGGACTTCTTGACGAAGTGCGAATCATGATAAATCCTATTGTCATCGGAAAAGGGACACCATTATTTCAGGGGATCAAAGAGAAGATTAGTCTTGAGTTGGTCAAAGAGCGCACATTTGGCAATGGGAACGTACTTCTTACTTATCATGTTAGAAAGAGCTAACTAAGCCTATTTTTCCTCTTGCATTCGGTTCATTTTTCCTTTATAGTAACTTTACATGAGCAAAGCGACACGCATTATTATTGCAGTTGTTGTTATATTGATTCTTATCGCTGGAGCATTCATTGTCCTTGGTAAGAAATCTTCAAATCCTCTTCAATCAGTACAAAATAAAGTCGCGCAAATGACCACACAGAAAATGTCTCTGTCTGATTTCTTTTCTCTGGCAGGAAGCAAGAAGTGTACATTTTCCGATAAGACAAACAATAGTACCGGCACTGTCTATATCGGTAGTGGCGAGATGCGTGGAGATTTCCAGTCAACAGATAGCGGGAAAACGACGGCAACTCATATGATAAACGATGGGAAATATGTCTATATTTGGACTGACGGACAGAGTCAAGGGTATAAGATGTCAACGGATGTAGTCAAAAAAGAAGCAGCACAAGTTACTTTATCTCCCGATAACAGTGGTTCGTCAGAAACGCCATCTTCCGGTCCGGTTAATATGAATCAGCAGGCTGATTATTCTTGTGGAGGCTGGTCAGTTGATACTTCTATATTTACTCTGCCGCAAGGAATAACGTTTACCGATTACTCATCCATGATGCAAGGAATGCAAAACGGTGGAGCAAGTGCAAAGCAGGGAACTACGCAACAAGCTCCTGCTGCCCAGGGGATGACAGCCCAACAAAAACAATATGAATGCTCACAATGCGACAAAGTTCCAGCTGGTTCAATGAGAAGTCAATGCCTCTCAGAGCTGAAATGCTAAGCTGTTTACCCCTTGTAATTTATAAAAGTTAGCAGTACAATTATTTTATACTAATGAAAAATAAAGTAGCACAACTTATTGTCCTTCTTATTACTCGCTAACGGCGGGTTTTATTGGCTGACAATAAACCAACCCCGCCAGAATAGGCGGGTTTTTTTATGCAGTTCTTGCCGATACGAAGTGAGGCTTAGAAATGCATAACCCCCGAAGGGGGTCGTATTATGAAAAAAATGAATGGATCACAAGCTGTTATGGAATCACTTCTTGCAGAAGGAGTCGATATTATTTTTGGTTATCCGGGCGGAGCAATCATGCCGGTATATGACGCTTTGTATGATTATCAGAAAAAGATCCGACATATCCTTGTCCGTCATGAACAGGGAGCGGGTCATGCTGCTGAGGGTTATGCGCGACTGACCGGTAATCCAGGAGTTGCTCTTGTCACTTCCGGTCCAGGTGCTACAAATCTTGTGACGGCAATAACCGATGCAATGCTTGATTCAGTGCCAATTGTTTGTATAACCGGACAAGTTGCGGCATCTCTTCTTGGAAGTGATGCGTTTCAAGAAGCTGATGTGATTGGCATCACAACACCAATCACCAAATGGAACTACCAAATTACAAATGCTTCAGAAATTCCTGAAGTCTTCGCAAAAGCCTTTCATATCGCACGGACCGGACGACCCGGACCTGTGCTTATTGATATTACCAAAAATGCGCAATTTGATATGATGGAGTTTTCTTATAAGAAAAATGTTGAGATTGCCGGTTATCAACCCAACACAACACCGAATGAACGGCAGATCGAGATGGCGGCTGATCTATTAAATAGAGCAAAGCGTCCGTTTATGCTTATTGGGCATGGTGTTCTTATCGCGAAGGCAGAAAAGGAGGTCAGACAGCTTGCTGAAAAAGCGGATATACCAATTGGCGCGACACTCCATGGTTTGTCAGCTGTTCCGTTTGATCATCCAAATTATGTCGGGATGCTTGGCATGCATGGTAATTACGGTCCGAATGTACTTACCAATAAAGCTGATGTTATCCTGGCTGTCGGGATGCGTTTTGATGACCGCGTTACCGGCAGGCTTTCAGATTATGCGAAGCAGGCAAAAATAATTCATATTGATATTGATCCGGCAGAGCTGAATAAAAATGTGGTGGCAGACATCCCGATTGTTGCAGATGCAAAAAAAGCGCTTACTGCATTGACGACAAAAATTAAGAAGAACTCGCATACTGAGTGGATGAAACAGTTTGAAAAACTTGCAAAAGAAGAATTCACCAAAGTGAAAGAAAAAGAAATGCATCCGAAGACTGGTGAGATCACTATGGCGGAAGTCATTACCATGGTTTCCGAAAAAACAAAAGGTGAAGCGGTAATTGTCTCAGATGTTGGTCAACATCAGATGGTGGCGGCACGATATTATCAACCTACGCAAACGGATAGTTATATTACTTCAGGCGGTCTTGGGACGATGGGATTTGCATTACCGGCAGCAATTGGGGCAAAAATTGCAGCGCCAAAAAGACAAGTTATTGCAATCATAGGGGATGGAAGTTTTCAAATGAATATTCAGGAACTCGCAACACTTGCTCAAGACGATATTCCTGTGAAGGTAATTATTTTGAATAATAATTTCCTGGGAATGGTACGGCAATGGCAGGAGTTATTTTTTGAAAAGCGTTATTCATTTGTTGAACTCAAAAATCCTGATTTTGTCGCTGTATCGAAGGGTTTTTTTGTTGATGCAAGTCGCGTTGAGAATCGCGTGGATTTGAGTCGTGCATTGGAGACGTTGTTAAAAGCTGAGAAGCCGACGGTTCTCGAAGTGAAAGTTCGAAGAGAAGACAATGTTTTTCCGATGGTGCCAACAGGAGCATCAGTGGCAGAGATACGGTTAGAATAGATTATTGGTCATCCTGAGCGGAGCGCTAGCGAAGTCGAAGGATCTTTACCACAGAGTTATTTCATGGTATGAGATTCCTCGATTCCTTTCAGTCACTCGGAATGACAACGCAGTATGGAAGAAGAAAAGTTATATACGATTATAATATTTACTGAGAATAAACCTGGCGTTCTGTATCGGATCGCTGATGCTTTTCTCAAAAGAAAAATAAACATTGAAAGTTTAACCGTTTCTGAAATTGAAGCGCAAAAAATGTCTCGATTTACGATCCGAGTGAAAGGGACAAAGCTTGATATTGAAAAGATTAGTAAGCAGTTATATAAAATTATCGAGGTTACAAAAGTTATTGAAACAAATGATGAGGAGCTGCTTTTTAAAGAACTGGCAATGATTAAAGTAACAACCAAAGATAGTCATATCCGGCGCAATGTTGAAGACATCTCACGTCTTGCAAAAGCAGAAATTCTCTCCGTTGGTCGAGATTATTTAATAATTGAAAAGTCAGGAACTGAAGAAGAAATAAATTCGCTTTATCATTTATTGAAACCATTTGGCATAAAAGAGTATGTCAGATCGGGGAGAATAGCGTTAATGAAATGATATTAGTGATAAGGAGTGAAAAGCGCCACGAGCCTAAAGGCATCGTGGCATCCTATACTATTTATAGATTTAAATCTAGGAATAGGAGGTGAGTAAATTATGGCAAAATTAAATTTTGGAGGTGTTAAAGAAGACGTGGTAACACGAGAAGAATTTCCTTTGAAAGAAGCAAAAAAGGTTTTGAAAAATGAAACCATTGCTGTCATTGGTTATGGTGTCCAAGGACCAGCACAGGCAATGAATCTACGAGATAATGGATTCAATGTAATTGTGGGACAAAGAAAGAAGTCACAATCATGGAAAAAAGCTGTTGCTGATGGTTGGAACCCAGGCGAAACCTTATTTGAGATAGAAGAGGCTGTTGAAAAAGGAACGATTATCGCGTATCTTCTTTCAGATGCTGCGCAAATAGCGCTTTGGCCAACAGTGAAGAAGCATTTGAGTGCGGGTAAAACATTATACTTCTCACATGGGTTTGCAGTAACCTTCTCCAAGAAAACCAAAATTGTCCCGCCAAAAGATGTGGATGTGATTCTTGTTGCACCAAAAGGCTCAGGAAAAACTGTCCGCAAAATCTTTTTGGAAGGACGAGGAATTAATGCGAGTTACGCAGTGTATCAGGATGCAAGTGGAAAGGCGTCCGATAAAGTAAAAGCAATGGGAATCGGGATTGGATCCGGATTCTTATTCCAGACAACTTTCCAAAAAGAAGTGTATAGTGATTTGACAGGAGAACGCGGCGTGCTCATGGGAGCAATTGCTGGGCTCATGGAAGCACAATACAATTTGCTTCGCAAAAAAGGTCATTCACCATCTGAAGCATTCAACGAAACTGTTGAAGAAGCAACGCAAAGTCTTATTCCACTCATTGGCGAGAGAGGAATGGACTGGATGTTTGCAAATTGTTCAACAACCGCGCAGCGTGGCGCGCTCGATTGGAAAGATAAATTCCGAAAAGCAACTGAACCAGTCTTTGCAGCACTTTATGAAAGTGTTGAGACCGGTCGCGAAGCAGTACGGACCATTAAGAAAAATAGCGAACCCGATTATCGGGAAAAACTACAAGAAGAGCTTGATACAATGAGCAATAGTGAAATGTGGCAGGCAGGCAAAAAAGTCCGGGAGTTACGTCCGGAAAACCAGAAATAATTATCTGTCATTCCGAGCGGAGTGAAACGAAGTCGAGGAATCTCATACCACAATCGTTTCTCAGTTGAGAAGATCCTTCGACTACGCTAACGCTTCGCTCAGGATGACAAAAAGGAATATGAATATAACTATACAACAAATTGAAGAAGCAACGGAAAGACTTGAAGGAGTTGCTATCAAAACACCACTTCAGTATTCCAAACGCATGTCAGAAAAGTTTGGCGCAAAGATTTATATAAAACGGGAAGATTTACAAGAAGTAAGATCATTCAAAATCCGTGGCGCTTATAATAAAATTTCATCACTTTCAGTCGCTGAGAAAAAACGTGGTCTTGTTGCTGCTAGTACAGGAAATCATGCGCAGGGTGTTGCATTGAGTTGTGCTCTTCTTAAGATCAAAGGAACAATTTTTATGCCTACAGTTACTCCAAATCAAAAAATAGAAAAAGTAAAACATTTTGGCGGGAAATTTATTACCATAAAATTGGTGGGGAATACATTTGATGACGCAGTTAATGCTTCAATAAAATATCGAGATACACATAATATCTCTTATATCCATCCTTTTGAGGACGAGAAAACAATTATTGGACAAGGAACGATTGGAAAAGAAATTTATGAACAAATGAATCACCAAATTGATATTGTCATTTCACCGATCGGCGGGGGTGGTATTGTTTCAGGAATTGCATCGTATCTCAAACAAAAATCTCCCAAGATAAAAATATATGGAGCAGAAGCTGAAGGCGCAGCAAGTATGGCAAAATCTTTTGAAGAAAATAAAGTCGTTTCACTGGGGGAATTTGATACCTTTGTTGATGGTGCCGCGGTAAACAGGGTTGGAAAAGTAACATTTGAGATATGCAAAAAATATCTTGAGAAGGTTCTCATTGTACCAGTCGGAAGAATTTGTAAAACAATGATTGATCTTTATCAAAATGAGGGAATTATTGCAGAACCAGCGGGCGCTCTTTCGATTGCTGCATTGAGTAGTCTTCGCGAGGAAATTAAGGGAAAAATTGTTGTTTGTATTCTCAGTGGCGGCAATAACGATTTTATGCGCTATCCAGAAATTCTGGAAAAAAGTCTTGTCTATCAGGGACTCAAACATTATTTTATTATCGAATTTGCGCAAAAACCAGGACAGTTAAAATTGTTTCTTGATAAGGCGTTGGGACCAACTGATGATATCGTTCGTTTTGAATATATGAAAAAAACCAACAAAGAAAAAGGTGCTGCGCTTGTCGGAATTGAATTAAAAGATAAAAATGATCTTGCGCCATTTTTGCAAAGGCTTGAAAAGATTGGGATAAATTATCGAAAATTGTCGAATAAGGAGATGCTTTATGACTACATCATTTAAAAAAATCGATCATATCAATATTGTTGTAAAAAATCTTGATGCTGCAAAGAAGTTCTTTATAAAATTCGGCTTCGTTGTCCAAAAGGAAGGAATACTGGAAGGCAAATGGATTGATACTCTGACTCGGCAAAAAAATGTAAAAGCAGAATATGCTGCGCTTAGCTTACACGATGATGAAACCAACCTGGAATTACTAAAATTTACCAATCCGGAAAATCTATCAACACATGATAATGATGTCCTTAATAAAACAGGATTTCGTCATATGGCTTTTGCAGTTGAGAATATTGAAAAAGTTGTTGAGGATTTGAAAGGGCAGGATATTGAATTTCTTTCATCAATACAAGAATACAAAGAAGCAAATAAAAAATTATGTTATTTAAAAGGACCGGAAGGAATTATGCTAGAATTAGCTGAATACGGGAAATAAAATTAGGGACTAGAAGAATTTATAAAAAAAATTCGTAAACATAATTATGAAAGTTACAACAAATAAAAATAAAGAATGTGCGTGCGGGAATTGCGCATGCGGAAAAGAAGATTTCGTTTCCGATAATCCAGGTCGCGACGCTCAGAAAGTTGGTACTGCAAAATTTCTCGGGCAAAATCCTTCCAATATTCATGGCGATGTCTGGGCAGTGATTGGGAATCAGGGAGACAGTCAATGTTATTTGGGTGTTGCAGAAAAAGTTGTGGCAATTCAGGAAGCGATGGCAAAGACGATTGAAAAAGAAAAGCTCGGCGTCCGGTTAATTCCGCCGTATTTTGCAGGTGGTATCTCAGATGGGCAACTCAATGGAACGGATGAGATGCGGTTTTCTTTGATCGGACGGGAAGTTTCTCATGATACGATTTGTCTGCATCTCAGTGGAAGTAGCGTCAAAGGAGCCATTGCAGTTGTTGCTTGTGATAAACCCCCAGTTGGAACTGTTGCTGCTTTTTTGGAACATAACGAACCTGCTATTGTAATGTCCGATGGTCCGATTCATCCGGGTATTGATCCGAAGACGAAGGAACGAGTTGATATCGTAACAGGATTCCAAATTGCAGGCGATGGAGATCAGGAAGAAAAAAACCGGGTTGCGATGAACGCATGTCCGGGATGCGGCAGTTGTGGAGGAATGTTTACCTACAATACCATGCAGACATTTTTTGCCGTACTTGGTATGGAGCCGTTGCATATGGTTGCTCCTGCCTCTGACGACAAGCGGCGTGTTGAAGAGTATCCTTCCGAGTTAGTTTCTTATTTGATGACAATGATTAAAAAAGGTATCCGTCCAAGAGATATCGTTACGAAAAAATCATTGCGCAATGCAATGACAGTTGCGGTTGCAATGGGCGGATCAACCAATGTCACCTTACATGCTCCAGAAATTGCAAGAGCTGCTGGATTAGATTTCTGGCGAGATGTGATTACTCAGAAAGAGTTTAACGAGCTTTCGAAAAATCTTCCTGTTCTGGTAAATATGCGTCCTTTTGGTAAATATTCTATGGTGGATGTTGATGATAAAGGCGGCATTCAAGTGATTGTTAAAGAACTTCTCGATGCTGGATATCTTGAAGGTGATTGCATTACTTGTACTGGGGAAACCTTAGCAGAACAAATCAGGCGCTTAAATCCTCCGGCACCGGATGGTGATGTTATTCATCCAGTTAAGAAACCTTTTAAGCCTACCGGTGGACTGCGAATGCTTCATGGCAATCTTGCGCCTAACGGTGGTGCAGTTATTAAAGTCGCAGGTGTGGAAGGCGGGATTGAGAATGGAATGTTTGTCGGGAAGGTACGTGTCTTTAATAGTGAACGCTCCCTTCTGGATTCTCTTGAACATTTGCCTGGGATGTTCAAGAACAAAGATATCGTTGTCATCCGATATGTCGGTCCACGTGGCGCGCCCGGGATGCCAGAGATGCTTGATCCGACTTCTCGCATCACAACACTTTGCCGGCAGAAAAAGATTACGATTGCTTTGATGACTGATGCACGATTTTCCGGTGGATCTGTCGGTCTTGTCATCGGACATGTAGGACCGGAAGCATATCTTGGTGGGCCTATTGCACTTGTTGAAGATGGTGATACAATAACGATTGATCTAAATAACAACCTGATGGATTGTGAAGAATTGAGAGATAAGACGGTATTGAATAATCGTTTGAAGGATTGGCAAAAGGCGGCAGCAGAAGATGGAGGAGAACATCCTCTGATTCAAAAAGTTACCAATCGATTATTGAAACGAATGCGTGCGACAGCCAAACCTGCATTGCAAGGTGGAGGTATGAGTTAAATCGCGGAACTACGCAGAATAATGCGAAAATTAGTTTTTTTTAATATGCAGTTTATTGTTATAGCGAGAGATTACAAAGATGCTTTGCAGAGACGTTTGGATATTCGGAGTAAACATATAGAGCTTGGTGATAAAATGGTTTTAGATGGGAAAGCGCTTTATGGAGTAGCTTTACTTGACGATAAGGAGCAAATGAAAGGATCTGTTTATATTGTCGACTTCCCATCACGGGTAGAACTTGATGAATGGTTGAAAACAGAACCATATGTAACGGGAAAAGTATGGGAGAAGATTGATATAATTCCGTGTCGCGTGGGACCAAGTTTTACAAAATAATTATGAAATATATATATACAGAAAAAGCACCAAAAGTAGTTGGTCCATATTCACAGGCAATTGTGAGTAATGGGTTTATTTTCTGCTCAGGACAAATTGGTATTGATCCCAAGACAAATGAATTGGTTGAAGGAATTGAGGCTCAGACACAGCAAGTTCTAAAAAATTTGAGTGAAGTTTTGAAAGCTGAGAATTCAGATCTGAATCATGTTGTTAAGACGATAGTTTATTTAGCAAATATTACTGATTACGTCAGGATGAATGAAATTTATGGACAGTATTTTACTGATCATAAACCGGCACGGGCGGCATTTGCTGTGGCAGCATTACCAAAAGGAGCACTCATTGAAATAGAAGTTATCGCGGAGGTAACTTAGCGTCATTGCGAGGAGCCGAAGGCGACGCGGCAATCTTTGGTATGAGATTGCTTCACTTCGTTCGCAATGACGGATTTTTAAAATTATGAAAACAGGTTCATTTCCATATGCATTTTTTCAAGGGAAAATTGTCGCGATAGAGCAGGCAAAGGTTTCTATTATGACCAATGCCCTTCAGTACGGGACGGGATTTTTTGGCGGCATCAGAGGATATTATTCTGAAAAGGGAAAATATTTGTCAATTTTTCGTTTAGAAGATCATTATAAACGATTTCTTTCTTCGGCAAGAATTTTGGGTTGCGATTTCCCTTATTCGCAAAAAGAATTGGTTCAGATAACCCTTGATTTGTTAAAGAAGAATAAACCGAAAACCAATGCCTATTTCCGTCCTTTTGCCTACGTTGGCAATACGGAACTTGGACCAAATTTTGCTAATGTTACATTAGATTTTGCTCTCTATATGATTCCGCTTGAAGAATATATGCCATTGGGCAAAGGACTTTCTCTTGTGGTTTCAAACTGGCAGAGAATCAGCGATAATGCGATTCCCTCACGAGGAAAAATTTCAGGCGGTTATGTTAATTCAGCGCTTGCTCGCAAAGAAGCAACAGATGGAGGATTTGATGAAGCAATCATGCTCAATAAATATGGAAGAGTTTCCGAAGGATCTGCAGAAAATCTTTTTATCGTCCGTGATGGAAAAATATTTACCCCAAGTTTAGCTGAAGGAGTTCTTGAAGGAATCACGAGAAGATCAATTATAAAAATTGCGGCGGATTTGGGAATTGAGACAATTGAGCGTCCGATTGAGCGGAGTGAACTGTATGTTGCGGATGAAGTTTTCCTTACCGGAACAGGTTGTCAGGTCGCATGGGTTGAGCAGATTGATAAGAGGAAAATCGCAGATGGGGGAATAGGTCCAGTTGCTGCACAATTGAAAGATAAATTTTTCAAAGTCGTAAAAGGTGAAGATGCACAGTACAAAGAGTGGTGTACGAAGATTACTCTCTAATATCCTCGAAGGAGTATGATTATGGCACAAGGAACTTATGTTATCACAAAATTTGATCTGCTCAAAATAGTCGTTGATGAATGTCCGCGAGCCGGTGAGTTACTGGCAGAATACGGATTGCATTGTGTGACTTGTTTTGCCAATGAATTTGATACGATTGCAACGGGAGCGGAAATGCATAGTATGACCGATGATGATGTGGATACAATGATTGATGAGATCAATGAACAATTGGATAAGGAATGGCAGGAGGAACAAAAGAAGGGACACGTCATTGCGAGCGAAGCGAAGCAATCTGTTTAAAAAGATTGCCACGTCGGCTTCGGCTCCTCGCAATGACGAAATAAGTTTATGAATGACACATTAGAAATCAAAAATTTACATGCCGGGACAAAAGAAGGGAAAGAAATTCTTCGCGGAATTTCATTAACTATTAAAAAAGGTGAAATTCATGCAATCATGGGACCCAATGGCGGCGGCAAATCAACACTCGCTCAAGTTCTTGCAGGACATCCTGATTATGTCGTGACAAAAGGATCGATTGTTCTTAACGGCATTGATATTACAGCGATGACTCCGGATCAGCGGGCGAAGCAGGGTTTGTTTTTAGGATTTCAATATCCTGTTGAAATAACCGGCGTAAATTTTGGCAACTTTCTTCGTTTAGCGGTGAATGAAAATTTAGACTCAGGAAAGAAAAAATTGTCGCCGATTGCATTTCGCAATCAAGTAGAGCCAATTGCCAAAAGTTTGGGATTCTCTGAAGACATTTCCAAACGGTTTTTGAATCAAGGATTTTCCGGCGGTGAGAAAAAGAAAGCAGAAATTTTGCAACTTGCGATGCTCAAGCCGGACTTTGCAATTCTTGATGAGCCCGATTCTGGACTTGATGTTGACGCCCTGCGATATATCGGAAGCGCGATCAATAGTTTGGATTATCCATTTGGTTTATTGCTTATAACTCACTATCAAAGAATTTTGCATTATATAAAACCTCAATTTGTCCACATTGTTGTAAGTGGAAAAATCGTAAAATCGGGCGATTCTTCTCTTGCCAAAGAGACTGAAGAGAAAGGATACGAAAAGTATCTCACTTAACGTCATTGCGAAGCAATCTTATAAGAGAGATTGCCACGTCTCCCGATTGAATCGGGATCCTCGCAATGACGATTTATGAATATGAAAGTTACCGCACAAGACATCAAGACAGGTTACCAGTTTGGTTTTCATAAGCCAGACAACTCAGTATTTAAAACTCCAAAAGGTTTGAGTCGTGAAGTTGTTGAGGCGATTTCACATTATAAAAATGAGCCGGACTGGATGCGGAACTTTAGACTTCAAGCACTGATGATTTTTGAACAAAAGATGATGCCCAATTGGGGAGCAGATTTATCAGGGATTGATTTCAATAATATGTATTATTATATCAGTCCTTCTGATCGAAAATTTCGCGACTGGAAAGATGTTCCCGCAGATATCAAAGACACCTATGATAGGATCGGGATTCCAGAAGCAGAGAAAAAATTTCTCGCAGGTGTCGGTGCGCAGTATGATTCGGAAGTGATTTATCACAATCTGAAAAAACAATGGGAAGAAAAAGGAGTGATTTTTGTTGACACCGATACAGCACTTAAAAAATATCCTGATTTGTTCCGCGATTATTTTGGAACTGTTATTCCTGCTGCTGATAATAAATTTGCTGCTCTTAATTCTGCTGTCTGGTCAGGCGGATCATTTATTTATGTCCCCAAAGGAGTGCATGTTGAGATTCCATTGCAAGCATATTTTAGAATTAATGCTGCCAATATGGGACAATTTGAGCGGACACTTATTATTGCGGATGAAGGAAGTTATGTTCATTACGTGGAAGGTTGTACAGCTCCGATTTACACGACAGATTCTTTGCACTCTGCGGTTGTTGAAATTATTGTCAAAAAAGGTGCACGCGTCCGATACACGACCATTCAGAACTGGTCAAACAATGTTTATAATCTTGTTACAAAAAGAATGTTTGTTGAAGAAGAGGGAATTGGTGAATGGATTGATGGAAATCTCGGTTCCAAAAAAACAATGAAATATCCATCAGTCTATCTCAACGGCAAAGGTGCAAAAGGTGAAGTATTATCTTTAGCGCTTGCCGGAGAAGGTCAACATCAGGATGCAGGCGGAAAAGCTTTTCATTTTGCACCGTACACCACAAGTACGATTACTTCAAAATCTGTCAGTCTTAACGGTGGCAGATGTAGTTATCGAGGAATGGTAAAAGTTGTCAATGGCGCAAAAGGGAGTAAATCTTTCGTCAGATGTGATGCACTTTTACTTGATGAACTATCCCGTTCAGACACGTACCCTGTTAATATCATCAATGAAGAAGATGTGACTTTAGGGCATGAAGCATCGGTAAGTAAAGTAGGGGAGCAACAATTATTTTACCTCAGGTCGCGTGGACTTTCTGAAGCTCAGGCAACATCAATGATTGTGAATGGTTTTATCGAGCCGATTGTGAAAGAGCTTCCATTAGAATATGCAGTTGAATTAAATCGGTTGATTAATTTATCAATGGAAGGAAGTGTAGGATAAGGGACTAGGTTTTAGGGACTAGGGATTAGAAAATATGAACGAAATTATTGTTAAGGAAAATGAAGAATTGGTAGTACCGATATTGTGGACTGGCGAAGAAACAGAACTTTCCTACACTATTACTCTTGCAGAAAAAGGCGCATCAGTGAAATTACTTGGATTGCTCATAGGACATGAGAGTCAAAGTTTGAAGTTAAAAGTAACAGTTTTCCATAAGGCTGAAAACACCATAAGCGATGTGATTATCAAAAGTGCACTGTGCGATACATCACAGATATTTTTTGACGGACTTATTAAAATTGAAAAAGGTGCAAAAGGAACCAATGCATGGCTTGCTGCACACATACTTTTGTTGTCTCAAAAGTCGAAAGGGATTGCTGTGCCGAATCTTGAAATCCTGGAAAATGATATCAAAGCAGGACATGCAGCAACTGTCGGAAGAATTAATGATCTCGAGCTTTTTTATCTGATGTCTCGAGGATTGCCGGAAGAGAAAGCAAAGCAATTGATTGTAGATGGATTTTTACAAAGTATTATTACGCAGTTGCCTGCCGATTTGCAAAAAAAAGCAAATATGTCATTCCGAGCGGAGCAAAGCGAAGTCGAGGAATATTATCCCACGATGTGACACTGTGGGGAAGATCCTTCGACTACTCTCAGGATGACAATTAAAATAAACTATGAAACAAGATTTCCCATTATTTAAAAATTATCCGGAATTAGTTTATCTCGATTCCGCTGCAACAAGTCAAAAGCCGAAAGCAGTTATTGATGCTGTCTCAGATTTTTATACCAAACACAATGCCAACATTCATCGCGGCATGTATGATCTAAGTCAGGAAGCAACAGACATGTTTGAAGATACCCGGAGAAAAGTTGCAAACTTTATTAATGCAAAAGATGTTTCAGAAGTTATTTTTACTAGCGGAACAACAGAGTCTATTAATCTGGCAGCTTTTGGGTGGGCAAAGAAATTTCTTAAAAAAGGTGACATCGTTGTACTGTCAGAAATGGAACATCATTCAAATATTATTCCCTGGCTCCGATTAAAAGAAGAGATTGGGATTGAGTTAGTTTATTTACCGATTACAAAGGATTATCGTTTAGTGTATAAAAACATTTCGTCATTCTGGCAAGCGAAGCACGTCCAGAATCGAAAAGAAGATGCTGGATCCCGACAGGTCGGGACCAGCATGACGAGTTTTGATTTTAAGAAAATAAAACTTCTTGCACTAACTCATGCCTCAAATGTTTTGGGGACGATTAACCCTCTTGAAGAAATTATTCCATTTTTCAAAAAATTGAATCCGGAAATAAAAGTTTTGATAGATGCCGCGCAGTCAGTTCCTCACATGTCAATTGATGTCCAGAAATTGGGTTGTGATTTTTTGGCGTTTTCTTCTCACAAAATGCTTGGTCCTTCCGGAGTCGGCGTTCTCTATGCAAAGAGAGAATTACTGGAGAGTATGGATCCGTTTATTTACGGGAGTATTATGATCAAACGAGTAACGAAAGAAAAAGCAACATGGGCAGATGCTCCTGATAAATTTGAAGCAGGAACACAGAATATAGAAGGAGTTATTGGATTGGGTGCAGCGATTGATTTTTTACAAAGCGTTAGTTTTGAAAAAATACAACAGAATGAACTGGAATTAACTTCATACGCTCTTGAGAAATTTGCATCGAAAAAAAATATTACCTTATTCGGACCAAAAAATGAAGAAGACCGGCTAGGTGTTTTTTCTTTTCTTGTGGGCAATGTACATTCGCATGACATCTCTGAAATTTTGAATCGTTTGCATATTGCAGTCCGCGCGGGACATCATTGCGCTCAACCCTTAATGAAAGTGTTGGGAGTTTCGGGAACAGTGCGTGCATCAAGCTATCTTTACAACACGAAAGAAGATATTGATAAATTGTTTGAGGGAATTGAGGAAGTGAAGAAAGTTTTCAAGATATAAAAATGGATCCATTATATAGAGAAATCATTTTGGAGCATTGGGAAAATCCCCAAAATCACGGCGTTTTGAAGAATGCTGATATTGACGTGACGGAACTAAATCCACTTTGCGGTGACTCTATGCGATTGACTTTGAAAATGGAAAAGGGGAGAGTGAAAGAAATTTTATTTTCAGGAGAAGGATGCGCTATCTCTCAAGCATCAGCATCATTGTTTACAGAAGAAATTAAAGAAAAAAGTATTGATGAAATTCAAAAAATAACTTCTGAAGAGGTTCTCAGTTTGCTCGGAATTCAATTAACACCAGCTCGTACTAAATGCGCACTTCTGGTTTTTACTACTCTTAAAAAAGGAATGGTTTTAGGGTAAATATTTTAAAAGATACTTAAACAATCCAAGAGTAGTACCCCAGGGGACCTCTGAAAGTACCATCAACAAAGCAATTTTTGGTCCAAAAAAAGTAAGTGCCATCGCTATAGTAACAGTATTATTCATATATGTTTTCGTTATTGCTATTGCAATTTTATCTGATCTCTTTCTCCAAAAAGCAATAAAATATCCAGCAATAAAAAGTATAAAAAATAGAAGATACAACCACACAATATTAACAAAAGTGTTTAAAGGATTTTGCAAAATCTCATTTGCTTGAATAGCTACTACAATATAAATAATGAATCCAATAAGGAAAATGTTTACAAGACTATAATGTTTTTTTGTTCGTTCAACAAAGTCTTTAAACGTTTTTCTTATTAACTGCGCAGCTAATAAAGGCAAAACATTTATAAGAAGCAGAGATTTAAAAAGAGAATATAAATCTATTGTAATTACCCGTTGAGTAAAAATAAGAAATAATAGTACTACGGTAAAGGGCGAAGCGACATAGGTAATCAATGAAATTGCCATGCTTAAGGTTGTGTTGCCTTTGAAGATATCTGTTAATACAGGTGCAGAAGCACCCGGGCAGATTGATGCAAGAAGCAGTATTGCGAGAGCTAATTCAGGATTAACAAATTGAAACATTCCATAAAGTATTGCCGGAATAACAAGAAGATACATTATTGAGAGATAAAATAGAAAAAGAGGTTTTTTAATATGACTCAACACTTCAATAAAATCAATTTTCAAACATGTCGAAAAAAACATTATCATGACTGCTGGCACAATAACACCACTTAATTTTTGCCCAAGTGAAGGGAATGTTAACCCAAGCAAAAGCCCGATAAGAGGAGTTATCCAAAATTTTTCTTGGACAAATTGTAGTAATTTCACTTTATTGTCATTGTAGCAAATTGTTGTTAAATATTTGCAATAATTTTTTCTCCCAACTCTTTTGTGCCGAGGATGGTTTTTGGATTAAGATCTTTTGTCCCGAAGTCTTTATTTAAAACTTCCTCAACTGTTTGATAAACTGCCTCACTTTCTTTTTTCAATCCAAAACTATACTCAAGCATCATTGCTGCTGAAAGAATTGCACCGATGGGGTTGGCAGTATTTTGTCCTGCGGCTTTTGGATATGAACCATGAATTGGTTCATAAATTGCAGTTTTTTCACCAATTGATGCAGAAGGAAGCATGCCGAGTGATCCGGTAATTACTGATGCTTCATCAGTAAGAATATCACCGAACATATTTTCCGTAACAATGACATCAAATTCACTGGGACGTTTGATGATTTGCATAGATGCGTTATCAACAAACATGTAGTTTACGATAACGTCAGTGAAATCTTTTTCCATCGTTTGTACTGTCTCTCTCCACAATCGTGATGTCTCTAAAACATTTGCCTTATCGACAACAGTGAGTTTCTTTTTTCTTTTTTGCGAAAGTTCAAAAGCATACTTTGCAACTCTTTGGATTTCCTTTTTTGAATATTCACTTGTATCAAATGCTGAAGTTTGCGCTTTATTTCTTCCTCTTTTGCCAAAATAAATACCACCAATAAGTTCTCGGATGACAATAAAATCCGTTCCCGAAATTATTTCTTCTTTAAGAGGAGATGCAGAAAGAAGTTTTTTAAAAGTAAAAATCGGGCGCACATTAGCATACAATCCAAGGGATTGTCTCATTTTGAGAAGCCCCTGTTCAGGTCGTATTTTCGCATGTGGGTCATTGTCATATTTTGGGTCGCCAATTGCGCCGAATAAAATCGCATCAGACTGCATGCAGAGTCTATGTGTTTCATCTGGATAAGGATTACCGATTGCATCAATTGCTGCTGCGCCAATAAATCCTTGTGTGAAGGAAAAAGTATGATTATATTTTTTGGCAATCGCTTGTAATACGTTTTTTGCTTGTTCTGTTACTTCTGGTCCGATACCATCACCGGGAAGAACTGCGATTTGTTTTTTCATAGATTAAAAGGAAAGTGAGTAATCATTTTTTCTTGTTTTTTCAAACTTTTCAATTTCCGGTTTTAGATTTAACAAATAATCAATATCATCATAACCGTTCATGATGCAGATTTTTTTGTAGGGATTGATTTCAAAAGTTTCCGAGATTTTTTTATTTGGTACGCTGATAGTTTGTTTTTCAATATCAATAAAAATTTTTGTTTTATGATCTGCAATAACTGTTTTAAATAATAATTTCAGAAAGTCCGGTGATACTTGAATGGGGAGAAGACTGTTGTTCAATGCATTATTTTTAAAAATATCAGCAAAGAAACTTGAAACAATGGCTTTGAATCCATAATCAGACAGTGCCCATGCTGCATGCTCACGGCTTGAGCCGCAGCCGAAGTTATGTCCTGCAATAAGAATTTCTCCGGTGTAATTTGGATGATTCAAAATAAAATGCGGTTTGGGATTGCCTTCAGGATCAAAACGCCAGTCACGAAAGACATTCATTCCAAATCCTTCACGTGTGGTAGCTTTCAAAAACCGTGCAGGGATAATCTGGTCAGTATCGACATTCTCGATTTCAAGTGGTATAGCTGTTGATTCAATTTTTGTTAGTTTTTTCTTTTGCATATTTTTACTTGTCATCCTCGCGAATGCGGGGATTCATAAAATTATTATATGGATCCCGGATCAAGTCCGGGATGACGGTTTTAAATAAACTCGCGCACATCACTCACTTTTCCTGTAATTGCTGCTGCTGCTGCTGTAATGGGACTTGCCAGAAACGTTCGCGCTCCTGGTCCTTGGCGTCCCTGAAAATTTCTGTTTGATGTTGAGACACAATATTTCCCAGCAGGAATTTTATCTTCATTCATGCCGAGACACGCGGAACAACCAGCGCCGCGCATTTCAAATCCCGCATCAGTAAAAACTTTATTCAGTCCTTCTTTCTCAATCTGCTTGACGACTTGTGCTGATCCAGGAACTACAAAAACATTCAGCCATTCTGGCTTTTTTTTGCCTTTGACAATTTTTGCGATATTTCGATAATCTTCAATGCGAGAATTTGTGCAGCTTCCCAAAAAAACATAATCAACTTTTTGTCCGAGAAGTTGTCTGCCGCCAGTCAATCCCATATATTCCATTGCCGATCTGAAATTATTTCTTTGGCTTTCATTATCTAAGTCATCTTCAGTTGGAATTATCTCGGTAATTTTCATTCCCATGCCGGGATTTGTACCATAGGTAATCATCGGTTCGATATCAGTTGCGTCAATAAATAATTCTTTGTCGTAGATTGCTCCTTTGTCAGTTTTCAAAGTTTTCCAATAGGCAACTGCTTTGTCCCACTCTTTACCATTTGGCGCGAAAGGTCGTCCCTTCATATATGCAAATGTCGTTTTATCCGGTGCGATCATGCCACCGCGTGCTCCCATTTCAATACTCATATTGCAAATAGTCATGCGTGCTTCCATTGAAAGATTTTCTATTGCTGTTCCTGAGTATTCAACGAAATGTCCTGTACCGCCAGCAGTTGAAATTTTGGAAATAATATAAAGAATAATATCCTTTGAAGTGACACCTTTTCCTAATTTTCCATCAATTCTGATATTCATAGTTTTTGGTTTGTACTGCAGAATTGACTGGCTTGCAAAAACCTGTTCAACTTCACTGGTCCCGATGCCAAACGCTATTGCACCAAAAGCACCGTGTGTTGAGGTATGACTGTCTCCGCAGACGATCGTCATGCCGGGTTTTGTAATACCAAGTTCTGGTCCAATAATATGGACAATGCCTTGATTTGGATGCCCCAGTCCGTAAAGTTGTACGCCAAATTCCTCGCAATTTTTCTGCAGCATTTCGACTTGTTTACGAGACATTTCTTCACGGATTGGTTTGTCCTGATCTTTCGTCGGGACATTATGATCCATCGTCGCCCATGTACGATCTGTCCGGAAAACGCCAATGCCACGCTTCTTTAATCCTGCAAATGCCTGAGGACTGGTTACTTCATGAATGAGATGTGTGTCTATGTAGAGAACAGCGGGGTAATCTTTTCTCTGCACAACGACATGTGAATCCCAGATTTTTTCAAATAATGTTTGTGACTTCGTTTTCATAATTACCTCCATAAAGAGAATTTTTTTGTTAATTCTCTTAGCTCTTCATTTTCTCCAAAAAAACAAATTCCATAATATTCAAGTTCTTGCTCTGGAGTTTCTTTTGTTCGTTGTTTCTGTTCTTCTGCCGTACCAACTATCATCGTATCGGTAAAATCTGTAAAAAGTATATTTTTCTCTTTTAATGCATTTCGGAGTGTTCGTATCTGATTTGAATTATCTGCAGATAAAACAATAAATGGGTGATCTGAAATACTGGGGTGCTCGTTTCCGTCTTTATCAAAGTAAGAAGCAAATAATAATTCCTCTTTATTTGGATATAAAGCAGAAAATCCAACTGCCATATGCCCGAGTGCATTCATAATTCTTCCCGGTTCAATTTTTTTATTTAATACTGCAACAAATTTGTTCATAGTTTTCTTTTAAACAATTTTATTCATCCCGTCAATATATGCTTTTGCTGATGCGGTAATAATATCAGTATCTGCTGCAAAACCATAATAGATAACATCACCGTATTTAATCTGAATATGTACCTTGCCCATATCATCACTTCCACCGGTAATCGCCTGAACAAGATATTCTTCAAGCATAACATCTTTTTTGGCAATTTTGTTAATGGCACGAAATACCGCATCAACCGGACCATTGCCGACAGTTTCTGCAGTCTTTTTCTCCCCACGCCAGGTGACAGAGATTGTTGCTTTGGACTTTTTTGCCGTTCCGGCTGTTACTTCGAGGTTTTGTAATTGCATGCCTTTGTCGTTATTTTTATCTCCCATGAGAAGTCTCAAATCTTCATCGTTGATATCTTTTTTCTTGTCAGCAAGTTGTAAAAATTTTTGATAAACAACATCCAATTCTTCTTTGGTAATGGTATAACCAAGTCGCTCCAGGTGATGTTGTAACGCAGAGCGCCCACTTCGTGCAGTTAAGATAATTGAAGATGTCGCGATTCCCACATCCTGTGGATCCATGATTTCATAAGTAAACCTGTTTTTCAAAACACCATTTTGATGAATGCCGGATGAGTGAGCAAATGCATTTCTTCCGACAATTGCTTTGTTTGGCTGGACGGGCATTCTCATGAGACGAGAGACAAGACGGCTAACAGGATAAATTTTTTTCGTATCAATATTGGTTGTCGCATTAAGATCTTTTCGAGTTTTTAAAATCATGGCAACTTCTTCAAGCGATGTATTGCCGGCGCGTTCGCCAACTCCGTTGATTGTCACTTGTACTTGACGAGCGCCATTTTGGACGGCAGCAATTGTATTGGCAGTAGCCATACCGAGATCATTGTGACAGTGTACTGAAATAACTGCCTTTTCTATATTTTTAACATATTTTTTCAGATAGGCAATTTTTGCGCCAAATTCTGAAGGAAGACAATAACCCGTTGTGTCAGGAATATTAACAAGTGTTGCGCCAGCATCAATGACTGCTTCAATCATTTTTGCCAGGAAAGCATTGTCAGCGCGTCCGGCATCTTCCGCATAAAATTCGACATCATCAATAAATTGTTTTGCGTATTTCACTGCGTCAACTCCTTGCTGCAAGATTTTTTCGCGGGTGCTTCTAAATTTTTGTTCAATATGAATATCTGATGCGCCGATGCCGGTATGAATCCGTTTCTTTTTAGCAAATTCCAATGCACCAACTGCTGCGTCAATATCTCCTTTAACGGCGCGAGTGAGCGCGCAAATGACAGGTGAGTTGACTGCTTTTGAGATGGCAACGACAGATTTAAAATCTCCCGGACTTGAAATAGGGAAGCCTGCCTCAATGACATCGACACCGAGCACTTCCAGTTGCTTGGCAACTTCAATTTTTTCAACAGTATTAAGCTGGCAACCGGGCACTTGTTCACCATCTCGAAGAGTTGTATCAAAAACAAAAATTTTATTTTTCATAGGTTAGTTTAACCGATCTAAGTTTACTTTGAGCGTTTTACTACCAGCTTTGCGTTTGTAGCTGAGCTAGCGCTCATGCGATTGGACAAAATTGTTATGTCCAATCCATAAAAAAACCGCCTCTTTCGGCGGTATTTGCTGGTTTCTTAATCCTACAAACCCGTCCTCTTAGAGGATAAGGAGAGTAAGGTTAAGAAGGCCAAATAATTTCATATTGATAAAATAATCATATCAGGTATTTCCCAGTCCGTCAAGCGAAAGAGCAGGTAATAATTATTTCTTAACGAGCCATTTATATTCATTATAATAAGAAGGCTGATTTTTGGATGATATTTTGTTTGATAAACGATTACTTTGGGCATTATCTAGTAGTTGGAATTTCCCCCAAGACATAACAGAATCTTTCAATTGGCTAGTATCTTTTGGGTTGATACCGCCACAAAGAATAATTAATAACATCAATAGTATTAAAAAAAGTAGCATTGTATGTCTATGCATATTGTATCTCCTTTTTTCAAAAAAAAACCAGCCGTGTGGCTGGTTGTTGTAGGTTAGCTGATATATTTTTCTTAATTATGAATATATAATAAGCAACCCACAAAACCAGCAGATAACATTCCTGGGTCTACAAGGAAAATTAATGAGGATGGTTTGTTGCTTCCTATATTCATAAATCCTTATTCTATATATCACTAAGTTAGCCTCTTGTCAATGGATTATTTTTCATACTATATCTGTTGTTTCCTCTTGACAACGATTTATTTCATTGTACAATAAAAGTGTAGTAACTTTTGAAATTTTTTTTAGCTTTGGAAATAGTATTAATAAGAAGAATACAGTTTCTGATTTCAGGTAATTATATCTAGAACCAATAGTTTCTCTATAATTATAATTTTATTGATAGTTACTAATGAACTTTGAACCCGGTAGTAGTAAATCGTTACTCTAGTGGGTTTATTCTTTTCTATGGCTAATCATCAAAAACCAGTGAAAAAACTTAATCAATTTTTTGCAACAGCTATTTGCGGAAATGATATTCTTAGCTCCACTTTTTACGTTTCTGGTATCTCTATTTTATATGTCGGCATTTATGCTCCTGTTATTCTTGCGATCATAGTCCTTGTGCTTTTTTTCTACAAAAGTGTCTATACAGAAGTTGTTGAAGCACTTCCTGTGAACGGGGGAGCATATAATTGTCTTCTGAATGCTTCATCAAAGACGATTGCAGCTTTTGCGGGGACAATGACAATCTTATCGTATATTGCAACTGCAGTATTATCGGCAAAGACAGCAATTGAATATTCAAATTCAGTTATCCAACTTCCTGTTATTCCAATTACCATTGCATTACTTTTATTCTTCGCGATACTGGTGATCTCAGGAATTAAAGATAGTGCTCGCGTTGCTTTTGGTATTTTTGCTGCGCATATTGTCGTGTTAACTGTTTTTCTGATATTCGGAATACTATACTCGCTTCATGGACATTCCTATCTTATCTCAAATTTACATAGCACAAAAGGAATTGCTCTCAAGAGTGGAGGGTTACTTGTTGCTTTATTTTTTGGTTTTTCCGCTTCACTTCTTGGAGTCTCAGGATTTGAATCTTCGGCAAATTTCGTTGAAGAACAAGATCAAGGAGTTTTCAGAAAAACACTTAGAAATATGCTCGTTGGCGTTGCAATTTTTAACCCTCTTATAGCTTTGGTTGTTCTTAATGTCATGCCTTATCCTGCAATTGTTCATTCTGCGGATTTTTTGCTTTCAGATACGGCAAGGATTATGGGCGGTACTCTTTTTGAATATATCGTTGTTCTTGATGCATTTTTAGTCTTAGCAGGAGCAGTACTTACCGGATATGTTGGAGTCTCAGGTCTTATTTACCGTATGACTACTGACGGATGTTTTCCCAATATGCTGGCAAAATTAAATAAAAAGGGAACTGCACCATATATAGTTAGTGTTTTCTTTTTACTTTGTTCCTCAATTCTTATTATAACTAAGGGGAATCTACTGTCTCTTGCTGGTGTCTACACAATTGCTTTTTTAAGTGTGATGAGTTTGTTTGCTTTTGGTAATTTATTAATGCGCGAAACAAGACCAACACTCAAACGAACGTATAGTGCCCCAATACTCTTTGTTTTATTAGCGTTTGCTGCAACTGCAAGCGGTGTGATTGGTAATATTCGGTTGGATCCTCAAAACTTCGATTATTTTCTTTATTATTTTGTCCCAACACTTATCGTAGTGTACCTTTCGCTTAAACTTGATATTGTCTATATATCACTTCTCCACGTTTCAAAAAATATTGCTTTTATTCACGATTGGTTGGAACATCATTTTGAAGATATTATTGCAGGAAAATATATTGTTTTTGTTCACCATATTGATCGACTATATGATGTTTTGGAATATATTAATCGTAATGAAGTAGGGCGAACCGTTTATATTGTACACTGTAATAATGATGGTAAAAAACAATATGAAAAGAGTTATAAAATGTTTCAGGAAACACTTCCTCATTTGCAAAAAGCAGGCGTCTTTGATCACTTTAATCTTCATTTGTTGTATCGAGATGAACCATTTGGGCCTGAAGTAGTCGATAAAGTTTCAAGAGAATTAAAAGTAAGAAAGAATAGGGTTCTTATTGGATCTATTCATGAAACGCATCCTTTTGATTACGAAAGCTTAGGGAATGTAAGGATCATTTTTTGAGAGTTCCCTGCTTAAACTTTTATATTTTTTAAATCTTCTTTTGCTCCTGAAGGACTTTCTTCGTTTTTGTCCTCATGCTGATAAATCTTCCCATCATTATTCCAGCAAGAACACTAAAGGTGAAAGCCCCAATCATCGTAGAGTTGATATATGGAGAAAATAATTGTTTCTCAAAAATACGAAATACAACGTACAATGCGATAATGAAGATACTTGTTCTATCCATACTGACAATTACTTTTTCCGATTCTTCATGCCATTTGATAATATACATTCTGCCGACGATGAAGCCAACGACTAGTCCCATTATGATTCCTAAAATCGCAAGAAGAATTGAGATCGAATGATTGAAGATATCAAAAATAACGATGCCAATCATAACAATCGACACTAAGGCAAAAATCAAAAGCTGGAATCGTAGGCGCTTATGAATATGTTTTTTTGCAGGATGCTCGCTCATAGTAGGTCTATTTTCATTCTATCAAAAATTATTTGTAATACAAAAAAATATTATCTTTCATTTTTGCGAGTTTCCAGTGTTTGAAAGGGAAGTAGTTTAATAAAACACGAGCTCCTGGTTGTAATTCTTCTTTGAGCTTTCTTTCTAATCTTCCCATTATCATAGGCATTGGATAACAACAGATGATATCGTATCTTGATAGATCTTCCTGCCAAAAATCCTTGTCATGAATAAAAGCATTAGTAAGGTGTTCGATTTGGATATTTTCTTTAGAAAGTTTTCGTAATTCTTTATCAATCTCATAGCCATCCATTTCAATCCCTGCTTTCGCAAAGGCAATAACGATTCGTCCATCCCCACTGCCCAAATCAGCGCCGAGTTCACCCTGTTTTACTTCAGCAAGTTCTACCATTGTTTCTACCCGATAACGCGAGGTTTGAAAATAGGGAATTTTTGGAACTCCTTGCATAGCTTGTATTGTAATACTAATATAGAACTATGGCAAAAAAAAGGGTTCCTCATGAACATGCAAAGCGATCATTTGCAAAATCGATAACATTTCGGATAACCATTATTATTTCTGATACCATTATTGTTCTTGCCTTAACGCATCGCTACGATCTTGCTGCTGGATTTGTTATACTGACTAATCTTGCAAGTACATTGATTTATTATCTCCATGAGCGTGCCTGGGCATATATCCATTGGGGCAGGCAAAAATAATAATCTATGGTATACTAATGTTTGTTTTAAAAAAAGTATTATGACAGATCAGACTATTCTCAAAGAAGCATCCGCCCCACTACCGACGAAATATGGTAATTTCACGATAAGTGTCTACAAAGATGACAGCGGTGTGGAGCATCTTGTTCTCACAAAAAATATTCACCCGGATGTTATGCCACTCGTACGGATTCATTCATCCTGCATGACAGGTGATGTATTCGGATCACTCAGGTGCGACTGTGGCCCGCAACTGGAGCATGCGATGAAATTACTCGGAGAACAGGAATCAAGTGTGCTTATTTATCTTAATCAGGAAGGACGGGGAATTGGCATTCTCAATAAAATAAAAGCATATGCATTGCAAGACCAAGGGCTTGATACTGTTGAGGCAAATGAAAAGTTAGGTTTTCCTGCCGATTCTCGAGACTATCACGCAGCTGCATCAATTTTACAGGAACTAGGCATATCCAAGATTCGGCTTCTTACCAATAATCCTGATAAGGTGGAACAGTTAACCAAATATGGAATTACCGTTGATGAGAGAGTGCCGCTGGAGATTTCGCCAAACGAATACAATCATAAATATCTTGAGACAAAAAAACAAAAGCTGCATCACGAACTGCACTTAGTATGAAATCAGTAGATGAACAGTACATGCGGGAATGTTTGCGCCTTGCGAAGAAAGGAATCGGCTGGACGTTTCCAAATCCTATGGTTGGCGCAGTCTTGGTAAAAAATGGGAAGATAATTGGACGCGGATATCACAAAAAAGTCGGATTGCTCCATGCAGAAAGAGAAGCATTCAACAACGCAACAGAAGATCCCAAAGGAGCCACACTGTATGTCTCATTGGAGCCATGTAGTATTTCCGGCAAACAGCCTCCGTGTGTTGATGCAATAATTGAAAAGGGAATTGCAAAATTAGTCTGTGCCGTGCAGGATCCAAATCCAAAAGTGCATGGAAAAGGTTTCGAGAAACTAAAGGCAGCTGGCATTGCCGTTGAGGTTGGCATCTGTGAAGAAGAAGCGCGAGCGCTCAATGAGGCATTTTTTACTTTCCATACCAAACATCGCCCTTTTGTTATTCTAAAATTTGCAGCTAGTCTCGATGGAAAAATTGCAACAAGAACGCATGACAGCAAATGGATCACGAATGAAAAAGCACGATTATTCGCGCGACAACTCAGAGCAGAGAATCAAGCAATTCTGGTTGGAATCAATACAGTCCTTCATGATAATCCCAATTTGGGAACACGAATAAAAAATACGCGAGATCCTCTGCGAGTTATCCTGGATTCAACATTAAAAATACCACTCGACAGTGATGTTTTGCGGGATGAGAACGTATTAATATTCACTACGGCAAAAGCAACAAAAGAAAATCTGGAAAAGTTACGGCAAAAGGGAATAACGGTAGTTAGTTTGCAAAAAGATATCATTGAAGTTTCTGATGTTCTGACAGAACTTTATGCAAGAGGGGTTGTCAGTCTTTTTGTCGAAGGAGGAGCGGAAGCGCATGGAAGCTTCGTTGACGCAAGAGTGGTTGACCGAGTGTATGTCTGTTATGCACCAATTCTGATCGGCGGACGGGATGCAATTTCTGCGGTAAAAGGCGAAGGAGTTGCAAAGGTTGCGCAGGCACTTCGGTTAAAAGATTTGGTAATAAAAAAACTGGATGATAATCTGCTTTTGACGGGAACATGTGAAAATTGATGGAGAGAATTTTTTCGCTCGAAACGAAAAGTTTTTTCTTGGTTTCAAAGAAAGCAGAAAAACTTTTGTTCCTCGCTTTATGTTTATTTTAATGAGCGGTCACTTTGTTCATGCTTGTCGTGATCTTCTTTTTATATGAGAAAACCAACATTGCGCCGATGAGTGAGAGAATTACACATAAAATCCAAGGAAAACTGTGACTATATTCATAAAGAAAAGCAGCAGTGAGCGGGCCAAGAATACGGGCGATTGATTGCATTGACTGGCTTGCTCCTTGTATTCTCCCTTGTTCCTGAGGGCCTGCGACACTAGAAAGTAAGCTACCAAATGATGGCTCGAACAGTCCGCTTCCGACGGCATAAATGATCATATAAATGTAGGCAAGAAAGGCGAAAGGAAAAACCGGAATGAATGCATTTATTGAGTAAGCGCATAGTGTAATCAGAAAACCTGCAAAAAGAAGTTTGATAGGACCAAATTTTGGTAATAGTTTGCCGGTCAAGTATCCTTGTACGAATATATCCCCTGCACCAATAATAAGAAAGTAAAATCCGAGATTTTCAGGAGTCCAGAGGAGAGTATCTTTATAGAAAACGGAAATAATACTTATGAGTTGTGAAAAAGCTAAAAAGTAGAAAAAGCCAATTATGATAAGAGATTGTAATGTTTTATTTTTCAAAATATATCTGAGTTGATTGAAAGGATTGAGATGGTGAAGAGAAAAATCGCTCATCCTATGCTTGTAACTCAAACTTTCAGGCAAAACAAAGTAACCATAAATCATATTAATGATCGTCAGACCTGCTGCCAAAAAAACAGGAGCTGAAAGTGAAATTGATGAAACAAGCCCTCCAACAGATGGCCCTATCATAAAGCCAAGTCCGATTGTTGCACCCACAATGCCAAAATACTTCCCGCGTTCTTGAGGTTTGGTAACATCTGCTACATAAGCAATTACGGTACTAATATCTCCGCCGGTAATACCATCAATCGCTCGTGCAATAAAGAGAATTGCAAGACTTCCACCGATCCCGAAGAGAATATATCCGATTGCAGAGCCCAAAAGACACCAGAGCAGTATCGGACGTCTGCCAAATTTGTCACTCAACGCGCCAAGAACGGGTGCAGCAAAAAATTGACAAAACGAATACAAGGACACAAGTAGTCCCACATTCCAAGCTATTTGGTTTGCGCCGGCATATTTGCCGACGATAAATGGAATAACCGGAATGATAAGTCCGATTCCCATTACTGAGAGAAAGGCGGTAATAAGGATAAAAAGGAATGGTTTGTTTTTGAAGAGTGATTTATCCATTTACTGATTGTACCTGTTACCTGTTTATTTTTGCAACTATGGCGGTTTTATTGTATAGTAGAGTTATTATTTTTAATAATGACACAAAAGGAGACAAAACGCTGCGCATGGGTTTCTACAGATCCATTATATATTTCTTACCACGATACAGAATGGGGAGTGCCGGTGCATGATGATAAAAAAATTTTTGAATTTTTGGTGCTTGAAGGTATGCAAGCGGGACTTTCCTGGCTGACAGTTCTTCGAAAGAGAGAGAACTTCCGAAAAGCATTTTCCGATTTTGACTATAATAAAATTGCACGCTATGACGAAAAGAAAATTGAAGAACTGCTCGATAACGTGGGTATAATCCGGAATCGGTTAAAAATTGTCTCGGTTATACAAAACGCAAAGGCATTTCTTGAGGTACAAAAGGAATACGGCAGTTTTGATGCGTACATTTGGCAGTTTGTCCAGAACAAACCAATACAGCATGATTTTTTAACACTTGAAGAAATTCCTGCAACGACGGAAATATCAGATGCGATGAGCAAGGATTTGAAAAAGCGTGGATTTAACTTTGTCGGCTCAACAATCTGTTATTCACATATGCAGGCAACGGGAATGGTCAATGATCATACGATGGATTGTTTTCGATATCAAGAACTGTTTACGGCGTGATAGGTTGTTTTGATAGGGGCCAGATATCAATAATTGTTTTTTCGTTTGGAGAAAGACATGCTTGGACTGTAAGTTTCAGCGTTTGCGCATTTGGGACAAACAGAAGAGAAGTTTGACCGTTTTTATAATAAAAAGAAATTGGTTGCTCCTTAATACCACTTTGGCATTGTGGACCGTTTGGATAATGAATTTGTGAGTAGACGTTTGCATCAGGCGCGAGAACAAAATTTTCTGACGGGACATTCTCAATATAATGTATTGTCATATTACTTGCTTCAAATTGTGCGGTTACCGTATTCCCCAAGACGACAGTACATGTTGTTTTTCCTTTATTAGTTAAGGTAAGCGTGTCATAGATATTACCTGCTGCTCCTTGAGAAGAGAGAGATGTTTCTAACTGATTCTTTTGGCATAATGACTCACCGGTTGAAGGCTGAGGCGGGGTCATTACCGTATTAGTAGACTGGGTGCTGAAGTGGGCGATAACATGATAACTTACAACAGTAAAGATAATGATAACAAGCAAAATGATAATAAGTATTATTTTTTTCATCTGATTTTTATTATAACGCATTCGCTTTATCCCAATCGCTGGCAAATGTTGTCTCAAGTTTTTGGATGCTGTCTTGTTGTGTCAGAATAATTCCCAGTTCTCGATTTTCATCAAGACTTTGCGTTGAGAAGTTGATTGATCCAACATACGCTTTCGTATCATCGGCAACAATCATTTTTGCGTGCATATATGGTGAAGAGATTGTTTTAATCTGGACACCAGCAGCAGATATTTCTTGTAGCGCTGTTTGGTTGGACGAAACTTGTTTGATCGTCGGCACAATAAGTCTTACCGGCATGGTCTTTGCTTTTTCCGAGAGAAGATTTACCAATGCATTATCATTAATATCTTCAACTTCCATATCAATCGATTTTTGTGCGTTGGTAAGAAGGGTTGTTATCCCTGCGCGAGAATCATTGGGACTTTCAATAATATTGTCATCAGCAGTCGGGGAGAATGATTTTCTTTCCCAATCGTCAATAAAGATGGTTCTTATTTCCTGTACATCAGAAGGATTTGTATCAAACACATCATACTCGCGATTCTTGCTGAAAGACGATGCTGTAAGATTCTGGCTAAGGATAAGTGCTTCGTTATCATCAATCACGATTGCTTTTTCATGCGTGAGTGCAAAGGCTGGATCGCTCCATTCGGTTTGAATATTGTTTGCTGCAAGTGCCGTTTCAGTTTTCTGATTTAAATTTCCTCCACCGAAAGGATGCTCTTCCATCATAACTTTTACAGCAATGCCACGGGCTTTTGCATCCTCAAGTGCATTTATTATTTGTTTGTCCGAAAGGAGATAAACTTCAACCAGAATTTCTTTTTTTGCAGATTGAAGCGCGTCAAGAATTGGTGTATGTCCACTGTCGGGTTGTTCATAGAGAGCGACATTGCTCTGTGCGCCAAGGACATTAAGCGCTTTCGGATGAGCGGATTGATACGAAATAAAATACCAGGCGTATACAGCTATGATAAGAAGAAGGGTGGGGAGGTATTTTTTTACCGGCGGCATAGGTTCATTATAAACTTTTTTTATTTTTAGAACTACCTGCTGTTTAATTTTTTGTTTCACTGTTGACTTTAGCTAGAGATCTGACTATATAATAAAGCTAACAATAAACAATTTTCATGCGTACAAAGATTTTGTTGACGATTATTCTGCTCGTTGCTGCTGTAATTCGTTTTGTAGCACTTGATAAAATTCCTGTCTCGCCGTATTGGGATGAAGTCGCAATCGGTTATAATGCGTATTCCATTGCGCATACCGGAAGAGACGAGTACGGAAGGTGGTTTCCACTTTTATTTCAATCTTACAATGACTATAAAATGCCAGGACAAATCTATCTGAGTGTTATCCCGATTGCAATCTTTGGATTGAACATTTTTTCTACCAGATTTATTTCCGCGTTTTTAGGTACTGCATCTATTTTTATTCTCTATCTTCTTGTCAAAGCATTATTCGATCGGGAATATCGCGAAAAAGAACGTTTTAAATTCAGCAACATTGTCGCTCTTACCGCAGCATTTCTTCTGGGAATCTCTCCCTGGCATATTCAGTTTTCCCGGGCAAGTTTTGAAGCAAATTCCGGACTCTTTTTTGTCTTACTTTCTGCTTGGCTTTTTATCAAAGGGCTTGATTCAAGCAAATATAAAATTGCATCTTTTATCGGTTTTGCGGTAAGTTGTTATTTTTATCGAAGCATTTTGGTATTTGTGCCGTTATTATTAATTGTAAATTTGCTCATTTTTCATAAAGAACTTTTTGCAAAAAAAGCAAAACGAATCAGTATTGTAGGAATTTTTGTTTTTCTCTTACTTGCGGCTCCGATTTATTTTGCTGTTTTTGTCGGAAATGGTGCAGCACGTGCAGAGCAGGTGAGTGTTGCAAGTGAATTAACAAGTAAAGTAGACCTGAGTACACAAGTTATTGCAACGTCACCTGGTATACCGTTGGGCAAAATAGCAATGAACAGACGATTGGTAGAAGTGGAGGATGTCCTGCATAATTATTTAACGAATTTTTCTTTTGATTTTCTTTTTTTTAATGGGGATATCAATGGACGGCAAAATATACAATTTATGGGAATGCTTTATCTTTGGGAAGTGTTATCTCTGTTTGTTGGCATTATCGCGTTGAGCAGGCTTCCCTGGAAGATTTGGGCATTCGTCGGCTCATGGATACTTTTGGCACCTATTCCGGCAGCTCTTGCTTTGCCGGTGCCGCATGCTTTGCGTGATCTCAATGCTGTTCCGATGTTTGCTCTCATAAGCGCTATCGGACTAGTTTCTCTTTTTGTCTTGTTACATAATAAACTCTTAAGAACCGGTTATATGGTTATCGCAAGCATTGTAATCCTTTTCTTTTTTGTTCAGTTTATTTATTTGTATTTTATGGCAACACCTAGACTTGTTGCGTCGGATTGGGGATATGGATATCAACAGCTCGTTGCCGAAGTTACCTCGCAGCAGAAAAATTATAACAAAATTGTGATTACCGGCTCTCAATGGGAACCATATATGTATTTTCTTTTCTTTACTCACTATGATCCATTGCAGTATCAGAAAACCGGATCACAAAGAGACTTTGCTAAATACCTTTTTGGCGGAACAAGCTGGGATGGTGATAATTATCAGGTTACCCTTGATCGGGTAAACCTTATAAAGTATGCCGGAACCAATAACGCACTTTTTGTTTTATCGCCCAAGGAATATAAAAAACAGAAAAAATCCAGGGCATACAAAGTTGTCTATCAGAGTACTATTTACGGAATGGATGGCAAACCGATCTTTATTTTTGCTACGGTAACAAAAAGGAGAACAAAAAAGAGCTGATTTGAGAAATAGAGAAAGGTACGAATTATCCGCGTGGGTTAGGTTGGAGCATGCCGACGTGATTGCCTTCTGAATCTTCAAAAGAAACGTATCTGCCAATTCCTGGAATATCATCAATGGTCCCTGGTCCTTTTGAGCCACCGAGGATTTTGCCTCCTGCTTCTTCTACTTTTTTGATTGATTCTTCAAGATTGTCAACGGAAATTACTAAATGAGGCACATTAAAGCCTTCTTTATCCTGATAGTCAAAAAAACCGCCGTTGATCGCGCCGACCTCTTTTGGCATGCGGTTCTCATCAACAGGAGTCGTTCCCGCCAAAAGATAATTTCCCATATCAGAACCCATCTGATTCATCTGCCATCCAAAAACGGTCGAATAAAATTCAGCTGTTCTTTTTTTGTCTTTGGCGGGCATCTCAAAATGCACAACCGGATCCATCTTTGCCATAAAATTAGTATAACAAAGAAAAAGCAGAGAAGTGTAAGAGTTATTACGCAGCTATTACTTTTTCTTATTGCTATTTTTGCTTTTTTTTACTAAATTAGTTAAGGCATTATGAATAACGATACTTTTCAAATAGCACCGGTTTCTCATGCTACGATGGTACTGCAGCTCGGTGGGCAGGTTATTTATACCGATCCTGTTAATGGAATAGAGGAATTTGCCGGACAACCTGCTCCGACAATTATTCTTGTCACAGATATCCATGGGGATCATATGAGTGCGGATACGCTGAGCGCTTTCGCAAAAGATAATCCAGTTATCGTTGCTCCGCAAGCAGTTGTTGATCAGTTGCCGGAAGATCTTGCAAAGTCTGTCGTTATCTTAAAAAATGGAGAAAAGACGACACAAAAGGGGATAGAAATTGAAGCAATTCCAATGTATAACGTCCCCGAATCTCCTGAGTCTTTCCATACAAAAGGCCGCGGCAATGGATATGTAGTGAGTGCAGAAGGGAAGAAAATATATATTTCGGGCGATACAAGCGCGACACCTGAGATGAAAGCATTACAAAATATTGATGTTGCCTTTATCACAATGAATTTACCATATACAATGAGTGTCGAAGAAGCAGCGGATGCTGTTCTGGCATTTAAACCAAAAGTAGTCCATCCATATCACTACCGCGGGCAAAATGGATTTAGCGATACAAATAAGTTTAAACAAGTGGTTGAAGAAAAGGATCCAACAATAAAAGTTGAACTTCTCAACTTTTATCCGAAATAAGCTAGTTACTCTTAGAATCATTGCATAAAATGTGATAGTATGCAGTAAGGTTTAGTTTATAGTATGGCAACTCCCGAAATGCCACAATTTGATCCTCGTAGGGATCGCGTCTCATCACCTCGCGTAGACGCTAGTCATCCACTTCTAACGTGGAGATGGAGGCCCTGTTGTCCTGGCAAGACATCTTCCAAGAGGAATAGTCGACTTGGCTGACATTATAGAATTAATGAATAAAGCTAGAGAAGCAACAAAACGGATAGTTGGTCTTCAAACGATAGCTCAGTCAGGCATACTTAGAGTGGCAACTGATAGCCGTGAGGTAATGGATAGACTTCTTGCCTTGGCTAGGGCAGAGAGTAGCGTGAGAAGAGATTATTGGGGAAACTATAATTCTGGAGAAGATACTAGTACGCATTCTGAGAGGGGCAGATTTTTTGTTACCACAATAATTGGCTCAACCTCCACGGAGTAGATACTTTAAGCTTTTTTATTTCTTCAACTCTTCCTGCATTTTTCTCTTTGTTACATTTGTGTTATACATTACTTATGCCCAAGAATTTTAGGATAGTATTGGTATTGATTTCTGCAATCGTTTCTTTCTTTGCCTTTTCTTCTCTTGTCTATGCCGGAAATCCTCCCGATGCTACAAATTCAAGCCTTTCTGCTACAGAAGTCCCTGCTGATGGAGCGACACAATCTGTTATTACCATCACTCTTAACGATTCGTCGGGATCAGCAATTGTAGGCGATACTATACAGCTTTCAAATGGTACGGATGCGACGATTAATATCTCTCCTACATCTCTCGTTACTGACTCGTCAGGAATTGCTACTTTTTCCGCCACATCAACCACTGCTGGCACGGATCCAATTGATGTGACAGACACAACGACTTCTACGACACTGACTGCATTAGGTAATATAATTTTTGATCCTGTTGCTACTCCAACTTCTTCACCAACCCCAACTGATACACCAACACCTGCACCATCTTCCGGTTCTTCATCTTCATCTTCGACAAATAATACTACTTGTACCAATACGCCTCCTGCTTCTGCGCCAAATTTGTATCAGATCTCTTCTGCGAACGGCTCTGCTACATTATATTTTGCCCCTCCCGTATCAGGATTTGACGGTTTCACTATTTCTTACGGATTGGATTCAAATGCAGATAGCTATAATGCGAGTTTTAGTCAGGGCTCTACGGGTGGAGCAGAGAATTACACGATCAACTCTCTTACTCCTGAGACGAGATATTATTTCAAAGTGAGAGCAAATAATGGCTGTGCCCCGGGTCCATGGTCATCGATTTTGAGTGTAAACAGTAGTGGTGGTACAGCCTCAACTAGCTTACCGGTGACTGGCTTTTCTGCCGTAGCCTATCTTGGTTTTCCAGCGTTATTGATGATGGTAAGCGGTTTTGGAATGTTTGTGAAATTTAGATAAGATTCTTTGTCTGGCAAGTCATCAATAAAAAAATTAGCTTATATATGAAAAAGTTATCCTTTGTTAGTGATTTAGAACGAGATAAAGATGGGACATGGTGGTATGTTCATGTGCCAAAAGATATTCGTGACGAACTAAAGCATTTAGAAAAACGGGGGATGATACCTGTAACAGCAACAATAGGTCAAACCAGTTGGGAAGCAAGTCTTATGCCGTGGGCTGATGGATCGGCACAATTGGTAGTTAAGAAAACTATCCGTATAAAAGAGCATTTGGATTTGGGTCAAGAGATTCATGTCGATATAAAAACCAGAGAATAATAGTCAACGAGTTAGAAAACTTTAATGAAGAGGCAGAGCCGTGAAGGGATACCTCTTCATCAAGAATTGATTACATTGGTAGAGCTTCATACGCTCTGATTTTGGTTGGACAATCTTTTGAAAGCTTTTCTATTTCTTCAACACTTTCTGCATTGATGATCGAGTAGCCTATGACTTCTTCATTATCTTGTGGTAATGCTTTTGCCTCAGATTGTTCAATTTCTTTTCCAGGTGAGAGCGGGTTGCCGCTGTCAACGATTCGGTCTCCTAGTACTTCAAACCATTTCTTTATTTTTTCCATAGCTTCTGGAGTAGGTTCTCTGCGAGTACCGACATATAATAGTACAAATTTTTTCATTTTTTTCACCTCTTTTCAAATCTCAGGATTTGAAAAGACTCCGAGTTCCGCAGAACGAGGAGCCCCTTCAGAGATTATTTTATTTCTTTTTCAGATATTGTTCATAATTTTCTAGTGTTTCTTGATCGGTGCCCCAGTAAGGTTGGTATTGCATAAGCCATTCTTGGAGACCAAGGAGCGCTTGTCTATTTATTGTCAAAAAGTGAGTGCGTCCATTTTTTTTATCGATGATGAGTCCGGCATTTTCAAGAATTTTTATATGTTTATGAATTGCAGGAAGGGAGAGATCGCGCATAGCAGCTAGCTGACTGATAGAGTGGGGTTGTATGCTCAAAGCATAAATGATTTCGCGTCTGTGTTGATTGCCAAGTGCTTCAAAAATTTTGTCCAGATCGTAAGAGGTGTGACTAGTCATAATACTTAACTTTAAAGTTAAGTATAGGGTGATAACTGTTTTTTGTCAACAAGCAAGATGGGTGGTGATCCCTTGACAACACGGGAAAGCTATGCTATAATGAGGCTATGATAAATAAACTTAGCCTTAAAACTTTTTTGCGAAAATACAATACGGACGAGGCTTATCTGGAAGAGATCAAGAACTTTGTATTTCCTGACGGTATTACTTGCCCCAAATG
>Ga0265338_10000113_pt1 | contig 150993 bp, 125 predicted proteins | sample 42126metaG_FD_193579 | JGI IMG/M metagenome (GOLD analysis project Ga0265338, IMG submission 193579) | Rhizosphere microbial communities from Carex aquatilis grown in University of Washington, Seatle, WA, United States - 4-21-26 metaG | ecosystem: Host-associated > Plants > Roots >...
CGGTGACGCTGGGCGGTGCGGATGCGAGTACACCGGTCGCGCTGCATAACGTGGCAGCAGGCGCGCAAAGCAACGATGCGGTGAACGTGTCGCAGCTTGAAGGCGCTGGTTTGACGATCGACTCGTCGGGCAACGTAACGAATTCGTTCGTCGCGTATGACGACACGACGAAGCATTCGGTGACGCTGGGCGGTGCGGATGCGACTACGCCGGTCGCGCTGCACAACGTCGCGAACGCGACGCAGACGAACGACGCGGTTAACCTCTCGCAACTCGAAGCGGCGGGTGTGAACGTCGACTCGTCGGGTAACGTGACGAACTCGTTCGTCGCGTATGACGACGCGTCGAAGTATTCGGTGACGTTCGGCGGCCCGGATGCAAGCACTCCGGTAGCATTGCACAATGTCGCGGCGGGCACGGTCAGCGCGTCGAGTAATGACGCGGTGAACGGCTCGCAGCTTTACGGCCTCTCGGCCAGCGCAGCCAGCGCGTTGGGCGGCAACACGGCAGTCAACCCGGACGGCTCGCTCAGCACGCCGAGCTATGTCGTGGAAGGCAGCACGTATCACAACGTCGGTTCTGCACTGAATGCCGTTACGGCACTCGCCGTAGGCGGCTCGGCAGATGCGGTTATCTATGATTCGAGCGAGCACGATACGGTCACGCTCGGTGGCGAGGGTGCATCGTCTACGGTGGCGTTGCACAACCTCGCAGCGGGTACTGCGTCGACCGACGCGGTCGCTGTCAGCCAGCTGAGCTCGGCGGGCTTCCAGCTCGACAGCTCGGGTGCCGTGCTGAACAAGGCCGCAACCTACGATGCCGGTTCAGTCGCGGCGGGCACCCCCACGATTACGCTGGATTCGGGCAGCTCCAACAGTCAGCAAGGGCAACAGCAGACCGGCACGCGCATCAGCAACGTGGCCGACGGCATCCAGGACACGGATGCGGCGAACGTCGGCCAGATCTACGACATCGTCAGCCTGTCGCAGAGCAACGCAACCGCCACGATGCAGATGAGCGCGCGGGTAATGGCCGCGGCCCCGGATGGTTCCGGCGTCGACACCAGCGGCCTGACCACGACCTACAACACGGCGGCCTATTACTCGCAGGTCGAGGGCACCGGTGACGGCACCGGTTCGGTTATGCCGTCCGATAAGGCCCGTGCAGTCGGGGCCGGGGCGATCGCGATCGGTTCGAATACGCTGACGACGGGTACCGCAGGCACGGCGGTGGGTGTGCAAGCGTACACCTCGGCGAACGATGCTGTGGCGCTCGGTTCCGGTTCGGTCGCGAACGAGGCCAACACGGTGTCCGTCGGTAACGACGGCACGAGTTCCTTTACCGCCATGGACGCGAGTGGTCAGACCTACACGATCCAGAACGCGGCCAACACGCGCCGCATCGTGAACATGGCGGCGGGCCAGGATGACACCGACGCGGTCAACGTCAGCCAGCTCAAGGGTGTGACGACTGCACTCGGCGGCGGCGCCGGCGTGAACGCGGACGGTTCTATCGAAGCGCCATCGTATGTGGTCGGTAGCGACACCTATAGCAACGTCGGCTCGGCCCTGCAGGCGGTAGAGGCGTTGAGTGCAACGAATGCAGTAACGTATGACGATACGTCGAAGGATTCGGTAACGCTGGGCGGTACTGGTTCGACCACGCCGGTCGCGGTGCACAACGTTGCGAACGCAATGCAGGGCAGCGACGCCGTTAATCTCTCGCAACTCGAGGCAGCGGGTTTGAGCGTCGACTCGTCGGGCAACGTGACGAATTCGTTCGTTGCCTACGACGACACGACGAAGAAGTCCGTGACTTTCGGCGGCCCGGATGCGAGCACGCCGGTCGCACTGCACAACGTGGCGGCAGGCGCGCAAAGCAACGATGCGGTGAACGTGTCGCAGCTTGAAGATGCTGGTCTGACGATCGACTCGTCGGGCAACGTGACGAATGCGTTCGTTGCCTACGACGACACGACGAAGAAGTCCGTGACATTCGGCGGCCCGGACGCGACTACGCCGGTCGCACTGCACAACGTGGCAGCAGGCGCGCAAAGCAACGATGCGGTGAACGTGTCGCAGCTTGAAGACGCTGGTCTGACGATCGACTCGTCGGGTAACGTGACGAACTCATTCGTCGCGTACGACAACGCGTCGAAGGATTCGGTGACGTTCGGCGGCCCGAACGCAAGCACGCCGGTCGCGCTGCATAACGTCGCGGTGGGTACGATCAGCGCGTCGAGCAGCGACGCGGTGAACGGCTCGCAGCTCTATGGCCTCTCGGCAAGCACGGCCAGCGCGCTGGGCGGCGGTACGACGGTCAATCCGGACGGTACGCTCAGCACGCCGAGCTATGTGGTGGAGAGCGGTACGTACAGCAACGTCGGCTCGGCGCTGGATGCCGTAGCCGCGCTGGCCAAGGGTGGCGCAGCCGACGCAGTGGTCTACGACACGTCGGCGCACGACAAGGTGACGCTTGGCGGCCCGAGCGCCACCGCTCCGGTGCAGGTCACGAACCTCGCGAACGCGACGAACGCCAGCGACGCCGTGAACCTCGGCCAGTTGCAGCAGGCTGGTCTGGGCGTCGACTCGTCGGGCAACGTGACGAATGCGTTCGTCGCCTATGACGACACGACGAAGAAGTCCGTGACGTTCGGCGGCCCGGACGCGACTACGCCGGTCGCACTGCACAACGTGGCAGCGGGCGCGCAAACCAGCGACGCGGTGAACGTATCGCAGCTCGAAGCCGCCGGTCTGACGATCGACTCGTCGGGCAATGTGACGAATGCGTTCGTCGCGTATGACGACGCGTCGAAGGATTCGGTGACGTTCGGCGGCCCGAACGCAAGCACGCCGGTCGCATTGCACAACGTGGCAGCGGGCGCGCAAAGCAACGATGCGGTGAACGTATCGCAGCTCGAAGCCGCCGGTCTGACGATCGACTCGTCGGGCAATGTGACGAATGCGTTCGTCGCCTATGACGACGCGTCGAAGCACTCGGTGACGCTGGGCGGTCCCGACGCGAGCACGCCCGTCGCGCTGCATAACGTGGCGAACGCGACGCAGACGAACGACGCGGTCAACCTTTCGCAACTTGAAGCAGCGGGTCTGAGCGTCGATACATCGGGTAACGTGACGAATTCGTTCGTCGCCTACGACGACGCGTCGAAGTCGAAGATCACGCTTGGCGGCGCGGGCGGCACGGTGATCACGAACGTCAAGAGCGGTTCGGTGGACGCGGCCAGCACCGATGCGGTGAACGGTTCGCAGCTCTACGAGCTTGAGCAGCAGATGAACGCATCGGGTCTTGGTCTCGTGATGCAGAACAGCGACGGAACGATCACGGTCGGTGCCAACACGAACGGCAATGTCGTGGACTTCTCGGGCACGTCAGGCGCGCGCAAGCTGACCGGCGTCGCGAATGGCTCGGTCAACGCCACGAGCAACGATGCGGTCAACGGAGCCCAACTCTACGGCACGGCGCAGAGTACGGCGTCGGCGTTGGGCGGCGGCTCGACGGTCAATCCGGATGGCACGGTGTCGGCGCCGACCTATGCGGTGGGCGGCACGACGGTCAACAACGTCGGTGATGCGCTTACCAACCTCGACGGCCGCGTGACGAACCTGCAGACCACGGTGACCAACATCGCGGGAACGGTCGCCAACGCGGTGCAGTACGACTCCTCGGCGCACGATCAGGTGACGCTGGGCGGCACGAGCGCCACGTCCACGGTGAAGCTGACCAACCTGTCCGATGCGGACTTGACCGCAACGAGCACCGACGCCGTAACGGGCGAGCAATTGTACGCGACGAACCAGCAGGTCGCGAACCTGGGACAAGCGATCCAGAACGTCAGCGATTCGGGTTCGCAGTACCTCTCGACCAACACGACGAGCGGCCCCGCTGCGGCAACGGGCAACAACTCGATCGCGGCAGGCGGCGGTGCGACGGCTTCGGGTGCGAGCTCGACGGCAGTCGGCGACCAGGCGTCTGCCCAGGCGGACAACTCGGTCGCGCTGGGTGCGAACTCGGTGGCGGATCGGGCGAATACCGTGTCGGTCGGTTCGGCGGGCAACGAACGCCAGATCACCAACGTTGCGGATGGTCAGGCACCGACCGACGCCGTCAACATGCGTCAGTTCCAGAGCGGTATGACCAGCGTGCAACGTGGTGCGTACGGAGGCGTGGCGGCGGCCACCGCGCTTACGATGATTCCGGACGTCGATCCAGGCAAGACGATCGCAGTCGGCATCGGTACGGCGAACTACAAGGGCTACCAGGCGACCGCGATCGGTGCATCCGCGCGCATCACCCAGAACCTCAAGGTCAAGGTGGGTGCGGGCTACAGCGACGGTGGCGGCACCACGGTCGGCGGCGGTATGTCGTATCAGTGGTAAGCGCCTGAACGGCGCGACGGGTGCGGCGCATTTTGGCCGTGCCTGCTATCGCCGGTCGCTAGCTCCAACGTCGATCAGACTCGCAAATCGGACTCCTTCGGGAGTCCGATTTTTTTACGCCGGCAAAACGCCGCGCTCTAACCGCCCGGATCGAGCCGTCGGCGCGCGATGATCTCCTTCGCATCCGCGAGCTTTTCCGCGAGTTCCGGCCCGCGTCGCAGCGCGACGCCCACCGCGAGAATGTCGCCGATCGCGAGATGCGAGGTGCGCGAGGTCATCGGCGAGAAGATGTCGGTGTCTTCGGCCACGTTCGCGTGCAGGCCGACTGTCGCGAGACGCGCGAGCGGCGACGTGCCGTGCGTGATGGCGATGACCTTTGCGCCGCGTTCGAGCGCCGTGCGGGTGGCATCGACGACATCGCGCGTGCGACCCGTGTTCGAGATCGCGACGACGACGTCCCCCGCGCCGAGCAGTGCCGCCGACATCAGGAACGTGTGCGGATCGGCGTAGGCGACGCACGGCATGCCGAGACGGAAGAACTTGTGCTGCATGTCCTGCGCTGCGATTCCTGAGCCGCCTGCGCCGTAGAACTCGATGCGCCTCGCCTGCGAGAGCAGCGTGATGGCTTCGGCGAGTGCGTCGGCGGACAGGTTGTTGCGCACCTGCAGCAGCGCGCCGATCGTACGGTCAAGCACCTTGGCCGCGACGCCCGGTACGGGTTCGTCGGGACGCACGTCGCGGTAGACGGCGAGCGGCAGGTCGGCGGCCACGGCCTGCGCGAGCCGGATCTTGAACTCGCGGAATCCCGAGAAGCCGAGCGCGTGGCAGAACCGCGCGATGGTCGGCTGGCTGACGCCCGCGCGCTGCGCGACCTCGGTCATCGAAAGGTCGAGCACCTCGCGTGGTGCATCGACGATGTAATCCGCGAGCTTGCGCTCGGACGGTCGCAACTGCTCGCGTATGGCCTTCACCTGGGACAGCAGCATCGGGAAACTCGCACTATGCTGAAAGATCCGTGGACTATAGCGGATCGCGGAGATGTACAAAAACTACAACAACAAGGCCGGCGATGCAACCGTCGAGGCGCGTATACGCCGGAAAATCCCGCAAATAATGGAGGTTAAGCGCGTGCATCACACCGGCGATCAGGGATTTTCCGGAATTGCAGGCTTGTAGTTTTTCTACTAACATCGCGCCATCGCTGACCGGAGCGTGCCATCCGGTTCCATGCGTTCCGCCAGGACGAAAGGAAGGAGATTCGATGGTTTCCCCGCACTCTCAGTTAATGAAGGTCACGCGGCGCGTGATCGAGCGCAGCAAGCCGACGCGTGAGGCCTATCTCGCACGCATCGCCGCCGCGCAGGACCGCTTCCCGGCGCGCGGCGCGCTCTCGTGCGCGAACCTGGCGCACGGTTTCGCGGGTCTTGAAGGTCGCGACAAGATCGCGATCAAGTCGATCCGCGAGCCGAACATCGGCATCGTCTCGGCGTACAACGAGATGCTCTCGGCGCATGCGCCGTACAAGAATTTCCCGGATCTCATCAAGGAAGCCGCCCGCGAAAACGGCGGCGTCGCGCAGTTCGCGGGCGGCGTGCCCGCGATGTGTGACGGCGTCACGCAAGGCAACGCGGGCATGGAGCTGTCGCTCTTTTCGCGCGAAGTGATCGCGATGAGCACGGCGGTCGCGCTCACGCACAACATGTTCGACGCAGCGCTGTGCCTCGGCATCTGCGACAAGATCGTGCCGGGCCTCCTGATCGGCGCGCTGCAGTTCGGCCATCTGCCCACGATCTTCGTGCCCGCCGGTCCGATGACGAGCGGCCTGTCCAATGACGACAAGGCCAAGGTGCGCCAGCAGTTCGCGCTCGGCGAATGCGGCCGCGACGCACTGCTCGAATCCGAGGCGGCGGCCTATCACAGCCACGGCACCTGCACGTTCTACGGCACGGCCAACAGCAACCAGATGCTGATGGAAGTGATGGGCCTGCATCTTCCGGGCGCCGCGTTCATCCATCCGTACACGCCGCTGCGCGACGCGCTCACGGCCGCCGCCGCGCGCCGCGTGCTCGATCTCACCGTCGAGCGCGGCCACTACACGCCGATCGGCCACGTGATCGACGAGCGCGCCGTCATCAACGGCATCGTCGCGCTGCTCGCGACGGGCGGCTCGACGAATCACACGATGCACCTCGTGGCGATGGCGCGCGCGGCGGGCATCGTCATCGACTGGGACGACTTCGACGCGCTCTCGGATGCCATCCCGCTGCTCGCGCGCGTCTATCCGAACGGCAAGGCGGACGTGAACCACTTCCACGCGGCGGGCGGCATTGCGTTCCTCGTGCGCGAACTGCTCGACGGCGGGCTGCTGCACGAAGACGTCAAGACCGTCGCGGGCGAAGGGCTGCGCCACTACACGAAGGAGCCGAAGCTGCTCGACGGCAAGCTGACGTGGGTCGATGCGGTCGAGAGGAGCGCCGATACCGCGGTGCTGCGCGGTCTCGCCGAGCCGTTCCAGCCGGACGGCGGGCTGCGGCTCATGCAGGGGCGTCTCGGGCGCGGCGTCATCAAGGTTTCGGCGGTCGCGCCGGAGCGTCGCAAGGTGCGCGCCCCAGCGATCGTGTTCGATTCGCAGGAAGCCGTGCAGGAAGCGTTCGATCGCGGCGATCTCGAACGCGACTTCGTCGCCGTCGTGCGCTTCCAGGGGGCGCGTGCCAACGGCATGCCGGAGCTGCACCGCCTCACGCCGCTGCTGGGCGTGCTGCAGGACAAGGGCTTTCACGTCGCGCTGGTGACGGACGGCCGCATGTCGGGCGCGTCGGGCAAGGTGCCCGCCGTGATCCACGTGTCGCCGGAGACGCTGCTGCACGGCCCGATCGGCAAGGTCCGCGACGGCGACGTCGTCGTGATCGATGCGGTCGAGGGCGTGCTCGACGTCGAAGTCGATGCCGCGGAATGGGGCGCACGCCCGGTCGCGCAGCCCGCACATCAGGAAAGCAACGAAGTCGGTTTTGGCCGCGAACTGTTCGGCGTGTTTCGCGCCACGGCGGCGCCGGCGGAACTCGGCGCGTCGGTGTTCGGTCCGCTCGTCGGCGAAGCGGGTGGCCATCCGGTCCACAAAGCGGACCTCGATCAGGCGGCGGACGCAACCCAATATCAAGGAGCATGAACATGGCAACAACGTCGGTAGCCGACATCGTCCGTCTCGGTCCGGTGATTCCGGTGCTCGCCTTCGATACTCCCGAGCAGGGCGAGCACGTGTCACGCGCGCTGCACGCGGGCGGTGTCAAGGTGCTCGAAATCACGCTGCGCACGGCGGCCGGGCTCGAAGCGATCGAGCGCGCGGCACAGATCGCGTCCGATATCGTCGTCGGGGTAGGTACGATCACGAAGCCCGAGCACTGCGCGCTCGCGAAGAAGGCCGGCGCGCAGTTCGGCGTTTCGCCGGGTCTCACGCGCGAGATTCACGAGGCTTCGCTCGACGCGGGCCTGCCGCTCCTGCCCGGCGTGATGACGCCGACTGACATCATCGCGGCACTCGAACTCGGCTACGAGATCGTCAAGTTCTTCCCGGCGGTGCCGGCGGGCGGCATCGCGATGCTCAACGCGTTCCACGGGCCGTTCCCGACGCTGAAGTTCTGCCCGACGGGCGGCATCACCCCCGAATCCGCGCCGAATTTCCTCGCGCTGCCGAACGTGGTCTGCGTGGGCGGCTCGTGGCTCACGCCGAAGGTCGCACTCGCCGCGCAAAACTGGACTGAGGTGAAGCGCCTCGCACACGCGGCAAGCGAACTGTCGCGTCCGGTGCGCTGACGCCGCGCTTGCGCGCGGGCTCGGGAGCCAGCGCTGGCGCGTGCATCGTGGCGGATGCCGCGCTGCACCATCGCCGTACGCGGTGTTACGGGGCGCGGCGCGGGAAACCCGGCTGGCTGCCGCTGGCGCGACAAACCGCGCGAGGTTGACGCCTCGCGCGGTTTGTTTTTACGCACGTAATGGCAAGTCGATATAACCTCTACAGTCGCTGACCGGCCGCGACCGACGCATTTCACCGGGCCCAAGCGCGACACGTATCGAACAACCACCTGGAGAGCAGCTTCATGGGAGCCGACCACGGCAGCATGCTGCTGGTTTACGCGGTCATCGCGATCGCTGCGCTGATCCTGCTGATCACGCGCTACAAGGTTTATCCGTTTCTTGTCCTGATCGTCGTTTCGCTGCTGCTCGGCCTCGTCGTCGGCATGCCGATGGATCAGATCGTCAAGTCGTTCGAGACCGGCAACGGCAACACGCTCGGCCACATCGCGATCGTGGTCGGCCTCGGCACGATGCTCGGCAAGATGATGGCCGAGTCGGGCGGCGCCGAGCGCATCGCCACGACGCTCATCGGCTGGTTCGGCGAGAAGAACATTCACTGGGCAATGATGTTCGTCGCGATCATCGTCGGCTTGCCGGTGTTCTTCGAAGTTGGCTTCGTGCTGCTCATTCCGATCGCGTTCAACGTCGCCAGGCGCACCGGCAAGTCGCTGCTGCTCGTCGGCCTGCCGATGGTGGCCGGTCTGTCCGTCGTGCACGGCCTGATTCCGCCGCACCCGGCCGCGTTGCTCGCGGTGCAGGCGTATCACGCCGACATCGGCAAGACCATCGCCTACGGCCTGATCGTCGGCGTGCCGACCGCGATCGTCGCCGGTCCGCTCTTCGCGCTGCTCATTCACCGCACGATCAAGCTGCCCGACGAGAATCCGCTCGCCGCGCAGTTCATCGCCGTGAAGCCCAAGGCCGACAGCGAACTGCCGGGCTTCGGCATCACGGTCTTCACGATCCTGCTGCCCGTGATCCTCATGCTCGTCGGCAGCTGGGTCGACCTCGTGCTCCCGCCGAAAACGCTGCCGAACGATCTGCTGCACTTCGTCGGCACCACCGACGTCGCGCTCCTGATCGCCGTGCTCGTGAGCTTCTGGACGTTCGGCGCGCAACGCGGCTTCACGCGCGAGCAGATCCAGAAGTTCTGTGGCGACTGCCTCGCGCCGATCGCGGGCATTACGCTGATCGTCGGCGCGGGCGGCGGCTTCGGCCGCGTGCTGATGGACAGCGGTATTTCGAAGGAGATCGTCGGCGTGGCGCAGTCGGCGCACCTGTCGCCGCTCCTGTTCGGCTGGTTCGTCGCCGCGCTGATCCGCCTCGCGACCGGCTCGGCCACCGTCGCGATGACGACGGCCTGCGGCATCGTCGCGCCGATCGCCGCCGCGAGCGGTGCGACGGTCAAACCCGAATTGCTCGTGCTCGCGACGGGCTCGGGCTCGCTGATCTTCTCGCACGTCAACGACGGCGGCTTCTGGTTGATCAAGGAGTACTTCGGCATGACCGTCGTTCAGACGTTCAAGACGTGGTCACTCTGTGAGACCATTATTTCCTTGCTGGGGCTTGGGCTGACGTTTGCCCTGGCGGCGGTGGTGTAACGAGAAAGTGCCTGGCATGGGGCCGGAGTGAGTCCGGTCCGTGCGAAGCATGGAACCAGAGTAAGCGCTGAAGTGCCCACTCTGGTCGAAACAGGGAGTACCGGATGATTCTGATAGCGATGGGCGTGTCGGGCGCGGGCAAGACCCGCATCGGCGAGATGCTGGCAGAACGCCTGCACTGCCGCTTCACCGATGGCGACGCCTTCCACAGCGAAGCCAACAAGAAGAAGATGCACGACGGCATTCCCCTCACCGATGACGACCGCTGGCCGTGGCTGCGCACGATCCGCGCGGCGATCGAGGAGAAGCAGCGGGCGCACGAGACCGCCGTGTTCACGTGTTCGTCGCTCAAGCGCTCGTATCGCGACATCCTGCGCGGCACCGATCGCGACGTGTGCTTCGTCTACCTGAAGGGTACGTTCAACATGCTGCACGAGCGGCTCGCGACGCGCACCGGACATTTCTTCGATCCGTCGCTGTTGCAGAGCCAGTTGGACACGCTTGAAGAGCCGGGCCCGGATGAGTCGATCGTGGTGAGCATCGAACTCACGCCCGAGCAGATCGTCGACGAGGTCGTGACGCAACTGGAATCGCGGCGCGCGCAGCTGTAGTGGTTGCGACGCGTCCATAAAAAAAGGCGCTCGATAATTCGGGCGCCTTTTTCATTGCCGCGCCGATAACGGCACGGCGGCAACAAGCATCAGGAAATCCGCTTCGCCAGTTCAGCCGCCTTGCCGACATACGACGCAGGCGTCATCTCGAGCAGACGCTTTTTCGCGTCGTCGGGAATCGCCAGACCGGAGACGAACGCCTGCAACGCTTCGCGCGTGATGCCCTTGCCGCGCGTGAGTTCCTTTAGCTGCTCGTACGGGTTCTCGATGCCGTAGCGGCGCATCACGGTCTGCACGGGCTCGGCGAGCACTTCCCACGTCGCGTCGAGGTCTTCGTTCAGGCACTGCGGGTTCACTTCGAGCTTGTCGAGACCGCGGATCAGCGCGTCGTAAGCGAGCAGCGAGTAGCCGAACGCGACGCCGATGTTGCGCAGCACCGTCGAGTCGGTCAGGTCGCGCTGCCAGCGCGAGATCGGCAGCTTGTCGGCGAGGTGGCGCAGCGTGGCGTTCGCGAGGCCGAGGTTGCCTTCCGAATTCTCGAAGTCGATCGGGTTGACCTTGTGCGGCATCGTCGACGAGCCGATTTCGCCGGCCTTCGTCCTCTGCTTGAAGTAGCCGATCGAGATGTACCCCCACACGTCGCGGTCGAGGTCGAGCAGGATCGTGTTCGCGCGCGCGACGGCGTCGAATAGTTCGGCCATGTAGTCGTGCGGCTCGATCTGGATCGTGTACGGGTTGAACGTGAGCTTGAGGCGATTTTCGACGACGTCCTTCGAGAACGCTTCCCAGTCGAATTCCGGATACGCCGACAGGTGCGCGTTGAAGTTGCCGACCGCGCCGTTCATCTTGCCGAGCAGCTCGACCTTCTCGATGCGCTGGATCGCGCGCGCAAGACGCGCCGCGACGTTGGCGATTTCCTTGCCGAGCGTCGTCGGGCTGGCGGGCTGGCCGTGCGTGCGCGAGAGCATCGGCTGATCGGCCTGTGCGTGCGCGAGCTTCACGAGACGCTCATGGACCGAGCGCAGCGCCGGCAGGACCACGTGTTCGCGCGCGCCCGCGAGCATCAGGCCGTGCGACGTGTTGTTGATGTCTTCCGACGTGCACGCGAAGTGGATGAACTCGCTTGCGCGCTCCAGTTCCGGCTGGCCCTTCACCGATTCCTTGAGCCAGTACTCGACGGCCTTCACGTCGTGGTTCGTCACGCGCTCGATGTCCTTGATGCGCGCGGCGTCGTGCGCCGTGAAGTTCTCGGCGAGCTTGAGCAGGAACTGCTCCGACGCTTCCGAAAAACGCGGTACCTCCGCGAAACCGGCGTGCGAGAGCGCGATCAGCCAGTGGATCTCGACCGTCACGCGATGGCGCATGAACGCGGCTTCCGAGAGCCAGTCGCGCAGGGCTTCGGTTTTCGACGCGTAGCGGCCGTCGAGCGGGGAGAGCGCGGTGAGCGCGAAGAGGGTATCGGGACGGATGTCGGACATGATGGGGACGTAACGAGGGGGTTACGCTCGTGGGTTACGGTCAGATGGAAGACGGCGGGAACCGCGTATTTTATCACCTCACGGGATGCGGCCGAGGCGCGGCGGGCAGACGGGGCGGACCGTGCGGCGTGCGGCCGGTTTGCAAGATGGCGGGCGGCGCGGCGGCATTAGAGTGGGCGATTTCGTCCTGCCTCATTACGTATGAACCACGCATTCCCGCTCCCGCCTCGCGACGAGGCCGATGCCCTGATCGAAGATGGCCTGGCTCACCACCGCGCGGGACGGGCCAGCGACGCTGAGGCCGCGTACAGGCGTGCCCTTGCGCTGCGGCCCGATCATCCGGGCGCGCCGCACTACCTCGGGCTCATCGCGCTCGATCGGGGGGAGGCGGCGCACGCGGCCGAATTGATCGACCGCGCGCTCGCACAGGCACCGGACAACGCGGAGTGCCTCGCCAATCGAGGCGTCGTCGCGGCCCGGCTCGGCGACCACGCCGACGCTGCCGCTTGGCAGCGCAAGGCGCTGGCCGTCGCACCCGGGTTTGCGAACGCCCACAACAATCTCGGCAACGCACTGATGGCGCTCGGCGATGTCGAGTGCGCCATTGAGCACTACCGGCATGCGCGCGTGCTCGTACCGCAGTCGGCGGACTTCGCGTTCCATCTCGGACGCGCGCTCGAAGCCGCTGGCCACCACGACGCCGCGCTCGCCGAGTTTCGGGCCGCAGCCGCGCTCGATCCGCACGACATGCGCGCGCTCATGCACATGGGCCGGCGGTTGCGCGCCGCAGGTGACTACGCCGAAGCGGCGCGCTGTTTCGAACCGGTCGTCGCGCGCGAGCCGCGCAACGCATTCGCGCTTTTCGAACTCGCCTACGCCTACGACGCGATGCATCGTCATGCCGAGGCGATTCCGCTGTATGAACGCGTGGCCGCGCTCAATCCCGACACAGCGGGCGTCGTCAACAATCTCGCTTTCGCGTTGACGGCGCTCGCGCGCTACGACGAAGCCGAGATCTATTACCGTCGCGCTTTGGAACTCGATCGCGATCTGCCGGAGTCGAAATTCCAGGTCGGCATGCTGCTGTTGCGGCGCGGCGATTACGCCAGGGGTTGGCCGCTCTTCGAGTGCCGCAAGACGACTGCGCTCGCCAGTGCGAATTACCGCAAGCTACCGTGCGCCGAATGGCAGGGCGAGCCGCTGGCTGGCAAGCGTTTCCTGATCGTGCGCGAGCAGGGCCTCGGCGACCAGATTCAGTTCCTGCGCTACGCGAGCGTGCCTGGCGCGATGGGCGCGCAGGTCGATGCGTGGGTAGCGCCGGAACTGGCGTCGCTCGCGGCGACGGTGCCGGGTGTCGCGCGCGTGCTCGACGCCGCGCCCGACGACGAAACCATCGTCCGGCAATACGACTACTGGTGTGACGTGATGAGCCTGCCGCTGCATTTTCCGGGCAGGCCGATCGAAGCGGCCACGCCGTACCTGCACGCCGATGCTCGTGAAGCCGCCGCCTGGCGCGCGCGCGTCGATGCGCTTGCACGCGGCGCGCGGCGGCGCATCGGGCTCGTGTGGGCCGGCAATCCGCAGCATCACTTCGACGCGTTCCGGTCGGTGCCGCTCGAAACGCTGCTGCCGCTCGCCGCGCGCGACGGCAACGCGTGGTTCGCGATCCAGAAAGGCGAGGGTGCCGCGCAGCTCGCCGACGTCGCGGGCCGCTGGCCGATGCACGCGATCGGCGCCGAACTCCAGAACTTCGCGAGCACCGCGGCGCTCATCGCTGGACTCGATCTCGTGATCACCGTCGATACGTCGGTGGCGCACCTCGCGGGCGCGCTCGGCAAGCCGGTCTGGGTGCTGCTCGCCGCACAGTCCGACTGGCGCTGGGGCATCGGGCGCAGCGATTCGGTCTGGTATCCGTCGGCGCGGCTCTTCAGGCAGCGCACGCTCGGCGACTGGCGCGATGTCGTCGACGAACTCTGCGCAGCACTCGCGTGACGCGACACGGAGCCGCCGCGCTCCGCACATGCGCCGGTGGGCCTAGAATGCGGACTTCACGTCACCGGACGCTTCACTGAGCACGCGAATCGCATGGAACTCAAATGGCTTGAAGACTTCGTGTCGCTTGCGGAGACTCACAGTTTCAGCCGCTCTGCAGAGCTGCGGCACGTCACGCAACCCGCGTTCTCGCGGCGCATTCAGGCGCTCGAAGCGTGGCTCGGCACGGAGCTGATCGATCGTTCGGTTTATCCGACGCGCCTCACCTCCGCGGGCCAGGTGTTCTACGAGCAGGCGCTCGCGATGCTCTCGCAGTTCCATGAGGCGCGCACGCTGTTGCGCGGCCACACGGCGACACCTGCGGCGACGATCGAATTCGCCGTCCCGCACACGCTCTCGCTCACGTACTTTCCGCGCTGGCTGCAGCGTATTGAAGCGAAGCTCGGCCGCATTCACACGCGTCTGCGCGCGCTCAACGTGCACGATGCGGTGCTCTCGCTCGTGGAAGGCGGCTGCGATCTCGTGATGGGTTATCACCATCCGAGCCATCCCGTGACGCTCGACCCCGCGCGCTACGACACGCTCACGCTCGGCATCGAGCCGATCAGCCCGTACTCCGCGCCGCAGCGCGCCGGCCGCCCGCGCTACACGCTGCCCGGCACGCCGGACGCGCCCACGCCGTATCTCTCGTATACGCCGAACGCGTATCTCGGCCGCATGACGGAGGTGATCATCGGCAATGCGCCGACGCGGCTCTATCTCGACCGCGTCTACGAAACCGACATGGCCGAGGGCCTCAAGGCGATGACGCTCGCGGGTCACGGCATCGCATTCCTGCCGCACAGCGCGGTGGAGGATGCGGTGGCGCAGGGCGACCTCATTCGCCTCGACCGCGCGTCTCGCGGCACGCCGCAAGGGCAATTCACGCTCGATATGGAAATCCGCCTCTATCGCGACAAGCTGGCCGCGCAGGTCGATGACGCGCGCCACGCGCTCGTCAACGGGGTGTGGGATGCGGTGAGCGAGGAACTCGCGCAAGGCGGCGTGACTGAGCGGACAGCGGCGGGCAAGCGGCAAGCAAGCTGACGACGCTGTAATGCCCGCGTGACACGTGGGCACGTTTTTCGGGCTTCGTGGACGTTATGCATGAAAAGCATAACGGGATGACCAAACGGCATTGGATTTCATCCGGGCGTTTTCTGACAATTGCACCACTTGTTCGACCGCTGGAGCGTTCATGTCATCCGAAGTGCAGTCCGCAGTTTTGCCGTCAGTTCCTTCTTATCTCCACGCCGATGATCTCGGCCCCTGGGGCAACTACCTTCGTCAGGTCGATCGCGTTGCGCCGTATCTCGGCTCGCTTTCGCGCTGGCTCGAAACTCTCAAGCGCCCGAAGCGCATTCTGATCGTCGACGTGCCCATCGAACTCGACAACGGCACCGTCGCGCACTTCGAAGGCTATCGTGTGCAGCACAACGTCTCGCGCGGTCCCGGCAAGGGCGGCGTGCGTTATCACCAGGACGTTACGTTGTCCGAAGTGATGGCGCTTTCCGCGTGGATGTCGGTGAAGAACGCCGCGGTCAACGTGCCGTACGGCGGCGCGAAGGGCGGTATCCGCGTCGATCCGCGCACGCTGTCGCGTGGCGAGCTTGAGCGCATGACGCGCCGCTACACAAGCGAAATCGGCATCATCATCGGGCCGAACACCGACATTCCCGCGCCGGACGTCAACACGAATGAGCAGATCATGGCGTGGATGATGGACACGTACTCGATGAACCAGGGCCAAACGGCCACGGGCGTCGTGACCGGCAAACCGATCACGCTCGGCGGCTCGCTCGGCCGCCGCGAAGCGACGGGCCGCGGCGTGTTCGTCGTCGGCTGCGAAGCGGCGCGTCGCACGGGTCTGTCCATCGAAGGTGCGCGTATCGCCGTGCAGGGCTTCGGCAACGTGGGCGGCATCGCTGCGCGCCTGTTCCAGGAAGCCGGTTCTCGCGTCGTCGCGGTGCAGGACCACACGGGCTCGCTGTACAAGTCGAGCGGCATCGACTCCGCGGCGCTGCTCGAACACGTCGCGAAGACGGGCGGCGTGGCGGGCTTCGCCGGCGCCGACGTTCTCTCGAACGACGAGTTCTGGACTATCGAAACCGACATCCTGATTCCGGCTGCGCTGGAAAACCAGATCACCGAGAAGAACGCGTCGAAGATCCGCACGAAGATCATCGTGGAAGGCGCGAACGGCCCGACCACGACGTCAGCCGACGACATCCTGCACGACAAGGGCATCCTCGTGATCCCCGACGTCGTGGCGAACGCAGGCGGCGTGACCGTCTCGTACTTCGAGTGGGTGCAGGACTTCTCGAGCTTCTTCTGGACCGAAGCCGAAATCAACGAACGCCTCGAGCGCGTGATGCGCGAAGCGTTCACGGCGGTCTGGCAAGTGGCGAGCGAGCAAGGCGTGTCGATGCGGACGGCGGCGTTCATCGTCGCGTGCAAACGCATCCTGATGGCGCGCGAAATGCGCGGTCTGTATCCCTGATCGACACAACGCGGGTGCAGTTTTACCCGCCACGGAGCAGTAGCCAGAAGCGGACGGATCCTTGGCGGGGCCGTCCGCTTTTGCACGTCTGGAGGTGGCCCGGGAGCGCTGGATCAGTGCTCGATTTGTACTCAATCGAGGCGCACCAGCTCGTCGGCCATGCGGCGCAGGCCTGCGAGTCGTTCATTGCGACGATTCCGCTTCTGCTCACGCGGGCCATGGTGCGCTTTCAGGACGCCTCGCTCGTCTACGTGATCGGCCTCGCGGACTTCTTTCGCACGCCGACGAACATCGGCGACCGTGACGGGACCACCGTCGAGATGGTACTGTTCGCAGGCGCCAGCTATTTCGTTATCTGCGTGGTCGCGTCGAGCCTCGTGAAGGGTCTCCAGAAAAAGGTCGCAGCATGATTTCAATTAAGAACGTTTCGAAGTGGTATGGCCACTTCCAGGTATTGACCGACTGCACGACGGAAGTGAAGAAGGGCGAAGTCGTCGTGGTCTGCGGGCCTTCGGGGTCGGGCAAGTCCACGTTGATCAAGACGGTCAACGGGCTTGAGCCGTTCCAGCAGGGCGAGATCCTCGTGAACGGCCAGAGCGTGGGCGACAAGAAGACCAACCTCTCGAAGCTGCGCTCGAAGGTCGGCATGGTGTTCCAGCATTTCGAGCTGTTTCCGCACCTGACGATCACCGAGAACCTGACGCTCGCGCAGATCAAGGTGCTTGGCCGCGGCAAGGATGAGGCGACCGGGAAGGGCATGAAGCTGCTCGACCGCGTGGGCCTGCGCGCGCACGCGGAGAAGTTTCCGGGCCAGCTCTCGGGCGGTCAGCAGCAGCGCGTGGCGATTGCGCGCGCGCTTTCGATGGACCCGATCGCGATGTTGTTCGACGAGCCGACGTCGGCGCTCGACCCCGAGATGATCAACGAGGTGCTCGACGTGATGGTCGAGCTTGCGCAGGAAGGCATGACGATGATGTGCGTGACGCACGAAATGGGCTTTGCGAAGAAGGTCGCGCATCGCGTGATCTTCATGGACAAGGGGCTCATCGTCGAGGACGACCGCAAAGAAGATTTCTTTGCAAATCCGAAGTCGGATCGCGCGAAGGATTTTCTCGCGAAGATTTTGCACTGAGCTGGATCGTCACGCCTGGTCGCGCGGGGCTTCCTGGTCCCGCGCCGAAATAGAAAACGCCGCGCGGCTTTCGGGCCTGCGCGGCGTTTTTGCTTCGAGCGTTTGCGCGAGTAAGGGGCTGCTATTCGCCCCAGGTCTGCAGCGTGGCTGCGGCTTCGATGTCCGGAGTTCTGGCGCTCGCCGACGCATCCGTCGACGGATTGTTGAGCTTGTCCAGCACCTTCTGCGGGACCGGCACGCTCGTTTGCGCGACCACGTCGCCGTGCTGGAACATCAGCAGATCGCCGGGTGCGAAGCGCGTCCAGACTTCGTTGTCGGTGAGCGGCGCCGTCGCGATCACCGCGACGCGATCCTCGGGCGTCGTGTAGTTCGCGAAGTCGACCGTGACGTCGGCATCGACGAGATGCGCCGTCGAGAACGGCCAGCGGCGCACGAGGTAGTAGAGGTGCGTCGAGCAGTGCGCGAACAGCGCCTGGCCGTTCGACATCAGGAAATTGAACACGCCGTACTGCGTGATCTCGCGCGTGAGCGATTCGAGCGCCGCGAAGAGTTCATCGAGCGGCGGCTGCGAACCCGGAAACGCATGGCGCAGCCCTTCCAGCAGCGCGCAGAACGCGCGTTCGCTGTCGGTTGTGCCGACCGGCTGATACACGCCCGACATCGCCGGATCGAAGTCCTGCAAGTCGCCGTTGTGCGCGAAAATCCAGTGACGGCCCCACAGTTCGCGCAGGAACGGGTGGCAGTTTTCGAGCAGGATGCGCCCTTGCGTGGCCTTGCGGATATGCGCGATCGTGTTGCGCGACTTGATGGGGTAGCGCTTGACCATTTCCGCGATTGGCGAGCGCGCGGACGCCTCGTGGTCGATGAAGAGGCGGCAGGCTTTGTCTTCGAAGAACGCGATGCCCCAGCCGTCGGCGTGGTGATCGGTGACGCCGCCGCGCGCCGCGAATCCGGTGAAGGAGAACGTGACGTCCGTCGGCGCGGCGCAATTCATTCCGAGAAGTTGGCACATATTGAAAGCGTGAAGCAGCGCGGCGATGCGGCCCGCGTTGTTGCCAGATGACCCGGTACAATGATGATCTTCCAAGCATATCACCGGGCTGCGCGCCGTCAGCGCGTAATTTGGCGGATGCTGCCCGCGCGGTGTGCAAAGGGCGCGGGCTGTCGCTTCGGCGCGACGTAGAACGTGTCGCGCGCGGCGTCGGGTCCGGCGGTTGTAACGCGCGGACGATGCGGGAAAGTACCGGACAGCGCGCCGCCGGTGGGCCATAAATGTGAGCCGATCGCCAACGTGCCCGCATTTTCCGGCGCTCCGCCCGACATGCGTTTGCCCGTGTTTGCCTTGCTTTAGTCCGTTATCCGCTGCATTCGATCGCCATGAACGCTTCCTCCCCGACGACTCTCACGCTCACCCGCCCCGACGACTGGCACCTGCACGTGCGCGACGGCGCCATGCTCGCGGCGGTGCTGCCGCACACCGCGCGCCAGTTCGGCCGCGCGATCATCATGCCGAACCTGAAGCCGCCGGTCACGACGACCGGGCAGGCCGCCGCGTACCGCGAGCGCATTCTCGCGGCGCTGCCCGCGGGCATGCGCTTTGAGCCGCTGATGACGCTCTATCTCACCGACAACACGCTGCCCGACGAAATCCGCCGCGCGCGCGAAAGCGGCTTCGTGCACGGCGTGAAGCTCTATCCGGCGGGCGCGACGACGAACTCGGACGCTGGCGTGACCGACATCCGCAAGTGCGCGAAGACGCTGGAAGCGATGCAGGAAACGGGCATGCCGCTGCTCGTGCACGGCGAGGTGACGAACGCCGACATCGACCTCTTCGACCGCGAGAAGGTCTTCATCGACCGCGTGCTCGCGCCGCTGCGCCGCGACTTCCCGGCGCTCAAGGTGGTGTTCGAGCACATCACGACGAAGGATGCCGTCGACTACATTCGCGCCGACAATGCCGCGCCGGGCCTGCTCGGTGCGACGATCACGGCGCATCACCTGCTGTACAACCGCAACGCGATCTTTCAGGGCGGCATTCGTCCGCACTACTACTGCCTGCCGGTGCTCAAGCGCGAGACGCATCGCGTGGCGCTTGTCGAGGCTGCGACTTCGGGCGATGCGCACTTCTTCCTCGGCACAGACAGCGCGCCGCATCCGAAGGGCCTGAAGGAGCACGCCTGCGGCTGCGCGGGCTGCTACACGGCGCTGCACGCGCTCGAACTGTACGCGGAGGCATTCGACAAGGCCGGCGCGCTCGACAGGCTCGAAGGCTTTGCGAGCTTCTACGGCGCCGACTTCTACAGCCTGCCGCGCAGTGCGGAGAAGGTGACGCTGTGTCGCGAGGAATGGACGCTGCCCGCCGAAGTGACGGCGGGTGACACGCCGGTCGTGCCGCTGCGCGGCGGCGAGACGATCGGCTGGAAGCTCGTCTGAGCGTGACGTCCGAAACTGCGCCGCGCCGCAGTCTCCCCGCCGCCGGTTTCGCGGATATCGACTGGGCGCGCCCGTGGTTCGCCCAGCACGAGACGCGCGGCCGGCGCTGGCAGCAGGCCGCGCTCGCGGGCTACGGCCGCTATCTCGACGAGCTTAATGGGGACGCGCGCGCATCGGCGCAGCGTACGGGGCGCGGGCAACCACTCGCGTTCATCGCCCAGGACGAACTGCCCGAGGGCGTGGCCTACGAGGCGCATATCGCCCTGACGGGCTGTGTGCCCACGCGCCACAATCTCCACGACTTCTTCAACGCGCTCGCCTGGTTCGCATTCCCGCGCATCAAGGCGACGCTGAATGCGCGGCAGTCGGCGGCGATCGACGTGCTGGGCGTCGGTCCGACGCGCGGCGGCGTGCGCGATGCGCTCACGCTCTTCGATGAAAACGCCGTCCTGTACGTCTGCGCCGACCCGGCGCTGGCCGCTGCGCTGCATGGCTTCGATTGGCGCACGCTGTTCGTTGAGGGCCGCGCGCGTTGGGGCACGCATTGCGAAGTGCGCGTATTCGGCCACGCGTTGCTCGACAAGCTGATCGCGCCGTACGCGGCGTGTACGGCGCACGCGTGGGTGGTCGAGGCGCCGCTTCAGTACTTCGACTGGCCGCGCGCGCAGCGCGACGCATGGCTCGACGAAGCGGTGAGCACGAAGCTCGCCGCCGAGGCGAACCTCGATGGCCGCAGTTTTGCGCCGCTGCCGGTGCTCGGCATTCCGGACTGGTGGCCGCAGGGCGAAGACGTGGCGTTCTACGAGGACGCGTCCGTGTTCCGGCCGGGCCGCCGCAGCGCCGGTTAGCGGTAGCACGGCACGATGCCCGGGCCGCGCCTGACGCTCGCGCATGCCGCCTTCGCACGTCGCTTCGGCAACTGACGCGCCGCGCGTCTCCCCGTGCTAAGATCGGCGCTCGCAAAGCAGGCCAGGCAGTCGCGGCTTCGGCGGTTTCGGCCGCCGGAGGCGAGGAAAGTCCGGACTCCACAGGGCAGGGTGATGGCTAACGGCCATCCGTGGCAACACGCGGAACAGGGCAACAGAGAACAGACCGCCGATGGCCCGGCTACGGCCGGGATCAGGTAAGGGTGAAACGGTGCGGTAAGAGCGCACCGCGGCTACGGTGACGTAGACGGCACGGCAACCTCCACCCGGAGCAATTCCAAGTAGGCAGGCGCGCATCTTCGCGATGCAGGACGGGGCCCCCGTCTCGTCTGCGGGTAGGAAGCTTGAGCGTGTCAGCAATGGCGCGCCTAGAGGAATGGCTGCCACGCGCGCGGCGCCGCAAGGCGCCGCGCGTGCACAGAATCCGGCTTATCGGCCTGCTTTGCTAAATTCATTGCGTGAAAAAGCCGGCGCGGTTCGAGGACCGCGCCGGCTTTTTCTTTTGCAGGACGCCTTCGGGCGCCCAGCGGCTCAGGCCGCGACGATGTCGAACGAGTGCGTGAGTTCTGCGGTCCTGGCCATCATGATCGACGCCGAGCAGTACTTGTTGTGCGACAGCTTGATCGCACGCTCGACCGTGGCCGGGTTCAGGTTCTTGCCCGTCACGGTGAAGTGGAAGTGGATCTTCGTGAAGACCTTCGGGTCTTCGCTTGCGCGCTCGGCCTTGAGCGTCACGCTGCAGCCGCTGACGTCCTGACGGCTCTTCTGCAGGATGAGAACCACGTCGTAGGCGGTGCAGCCGCCCGTGCCGGCCAGCATCATCTCCATCGGGCGCGGCGCCAGGTTGTGGCCGCCGCCTTCTACCGCGCCGTCCATGTTGACGAGGTGACCGCTCCCCGTTTCGGCGGCGAACGCCATGCCGTCCTGTCCCATCCAGCTAACTTTGCATTCCATGCGTGTGCCTCCGCCCGTTTCTTTGATTCAAACGGCATTGTAGCCCGCACGGTATTGGTATGTCCGGAGGGTGATGCGTCGGTGGCGGGAGTGGAGTCTGGTTCCGGAATGCTGCGGTGCGGTATTGCGGAGTGAGGGCGGGTTTCCCCGCGCAAATTAGGGGTTTTGCTCTAGCTGCGACGCACTATGTGAGGCGCATGAATTTTCAACATATTGATTTTATTATGAATTTTAAGTTTTCAGTGGCTTCTCATAGATTTCATATTGCGGTGTTAAATTTCGCAATGTAGTTTCCCTTGCGCTGCACAAGACGAATCCGTATAATTCGTTTCGTTGGTTGTCGTGTTTGACGACACCTCAGCATGTCTCCTCCACCCTCCTGAAAAAGGTGGATTAAGCCCGGGCAAACGCGTTCGGGCTTTTTTTCGTCCGCACGTTTTTCCACGGCTCCTCGCCCCGGCTTCCCGACGCTTTCCGGCTGCTTTCCGGCTATCTGCCCATCTGCGCCGCACATATTTTGACGGCCCGGCAATTTTCCCTTTATAATCCAAGGTTTCCTGCACTCATGCCCGCGGGAGAAAACAGGGAGAGCCTGCGCCGGCGTCAACGAGCGTCACTAAACAAGCAGGACCAAAACAGGGCACAGTACATTTTTTGGATCGATCATGAAGACGTTTTCCGCAAAAGCCCATGAGGTGACGCGTGAATGGTACGTGATTGACGCGACGGATAAGGTTCTCGGCCGTGTCGCCAGCGAAGTGGCACGCCGTCTTCGCGGCAAGCATAAGCCTGAGTTCACCCCGCACGTCGACACTGGTGATTTCATCATCATCATCAACGCCGGCAAGCTGAAGGTCACGGGCAACAAGACCACCGACAAGAAGTACTACCGTCACTCGGGCTATCCGGGCGGTATCTACGAAACGACGTTCGGCAAGATGCAGGAACGCTTCCCGGGCCGCGCGCTCGAGAAGGCGGTCAAGGGCATGCTGCCGAAGGGTCCGCTCGGCTACGCAATGATCAAGAAGCTGAAGGTCTACGCTGACGCAACGCACCCGCATTCGGCGCAACAGCCGAAGGCGCTCGAGATCTAAGGGGAGCCCACATGATCGGTAACTGGAACTACGGTACGGGCCGCCGCAAGAGCGCCGTCGCACGTGTCTTCATCAAGTCGGGCAAGGGCGACATCGTCGTCAATGGCAAGCCCATCGCCGACTACTTCTCGCGCGAAACGTCGCTGATGATCGTGCGTCAACCGCTGGAACTCACGAACCACGGCCAGACGTTCGACATCAAGGTGAACGTGACCGGCGGCGGCGAAACCGGCCAGGCCGGCGCAGTCCGCCACGGCATCACCCGTGCGTTGATGGACTACGACGCAACGCTCAAGCCGGCACTGTCGCAAGCGGGCTTCGTGACGCGTGACGCGCGTGAAGTCGAGCGTAAGAAGGTCGGCTTCCACAAGGCACGCCGCCGCAAGCAGTTCTCGAAGCGTTAATCGCTTTGGGTTGCGCCCCTTTCTCGGGGCGCAGCTGCAAAAGCCGCCCGCGCGGAATGCGCCGGGCGGCTTTTTCGTTTTATCAGGGCCTGCCGCACGCGGCTCCCGCAGAGACCCCTTGAAATTGCGGGCTTAAGCACGATGTTGGGAAGAGCCCTACAATAGCGGCTAGAAGCATTTTTGGAGAGTTCGTATGAGCGCTGTCACCGAGACCCCCGTGACCGAAATGCCCGGTCCCTTCGTTTTCACCGAAGCAGCGGCTGACAAGGTCAAGCAACTGATCGACGAGGAAGGCAACCCGGAGCTGAAGCTGCGCGTGTTCGTGCAGGGCGGCGGCTGCTCGGGCTTCCAGTACGGATTCACGTTCGACGAGACGATCAACGAAGACGATACCGTGATGAACAAGAACGGTGTGCAATTGCTGGTCGACTCGATGAGCTATCAGTACCTCGTCGGCGCCGAGATCGACTATAAGGACGATCTGAACGGCGCGCAATTCGTCATCAAGAACCCGAACGCTTCCACCACCTGCGGTTGCGGCTCGTCGTTCTCGGCTTGAGCGAACACGTCATGGTATGAAAAACGGGGCATCGCGCCCCGTTTTTGTTGGCTTGAGCGTTTGCTCGCCCGCCTTCCGCACGTTCAGCGCGCTCAGCGCGGATAGATCGCGCCCAGCACGCGGTCGCCCGCCGCGCCCGTCACGGCCGCGAGACTGCCCGGTTCTCGCGCGACACAGCGCATCGCCAGCCACGCAAACGCTAGCGGCTCCACCTGATGCGGCGGTACGCCGAGGGCGTCGGTCGTCGCGACCGGCACGCGTCCTGTGCCGCCGGACTCCAACGCCTTTTGCAGCTCGGCCATCAGCAGCGGATTGCGTGCGCCGCCGCCGCACACGTACACCGCGCGACAGTCCGGCGCGTGACGTTCGATCTCGCGCGCCACGGTCACGGCCGTCAATGCGACGAGCGTCGCCTGCACGTCGGCGGGAGCGAGCGTCTCGAAGCCCTTGAGCGCCGCGTCGAGCCAGTGAGCGTTGAACAGATCGCGTCCGGTGCTTTTGGGCGGTTGCAGCGCGAAGAACGGCTCGGCGAGCAGCACGTTCAAAAGCGGCTCATGCAACGTGCCGCTCGCGGCGAACTGGCCGTTTTCGTCGTAGGGCTTGCCGAGGTGCCGCTCGGCCCAGAGGTCGAGCAGTGCGTTGGCCGGGCCGCAGTCGAAGCCGCGCACCGCGCCCGTGCCCGACAGAATCGTGATGTTGCTGATCCCGCCCAGATTGCAGACGACGCGCGTTTCTTCCTTCAATCCGAATACCGTCGCGTGAAACCCTGGAACGAGCGGCGCGCCCTGGCCGCCCGCGGCGACGTCCCGGCTGCGGAAATCGCCGATCACGTCGATATGCGTGAGTTCGGCGAGCAGCGCCGGGTTCTGGATCTGCACTGTGTAGCCCTTTTCGGGGCGGTGCCGCACGGTTTGTCCATGCGCGCCGATCGCGCGCACTTCGTTGGCGGAGAGATTCCCCGAGCGCAGCAGTTCGTGGCAGCAGACGGCGTAGCGCGCCGCGAGCGCGTTGCCGGCCAGCGCCTCGCGTTCGATTTCGTTTTCGCCCGGCTGTTGCAGCGAGAAGAGCGCCTCGCGCAGATTCTTCGTGAACGGGACGAACGCCTCGGCCAGCACGACGGGTCGCTTGCCTTTCTCGAACCGCACTGCGACGCCGTCTGCGCCGTCCATGCTGGTGCCCGACATCAGGCCGAAATACACGCCGTCTGCGGTGTTGTCGCTGTCCTTTCGTTCGTGGCGTGGCGTCACGTCGTGCTCCTCTCCGAATGCGATGTTTGCTCCTGGTTGCCGATTATCGACGCAACGGCGCCCGCACGTAAGCCGAAAGGCCGAGTTGAGGCGCTCACCCATCTCGTGTGACGCTTGGGACTGGCTGCTCGCACGCGAGCGGTACCGGGACGTGTGCGGGGTCAACATGCAGGCCGAAGGCGCATTGACCACGATCTTGTCGATATGTATAGTGTGGCTATACGCTACACAAAGCGGCTAAATCGCCTGCCACATCCCGGAAAAAGCTCAACCGATATTCGATTCGCTTTGTCTGGGGAACCATGATCAAGTCGTGGAAGCATAAAGGGCTCAAGCAGTTCTTCTTCACGGGCAGGAAGGCAGGCATCCGTCCCGATCACGTACCGCGTCTTGCGCGGCAACTGGCGCGACTCGACGCAGCGGAATCGCCGCAGGATATGAACGTGCCGGGCTGGCGCTGTCACGCGCTCGAGGGCGGGCTCGGCGGCCACCATGCGGTCAGGGTGAGCGGCAACTGGCGGCTCACGTTCGCGTTCGACGGGACCGACGCCGTTCCGGTCGATTACCATGACTATCACTGAGGTGCTTCGAAGATGAGCGACACGATTCGCATGCACAATCCGCCCCATCCCGGCGAAACGCTGCGCGACGACATCCTGCCGGAACTCGGTCTGACCGTGACGGAAGCCGCGGCGCAACTCGGGGTCACGCGCGCGGCGCTTTCGCGCGTGCTCAACGGCCGCGCCGGCATTTCTCCGGAAATGGCGTTGCGGATCGAAGCGTGGCTAGGCGAGGAAAACGGCGGCCGCGCAGATATCTGGCTCGCCCAGCAGGCGGCCTATGACCTCTGGCAGGCACGTTCGAAAGGCGTGCCGCGCGTGGTTCGCGCGGTCGCGCGTTCCTGAGATGGCGCTTTTGCGCGGGCGAGAACCCCCAAACGTCGGTGATGCGGCTCGAATCACGTAAAATCGCGGTCTAAACCTGACTTTACGATCGACGCATGAGCACCGAGCCCACCCAATCCAGCGGCACGCCCGCCTTTCCGGTCACCGACGAGGTTCGTCACGCGCTTGCCGTCACGAAGCGCGGCGTAGACGAACTGCTGATCGAAGAAGAATTCCAGCAGAAGCTCGCGCGCAGCGCGGCTACCGGTACGCCGCTGCGCATCAAGCTCGGCCTCGACCCCACCGCGCCCGACATCCACATCGGCCATACGGTGGTGCTCAACAAGATGCGCCAGCTTCAGGATCTCGGTCACACCGTGATCTTCCTGATCGGCGACTTCACGTCGCTGATCGGCGACCCGTCGGGCCGCAACGCCACGCGTCCGCCGCTCACGCGCGAGCAGATCGAATCGAATGCGAAGACGTATTTCGACCAGGCCTCGCTCGTGCTCGACCGCGAAAAGACCGAGATCCGCTACAACAGCGAATGGTCGATGCCGCTCGGCGCCGATGGCATGATCAAGCTCGCGTCGCGCTACACGGTCGCGCGCATTCTGGAACGCGAGGACTTCACGAAACGCTTCCAGAGCGGCGTGCCGATTTCGATCCACGAATTTCTCTACCCGCTGATGCAGGGTTACGACTCGGTCGCGCTCAACGCCGACCTCGAACTCGGCGGCACCGACCAGAAGTTCAACCTGCTCGTCGGCCGCGAACTGCAGAAGCAGTACGGCCAGGAGCAGCAGTGCATTCTCACGATGCCGCTGCTGGAGGGGCTCGACGGCGTCGAGAAGATGTCGAAGTCGAAGCACAACTACGTCGGCATCGGCGAAAAACCGACCGACATGTTCGGCAAGCTCATGAGCATCTCCGACGTGCTCATGTGGCGCTACTTCGAGCTGCTGTCGTTCCGTCCGATGAGCGAGATCGAAGGCTTCCGGCACGAAGCCGAGGCGGGGCGCAATCCGCGCGACTTCAAGGTGATGCTTGCGCAGGAGATCGTCGCGCGCTTCCACTCGCAAGGCGACGCCGGGCGCGCGCTCGAAGACTTCAATCACCGCGCGAAGGGCGGCGTGCCGGACGACATCCCGTCGGTGACGCTCGCGGGCGCGCCGCTCGCGATCGGTCAGCTGCTCAAGCAAGCGGGGCTCGTTCCGTCGACGAGCGAGGCGCTGCGCAACATCGAGCAGGGCGGCGTGAAGATCGACGGCACGAGCGTGTCCGACAAGGGCCTGAAGGTCGAGGCGGGCGAGTTCGTCGTGCAGGTGGGCAAGCGCCGTTTCGCGCGCGTGACGCTGACCGCGTGATGGCATTGCATCCGCAGCGCAAGGTTCGCGCGCAGCAGCCGGAGCGCGTGCGATGATCGCATTGATCCAGCGCGTGCGTCGCGCCGAAGTGCGCGTGGGCGACCGCGTGACCGGCGCGATCGGTCAGGGGCTGCTCGCGCTCGTCTGCGCGGAGCGGGGCGATACCGAAGCCAACGCCGACAAGCTGCTCGCGAAGCTGCTCGGCTATCGTGTGTTCAGCGACGGGGCCGGCAAGATGAACCTGCCCGTGCAGAACGTCGACGGTAATGGGACGCCGGGCGGCCTGCTGCTCGTTTCGCAATTCACGCTCGCCGCCGACACCAACAGCGGCCTGCGCCCGAGCTTCACGCCCGCTGCGCCGCCCGACGAAGGGCGCCGGCTTTTCGATTACTTCGTCGCCGCGGCGCGTGCGAAGCACCCGATGGTCGAGACGGGCGAATTCGGCGCCGACATGCAGGTGTCGCTCGTCAACGACGGACCCGTGACGTTCTGGCTCCAGGTCCGCAACTGAAATCACCGACGCAACCGACGCAACCGGCTTTGCCGCCGGCCACGTGCCCGTGCGCCGCTTTTTGCGACAATGGCCCCTCCTCTGCCGGACGAGCCTTCGTGAACCCACGCGCCGCCCCATGACCACGCAAATCATCTTCATCCGACACGGCGAAACCGACTGGAACCGCATCAAGCGCATCCAGGGGCATATCGACATTCCACTCGCCGAAAGCGGTATCGACCAGGCGCGGCAACTGGGCAAACGCGTTGCCGACGAGGCGCAGTCCGGCGCGCGGCTCGACGCGATCTGGTCCAGCGACCTGATGCGCGCGCAACAAACCGCGCAGCCCTTCGCGCAGGTGCTGCGAATCCCCGTACAACTCGCAGCGGGGCTGCGCGAGCGCAACTACGGCGCGTTCCAGGGCCACGACAGCGACGAGATTGCCACGCGCTTTCCCGACGAATATGCCCACTGGCAGACGCGCGACCCCGGCTTCGCGCCGCCGGAGGGCGAATCGCAGCGCACGTTCTACCATCGCGTGCTGCATGCGCTCGAACCGCTGATTACCGCGTATCCGGAGGGGCGCATCGCGGTCGTCACGCACGGCGGCGTGCTCGATTGCGTCTATCGCTTCGCGCGCGGCCTGACGCTCGACGAGCCGCGCAACTGGCCGCTTCTCAATACGAGCGTGAACGTCATCGACTTCGAGAGCGACGGCTACGTCACCCAGGCGAGCGTTGTGGCCTGGGGCGACGTCGCGCATCTGGGTGGCGTAAGCGCCGATGACGGCTTCAGGCGCGCGAGCGAACCACGTAGCTGAAACGTCTGGCGCCCGCCGCATCATATGGCCGCAGGGGCGCGCATGATTCCGATGTCCGCGGCGCCGTCAATGTCAATCTGCCGTACCTGCCGCTTTCGCTGGCTTTCTTTCTAATTGCCAACCTGAAACCAGGGCTGGCTGATAATATTCATCTGAACTTTGCGCCGCCCCGGCCTACTGGCGCTTCGACGTCGTTCCCCTGCGGCGGCGGAGACCGGCCGCGCGTTGAAGAGGACGCGCGCGTGTCGGGCCGGGGTGCGCAAAGTTTCATACGCCAGGTCGTTATCAGAATAAACGCAGGAGATTAGCATGACGTTCAAGCTTCACAAGCTGCTGCCGGTCAGCGCCGCAGTCGTTGCTCTCGCAGCGATGTCCGCCAACGCATCCGCTGACCAGGTCGTCAAGATCGGCCACGTCGGCCCGCTCACGGGCGGCTCGGCGCACCTCGGCAAGGACAATGAAAACGGCGCGCGCCTCGCGATCGAGGAAATCAACGCGAAGGGCCTCACGATCGGCGGCCAGAAGGTTACGCTGCAGCTCGACGGCCAGGACGATGCCGCCGACCCGCGCCAGGCCACCCAGGTCGCGCAGAAGCTCGTCGACGACAAGGTCGTCGCCGTGATCGGCCACCTGAACTCGGGCGCCTCGATTCCGGCTTCGAAGATCTATAGCGATGCGGGCATCGTGCAGATCTCGCCGTCGTCGACGAACCCGGCCTACACGCAGCAAGGCTTCAAGACGACGTACCGCGTCGTCGCGACCGATGCTCAGCAAGGCCCGGCATTGGCCGACTATGCAGCGAAGTCGCTGAACGTGAAGACCGTGGCGATCGTCGACGATTCGACCGCTTACGGCCAGGGCCTCGCAAACGAGTTCGAGAAGACCGCGAAGTCGCTCGGTATGAAGGTGTTGTCGCACGACGCGACGAACGACAAGGCCGTCGATTTTCGCGCCATTCTCACGAAGATCAAGGGCGAAAATCCCGACGCGATCATGTACGGCGGCATGGACGCCACGGGCGGCCCGTTCGCGAAGCAGTCGAAGCAGCTCGGCCTGCGCGCGAAGGTGCTCTCGGGTGACGGCGTCTGCACGGAAAGCCTCGCACAACTCGCTGGCGCGGCGGCCGACAACGTCGTATGCTCGCAGGCCGGCATGGCGCTTGAGCGCATGAACGGCGGCGCGGCGTTCGCAGCGAAGTACGAGAAGCGCTTCGGCCACGCGATCGAATTCGATGCACCGTTCACGTATGACGCGGTGTACATCGTCGTCGATGCGATGAAGCGTGCGAACTCGACCGATGCGGCGAAGATCCTCGCCGGGATCCCGGGCACCGACTACAAGGGTGTGATCGGCGAGACGACGTTCGATTCGAAGGGCGACCTCAAGCACGGCGTGATCTCGCTCTACAGCTACAAGGCGGGCAAGAAGACGCTGCTCGACGTGGTGAAGATGTAAGACCTCCCGCGCCGCAAGGCGCATGGAGGCCGCGAAGGCGTGAAGAGAACGGCCGACCGGCATTTGCCGGCCGGCCGTTCTGCTTTGTGGGGCGCTTCGCTAGTGCGGCTGCGCCGCCGCCCGCCGCCGCGCGCGCTTCGACACGCCGTTGACGAGCGCCCAGCGCAGCACGGGCGCCACCGCGCGCATGCCGGGCCGCACGAGCGCGTGACGCGCGAGGGCGAAGCGGTTGAAGCCGAGCAGCGTTTGTGCGAACGGGGGCAGCAGATCGATGCCGGCCTGGCGCATCAGCGCGCCCGCCGGACGCATGGCCGGCCGCGGCGCGGGCGCGTTCATCAGCACGCGGACGACTTCGCGCGTACGCTCGCTCGCCATCAACTCGGGTTGCATGGCTTGCAGATAAGCCGCGACCTCGGCGCGTGAGGTGGGTACGTCGGTTGCGCCGAGAAGCTGCGCGATGCGCGAAGTTTCCGCGTAGTACTGGTCCTGCAGCGCGCCAGGGAACGCCGGGTTCACATAGCGCAGATGCGCCGCGAGAAAGCTCGATACCTCGGCCACGTGCACCCACGTCAGCAGCGCGGGATCACTGGCGCGATACGGGCGGCCGTCCGGCGCCGTGCCGGTCACGCCCGCGTGAATCTTCTTCACGCGCTCGATCAGCGCGAGCGCATCGGCGCGGCTGCCGTAGGTCGTGCCCGCGATGAACGTCGCCGTGCGGCGTAGCCTGCCGAGGATGTCGGTGCGGAACGTCGAGTGATCCCACACGCCCGCGAGCGCGAGCGGATGCAAAGACTGCAGCAGGAGCGCGCTGATGCCGCCCGCCATCATCGACGCGAAATCAGCGTGCACCTTCCAGCACGCGGCGTCGGGGCCGAAAAGGCCCGGATCGCCAGGCGGCGAGGCGTAATCGAGCTTCGGGCCGCTGCCCGTAGTGAGGTGGGTCACACTCTCGGCGAGCGCCATGCGGATGCGCTGTGCGAGCTGGCCCGCGAGCCCGGTGGGTTCGGGGTTGTCGTGGTGGCGGCCGGCGTGCTGTTCGGACATCGGTTCGGATTTCAGTTGATCGCTCGCGCCCCGCCGCTCGTCAGGACGCGTTCGGGTTCCAGAGGCCGCCCGAGGCCGCCGAATCCGGCGCGGCGAGCCCGAAATGGCGGTAGGTCAGCAACGTCGCGATGCGCCCGCGCGGCGTGCGTTGCAGATAGCCCTGCTGGATCAGGTATGGTTCGAGCACGTCTTCGATCGTGTCGCGTTCTTCGCCGATCGCGGCCGCCAGATTGTCGATGCCGACCGGCCCGCCGTCGAACTTATGCAGGATCGCTTCGAGCAGCTTGCGGTCCATGAGGTCGAAGCCGACCGGATCGACGTCGAGCATCTTGAGCGCGGCATCGGCGACGTTCGCGGTGATCGCGCCGTCGGCTTTCACTTCGGCGTAGTCGCGCACGCGGCGCAGCAGGCGGTTCGCAATACGCGGCGTGCCGCGCGAGCGGCGCGCGATTTCGAGCGCGCCGTCGGGATGGATGTGCGCGCCGAGCAGCGACGCCGAGCGCTGCACGATGCGCGCGAGTTCGCTCGCGTTGTAGAACTCGAGCCGCGAGACGATGCCGAACCGGTCGCGCAGCGGATTCGTGAGCATGCCAGCGCGCGTGGTCGCGCCGACGAGCGTGAACGGTTGCAGGTCGAGCTTCACGCTGCGCGCGGCCGGTCCTTCGCCGATCATGATGTCGATCTGATAGTCCTCGAGCGCCGGATACAGGATTTCCTCGACGACCGGCGAGAGCCGGTGAATTTCGTCGATGAAGAGCACGTCGTTGGGTTCGAGGTTCGTGAGCAGCGCGGCGAGGTCGCCTGCGCGTTCCAGCACCGGTCCCGACGTCTGCCGCAGATTGACCCCCATTTCGCGCGCGATGATGTGCGCGAGCGTGGTCTTGCCGAGGCCCGGCGGTCCGAACAGCAGCACGTGGTCGAGTGGTTCGGAGCGGCGCTTCGCGGCTTCGATGAAGATCTCGAGCTGGCCGCGCACCTTTTCCTGGCCGACGTATTCGTCGAGCTGGCGCGGGCGCAGCGCGCGCTCGAACACCTCCTCGTTGGGCGAGGCCGGCGTGGGGGCGATCACGCGTTCTGTGTCCGCGCGGTTTGCGGCGAGTTTTTCGGTTTCGATCATGCAGCGATTGTACCGTGCAGTACCGCGCCGGGCGCACGCCGCCGCCGGAGCTTCGTCAGACCTTCGACAGCGCCTTCAGCGACAGCTTGATCCCCTCGGACACGCCCGTACCGGCCGGCACGTTCTTGATCGCGGCGAGCGCTTCCTTCTCCGAATAGCCGAGCGCAAGCAGGGCGTTGAGGATGTCGTTCGCGTGATCGGACGGCGATGCGGCCGAGGCCATTGCGCCGAGGTCCGCGCCGAGCTTGCCCTTGAGTTCGAGCAGCAGGCGCTCGGCGGTCTTCTTGCCGATGCCGGGCACGCGCGTGAGCCGCGCCGAATCCTGCAGCGTCACGGCCTGCGAAAGCTCGTGCACGCTCATGCCCGAGAGCACCGCAAGCGCCATGCGCGCGCCGATCCCCGTGATCTTGAGCAGTTCGCGAAACGTCGCGCGTTCCTGCTGCGTGCCGAAGCCGTAAAGCAGATGCGCGTCCTCGCGCACGATCATGTGCGTGAGCAGTACGATTTTCTCGCCGGTGCCGGGCAGGTTGTAGAACGTGCCCATGGGCACGTCGATTTCGTAGCCGACACCGTTGCAGTCGACGAGCAGGTGAGGCGGATTTTTTTCCAGCAGGACGCCGGCGATGCGACCGATCATGGCGGATTCAGTATTGGGGGAAAGCGTGAGTGTAGCGGAGCGCGCGGCCCGCGGGCGCCGCGAAACGGCGCGTTGGCCGTCCGGTCAAGGCACGCACGCCAGGCACAACCGGCCACAACTGGCCACGACTGGCACCGCGCCGTCGCGTCCTACCCGATGAGCCGCCCGCGCCGCACGCGCAGGCCCTTTTTTGCGAGCGCGGGCGCGAGTCCGCCGAGCGTCACGAGCGCGTCGCCGCCGTGCGCGTGACAGATGGCCATGCCGAGCGCGTCGGCGGCGTCGGTGCCGGGCGTGCCCGAGAGGTTCAGGAGGCGCACGACCATCTGCTGCACCTGCTCCTTGGTCGCACGGCCGTAGCCGACCACGGCCTGCTTCAGCTGCAGCGCGGTGTACTCGGCGACCGGCACGCCGCCCGACACGAGTCCGCAGATCGCCGCGCCGCGCGCCTGGCCGAGCAGCAGCGTCGATTGCGGATTGACGTTGACGAACACCTTTTCGATCGCGGCCGCATCGGGCGAGTGCTGGCGGATCAGCGTCGCGACGCCCTCGAAGATCGTGCCGAGGCGCGTGGGCAGATCGGCGTCGCCGGTGCGGATCACGCCGCTCGCGACGTACGTGAGCTGATGGCCGTGACGCTCGATCACGCCGAAGCCGGTGACGCGCAAGCCGGGGTCAATGCCGATGATTCTCATGAAGGCGGGGAAAAACGAATGTGCCTGCGATGGTACAACGAACGGCAGCGGTGCCGCGAGCGCCGAAGGCGCGCAAAAAAGCCCGCGGGACGCGAGGTCCGGCGGGCTTTTTGAATACTGCTATGCGCTTAGTGACGGAAGTGACGAATCCCCGTCACGACCATGGCGATGTTGTGCTCGTCGGCGGCGGCGATCACTTCGTCGTCGCGCATCGAGCCGCCCGGCTGGATCACGCAGGTCGCGCCCGCGGCCACGACGACGTCGAGGCCGTCGCGGAACGGGAAGAACGCGTCCGACGCCACGGCCGAGCCCGCGAGCGTGAGGCCCGCGTTCTGCGCCTTGATGCTCGCGATGCGCGCCGAGTCCACGCGGCTCATCTGGCCCGCGCCGACGCCCATCGTCATGCCGTTCGCACAGAACACGATCGCGTTCGACTTCACGAACTTCGCGACGCGCCAGGCGAAGAGGAGGTCGTCCATTTCCTTCGGCGTCGGGTGGCGCTTCGTCACGACGCGCAATTCGTGCGGCTGCACGTTCTTTGCGTCGAGCGACTGCACGAGCAGGCCGCCGCCCACACGCTTCAGATCGAACGCGTTGTGGCCGTCGCCGAGCGCGATTTCGAGCAGGCGCACGTTCTGCTTCGCGATGAACACGGCCTTTGCGGCGTCCGAGAACGACGGCGCGATCAGCACTTCGACGAACTGCTTGCTGACGGCCTGCGCCGCCGCTTCGTCGACTTCGCGGTTGAACGCGATGATGCCGCCGAACGCCGAGGTCGGATCGGTCTGGAACGCCTTCGAGTACGCTTCGTGCGCATCGGCGCCCACGGCCACGCCGCACGGATTCGCGTGCTTGACGATCACGCAGGCGGGCACGTCGAACGTCTTCACGCATTCCCATGCGGCGTCCGAATCGGCGATGTTGTTGTACGACAGCGCCTTGCCCTGCAGCTGCGTGTAGTTCGCGAGCGCGCCGGCGGGCGTCGCGATGTCGCGGAAGAACGCCGCGCTCTGGTGCGGGTTTTCGCCGTAGCGCAGGTCCTGGACCTTTTCGAATGCGAGGTTCAGCACGGCCGGATACGTGTTGCGCGACTGGTGGTCGAGTTCGGACGTGAGGCTCGTGAGGTAGTTCGTGATCGCGCCGTCGTACTGCGCCGTGTGCGCGAACACCTTGGTCGCGAGGCGGAAGTTCGTTGCGTAGCTCATGTCGTTGCCGTTCGCGCGCATTTCGTCGAGCACGAGCGCGTAGTCGGCCGGATCGACGATGACGGTCACGTCGCGGTGATTCTTCGCCGCCGAGCGCAGCATCGTCGGGCCGCCGATGTCGATGTTCTCGATCGCGTCTTCAAGCGTGCACTCGTCCCGGGACACGGTCTGGACGAACGGATAGAGGTTCACCACGAGCAGGTCGATCGTGGGGATGTCGTGCTTTTCGAGCGCGGCCACGTGCTCCGGCAGGTCGCGGCGCGCGAGGATGCCGCCGTGCACCTTCGGGTGGAGCGTCTTCACGCGCCCATCGAGCATTTCCGGGAAGCCGGTGTAGTCGGCGACCTCGGTGACGGGGAGGCCCGCGTCCGCGAGCAGTTTCGCGGTGCCGCCGGTCGACAGGATCTTGACGCCGAGCGAGGAAAGCGACTTCGCGAAGTCGACGATGCCCGACTTGTCGGAAACGGAGATGAGCGCTTGCTTGATCATGATGGAGGAGGGGAGCCGGAAAGATCGAGGGGGCACAGCCTGCGCACTACAGCAGGCCGTGCTGCTGGAGCTTCTTGCGCAGCGTGTTTCGGTTGATGCCGAGATACTCGGCGGCCAGCGACTGGTTGCCGCCTGCCTGCTCGAGCACCACCTCGAGCATCGGTTTTTCGACGATCGAAATCACCATTTCATACACGTCGTGCGGATTGGAGCCGTCGAGGTCCTGGAAGTACACGCCGAGGCTCTCGCGGACGCATTGTTCGATGTTGTGCTTGCTCATGCTGCCAGTCGGTCGGTTGATTCGCGTTCACCATCCCGGCCTGCGCCCGTTTCGTCGTCATACACGTCCTCGTAGACGAGACGATCCGAGCGTGCCTTTTGTTCTTCGAAAAACGCGTTGACGGCGAGAAGCTGCTCTCGCGTCGTGTCGAGCGTGTTCATGCGGTGCCGGAACACGTTGGCGCCGCAAAGGCCGCGAGTGTACCAGCCGATATGCTTGCGCGCAGTACGCACCCCGGTAAATTCGCCGTAGAACGCGTAGTGATCTTCGAGGTGCTCGTTCATGATCGACTGGATTTCGTCGACGCGCGGCGGCGGCGGCAACTCGCCCGTGGCGAGGAAATGGCCGATCTCGCGAAAGAGCCACGGACGGCCCTGCGCGGCGCGCCCGATCATGATCGCGTCGGCGCCGGTGGCCGCGAGCACCTCGCGCGCCTTCTGCGGCGACGCGATGTCGCCGTTGGCGACCACGGGGATGCGCGCGGCGGCCTTCACGGCGGCGATCGTTTCGTATTCCGCCTCGCCGTGATAGAGGTCGGCGCGCGTGCGGCCGTGCACGGTCAGCATCGAAATGCCGCAGTCCTCGGCGATGCGCGCGACCGTCAGCGCGTTGCGGTTCTGGCGGTCCCAGCCCGTGCGGATCTTGAGCGTGACGGGCACCGCGTCGGGGCCGGCGCCCACGGCGTCCACCACGGCCTTCACGATGCGCGCGACGAGCGGCTCGTTCTGCAGCAGCGCCGAGCCCGCCGCCACGTTGCACACCTTCTTGGCCGGGCAGCCCATGTTGATGTCGATGATCTGCGCGCCGTTCGCGACGTTGTAGCGCGCCGCTTCGGCCATCATCGCAGGATCGGCGCCCGCGATCTGCACGGCGATCGGCTCGACCTCGCCCGCGTGATTGGCGCGGCGCATGGTCTTCTCGCTCTTCCAGAGCTGCGCGTTCGACGCGACCATCTCCGACACGGCATAACCCGCGCCGAGGCGCTTGCACAACTGGCGGAACGGCCGGTCCGTGACGCCCGCCATCGGGGCGACGAACAGGTTGTTGCGCAGAGTGTGACGGCCGATCGTGAGCATGACGCGCGGAACTGACCGCCGCCGCACCCGTTTCGGATAACCCGAAAACGTTAGCGCGGCCGCGGTCGGAAAAAGGGGGAAAACACGTATTTTAGCGTTAACAAGATGCCGGGTCGTCGCGCCCGCACCGGAACATTGCTTCTACGCCAAGTCGTAAAAGCTTCACTGCTAGTTCTTGAAAAAAGGTTCGACCCTGAAATCGCCGTGACAGGTGGGAGGCCGACGCGTGAGTTCCACACGCACCAGCCTGCTCCCGATTCAGATCCGCTGCCCGAACATCATCTGGCGCGCCAGCGCCGTCTTGACGGGCGGCGCGAATTCGAGCGCGGTGAGCGCGAGGCCGCGCAACGTCGCGAGCGGCCCGAAGTCGATCGTGAAGAGACGCGCGAGCGTGTCCGTCGCGCCGATCGTCATGCGCCGGTCGACCGCTCGCTGACGCGCGAAGTGCGCGAGCGCGAGCGGCGTCGCGCCGTGTTGCGCGAGCGCTTCGGCGAGCGCGTGCGCATCGCGCAGGCCCAGATTCAACCCCTGGCCCGCGACCGGATGCAGCGTCTGCGCCGCGTTGCCGACCGCCGCGATGCGGCCGTGGCCCGTGACGAGCGTGTCGAGCGCGAGGAGGCCGAGCGGGAACGCCGCCCGCCCGCGGACATGCGCGAAGCGGCCCATGCGCGAGCCGAACGCGACGTCGAGTTCGGCGAGGAAATCCGCGTCCGTCAGCTGCGCGCGCCGGGCCGCCTGCTCGGGCGAGCAGCACCAGACGAGCGCGTAGTCCGCGCCGCGCACGCCGCCCATCGGCAAGAGGGCGATCGGGCCTTCGTTCGTGAAGCGCTCCCACGCCACGTGCGGCTGCGGCGCCGAGACCGTCACTACGCCGACCAGCGCCGTCTGCCCGTAGTCGCGTGTGCGCTTCGTCTCGCCCTTCGCCTGCGCGGCGGCTTCCTTCGCGGCGTTCGCGCTCGCGTCGGGGTCGCCGTGCGCGGCGCGATCCGACTTCGGCCGGAACAGCCCGCCTTCGGCGTTCACGAGGATGCGTGTGCGCAGCCGGCGCTCGACGCCCGCGTTCGCGACGGGCAGCGTCACGCCGTCGTGGTCGACGACGGGCTCGCGCGCCTCGGTCTGATGCAGCCAGTGGACCGGCGTGCCGCGCACCGCGCGCGCGAGCGCGTGCACGATCGCGCCGTAGCGCGCGACATAGCCGAGCGCGGGCAGATCGTAGTCGTTGCGATCGATCAGCGTGCGCCCGAAGTGGCCGCGCTGCGAGACGTGGATGCGCTCGATGGCGGTCGCCTCGCGCGGCCATGCGAGCGCTTCGAGCAGCGTGCGGCTGCCCTGCGAGACGGCGATGGCGCGCGGATCGTGGATGCTGTCCTCCGGCTCGCGCGCGTCGATCAGCGCGACCGAGAGCGAGGACGTCGCGCTGCGGCGCGTGAGCCAGCCCGCGAGCGCCATGCCCACCGGCCCGGCGCCGACGATCGTCACGTCGTAGTCGAACGGGGCTGGAGTCGATGGCGGGTTGTCGGGCGTCGCGGAGACTGCGTTCATGGTGGTTCGTCTGGTCTTGTGGATGGCTTTGCGGGTGGCTTTGGCGGCCTCGTCGGCCGCGTTGGCCGACAAGCGCGTCAGCCGTGCTTGCGCGCGTCCTGCATCAGCGCTTCGATTTCACCGGCGTCGACCGGCACGTCGCGCGTGATCAGCTCGCATCCCGTTTCGGTGACGATGGCGTCGTCCTCGATCCGGATGCCGATGTCCCAGTAGCGCTCAGGCACGTCCTCGGCCGCGCGCACGTAAAGGCCCGGCTCGATCGTGAGCGCCATGCCGGGACGCAGCGTGCGCCATGGCGGCGGGGCGTCGGTTTTATCACCGCTCTTCTCACCGCTTTTCTCGCCACTTCGCGCTCCGTTTCTTTCCCGATAATCGCCCGCATCATGCACGTCCATGCCGAGCCAGTGTCCGGTGCGATGCATGTAGAACCGCGCATAGGCGCGCTCGGCGATCACGTCGTCGACGCTTGCAAAGCGCTGGCGATCCACGATGCCCGTATCGAGCAGCCCCTGCGCCAGCACGCGCACGGCCGCGTCATGCGGCGTCTCGAAGTTCGCGCCGGCGCGCGTCGCATCGACGGCGGCCTGCTGCGCCGCGAGCACGATGTCGTAAAGCTCGCGCTGCGCGCTCGTATAGCGCCCGCTCGCCGGGAACGTGCGCGTGATGTCCGACGCGTAGCCGTTCAGCTCGCAGGCGGCGTCGATCAGAATCAGGTCGCCCTCGCGGATCACCGCGTTGCCCGCCGGATAGTGCAGCACGCAAGCGTTCGCCCCCGCCGCAACGATCGAGCCGTAAGCCGGGCTCTGCGCGCCGTGCTTGCGGAACGTGTAGAGCAGTTCGGCTTCGAGTTCGTACTCGCGCATGCCCGGCCGGCACGCGGCCATCGCGCGGCGATGCGCGAGCGCCGAAATCTTCGCTGCGCGCCGCATCGTATCGAGTTCGTGAGCATCCTTGATGACGCGCATGTCGTCGAGCAACGGCAGCAGGTCACAGGCCGCCGATGGCGCCGTCACGCCGCTGCGCCCTTGCGCGCGCACGGCGTCGACCCAGTGCTTCACCTGCGCGTCGAGGCGCTCCGACGTCGCGAGCGCGTAGTGCAGCGCCGGACGGTTCGCGATCAGTTGCGGCATGCGCGCGTTGAGTTCGTCGATGGCGAACGCGGCGTCCGTGCCGAACGCCTCGCGCGCGCCATCCGGGCCGAAGTGAAAGCCTTCCCATGTTTCGCGCTCCGCGTTCTTCGCGCGGCAGAACAGGATCGACGCGGGCTGGTTCTCCTGCGCGCTCGCGTCGAGCACGAGCAGCGCCTCGGGTTCGGTGAAGCCGGTCAGGTAGTAGAAGTAGCTGTCGTGCCGGTACGGGTAGTCGGCATCGCGGTTTCGCATCGCCTCGGGCGCCGTCGGCACGAGCGCGACGCCGCCGCCTCGCGCACGCATCGCGGCGAGCACGCGCTCGCGTCGCTCGCGGTAGAGCGACGCGCCGCCATCGGGGCCGCGCGGCACGTCGGCATCGGCCGGGTGGATGGGATGCGGGGCGGCCGGGTTGGCCGGCGTGGCCGGGTCTGGCGTGCGGGTCGAGTTCATCGTGCGATTGTAGCGCCCAGTCCGGTGAGGGCGCCCGCGCGGCTTGTGCCAGGCTTGTGCCCGGCATCACGCCTGGTCTGGCGCCCGGCTTACCGCCCGGAGCGCCGCACGCGGCACAGCCTGGACGGCGGACCGACACCGTCCGCGAGATACCGCCCGGCGAGCCGCCACGCGCTCCGCCGATGTTGCATCTGGCCCACAACCGTGACCGGTTAAAAACCGTTGGGCGATGCACACGCCGTCAGGATGACCTCAATCAACGTATACTTCCGCCGGATTCCAGAAAAGGCAGGTGCAATGAAACTTATCGGTTCGCTCGGTAGCCCGTATGTCCGCAAGGCGCGGATCACGCTCGCCGAAAAGAAAATCGAGTACAAACTGGTGCTCGAAGACGTGTGGGCCGCTGACACGACGATCCACGACTTCAACCCGCTCGGCAAGGTTCCGTGTCTCGTGATGGAGGACGGCGAGGCCGTGTTCGACTCGCGCGTGATCTGCGAATACGTCGATACGCTGTCGCCGGTCGGCAAGCTGATTCCGCCGTCGGGACGCGAACGCGTCGAAGTGCGCTGCTGGGAGGCGCTCGCCGACGGCATTCTCGATGCGACGATCGCGATCCGCCTCGAAGGGCTTCAGCGCACGCCCGAGCAGCGCAGCGACACGTGGATCGCGCGCCAGCGGCGCAAGATCGAAGAGGGCCTGAACGCGATGGCGAAGGGTCTCGCGGAAAAAACCTGGTGTGCGGGCAACCACTACACACTCGCCGATATCGCGGTGGGCTGCGTGCTCGGCTATCTCGACTTCCGCATGCCCGACCTCGACTGGCGCGAACCGCATCCGAACCTCGCGCGCCACTTCGAGAAGCTCTCGCAGCGTCCCTCGTTCGCGGACACCTTCCCGCAAGGCTGACGCCAGACCTGCGAACGGCGGCTCGCGGCCGCCGTTCGTCTTTTTCGTCGTATCGTTCGTGTCCTTCGCGCGCTTCAGTCCGCCGTGACGGCCTCCGCCGTGTCGGGCGCAAACGAGTCGCTGCGCGCGACCGGCCACCACTTCTCGTAAAGCTGGTACCGATAGCGGCCTTCGAGCAGATCGCCCGGCTTCAGGTACTTGAGCAGGTCCGACATCAGCTTGACCTCATACGACGACACGCGCCGCACGATGTGATGCGCGCGCAGGTCGCGCGGGCTCGCGAGACCGGCGGCCTGGATGATTTCCTGCAGCGCGTGCAGCGTGTTGCGGTGGAAGTTGAACACGCGTTCGCCCTTGTCGGGCACGTTCAGCGCGCGCTGACGCACGGGGTCCTGGGTCGCGACGCCGGTCGGGCAGCGGTCCGAGTGGCACTTCTGCGCCTGGATGCAGCCCACCGCGAACATGAAGCCGCGCGCGCAGTTCACCCAGTCGGCGCCGATCGCGAGCGTCTTCGCGATGTCGAACGCCGTGACGACCTTGCCGCTCGCGCCGATCCGGATCTTGTCGCGCAACCCGGCGCCGACAAGCGTGTTGTGCACGAGCAGGAGCCCTTCCTGGAGCGGCGTGCCGATGTGGTCGGTGAATTCGAGCGGCGCCGCGCCCGTGCCGCCCTCGGCGCCGTCCACGACGATGAAGTCGGGCAGGATGCCCGTTTCGAGCATCGCTTTCGCGATGCCGAAGAATTCCCACGGATGCCCGATGCAGAGCTTGAAGCCCGTCGGCTTGCCGCCCGAAAGCTTGCGCAGGCGATCGACGAATTCGAGCAGGCCGCGCGGCGTCGAGAACTCCGAATGGCGCGCGGGCGAGATGCAGTCCTTGCCCATCTCGATGCCGCGCGTCTCGGCGATTTCAGGCGTCACCTTCGCCGCGAGCAGCACGCCGCCGTGACCCGGCTTCGCGCCCTGCGAGAGCTTCACCTCGATCATCTTCACCTGCGGCTCGTTCGCCTGACGCCGGAATTTTTCGGCGTTGAACGTGCCGTCGTCGTTGCGGCAGCCGAAGTAGCCCGAGGCCACCTGCCAGATGATGTCGCCGCCGTTCTCTCGGTGATACTTCGACATCGAGCCTTCACCCGTGTCGTGCGCGAAGCCCCCTTTCTTCGCGCCGAGATTCAGCGCGCGGATCGCGTTCGCGGACAGCGCGCCGAAGCTCATCGCGGAGACGTTGAAGATCGACATCGAATACGGCTGCTCGCAACCGGCGCCGACGAGCACGCGGAAGTCGCAGCCGTCGAGCCTCGTCGGTGCGAGCGAGTGGCTGATCCATTCGTGGCCGACGGCCTTGACGTCGAGCTCGGTGCCGTACGGGCGGCTGTCGACGGTGTTCTTCGCGCGCTGAAAGACGAGGCTGCGCTGCGCGAGCGAGAACGGCTTTTCGTCGGTGTCGTCCTCGACGAAGTACTGGCGGATCTCGGGCCGCACGAACTCGAAGAAGAAACGCAGATGGCCCCAGATCGGATAGTTGCGCAGGATCGCGTGGCGCTCCTGGCTCATGTCGTAGAGGCCGAGCACGACGAGGAGCGCGGGCACTGCGGCGCACAGCCACGAAAGAAGATGCAGCGCCGCGGCGGCCGTAGTGGCCGCCGTGAGCAGCACGGCGGCCCACATCGCGAGATAACGTCGGGAAAACATGGGGACTCCTGGAACTTGACCGGTTGCATCCACGCCGCATGGCGCGGCGCAATGGCGCAGATGATGCCGGAAGTTCGTGAATCCCGACGTGAAGCCGACAGGAATTCTGATCTGGATGAGCGGGGAAGCGCGCGGCGCGTTGCACGCCGCGCGCACATGAAAACGCTTACGCGCCGCCGAGCAGCGCGGGCTTTTTCTGCTGCGCGCCCGTCGCGGGCTTCGTGCGCTTTGCACGCTTCGCGCGGACCGGCGCGGGCGGCGGCACGTCGGGCACGTGCGGCGCGAGCGTCCGAACCGTCTCGATAATCCCGCCGCCGAGGCACACGTCGCCGTCGTAGAGCACGGCCGACTGGCCCGGCGTGACGGCCCACTGTGCGTCGGAGAAGTGCAGCGAGAACTGCGCGTCACCGGATGCGGCCAGTGCGCCGAACGTGCAGCGCGCGTCCGCCTGGCGATAGCGCGTCTTCGCCCCGCATGCGTGACCGTCGGCGGGCGGCTCGCCCGCGACCCAGCTCACGTTGCCCGCGCTCAGGTCGTGTGCGAGCAGCCACGGATGATCGTGGCCCTGCACGACGTAGAGCGTGTTCGATGCCATGTCCTTGCCCGCGACGAACCACGGCTCGCCGCTGCCCTCCTTGCTGCCGCCGAGGCCGATGCCCTTCCTCTGCCCGAACGTGTAGAACGCGAGGCCGATGTGCTCGCCGACGACGTGGCCGTCGGGCGTCATCATCGGGCCGGGTTTCGTCGGCAGATACCGGTTCAGGAAGTCGCGGAACGGCCGCTCGCCGATGAAGCAGATGCCGGTCGAGTCCTTTTTCTTCGCGTTCGGCAGACCGATCTTTTCGGCGATCTCGCGCACCTTCGTCTTGGGGATCTCGCCGAGCGGGAACATCGTCTTCGACAACTGCGCCTGGTTCAGCCGGTGCAGGAAGTACGACTGATCTTTCGTGTGATCGAAGGCCTTCAGCAGTTCGAAGCGCCCGTCGCGTTCGTGGTTCTGGCGCACGCGCGCGTAGTGGCCCGTCGCGATGGTTTCCGCGCCGAGCGACATCGCGTGATCGAGGAACGCCTTGAACTTGATTTCGGCGTTGCAGAGCACGTCGGGGTTCGGCGTGCGGCCCGCCGAGTACTCGCGCAGGAACTCCGCGAACACGCGGTCCTTGTATTCGGCGGCGAAGTTCACCGCCTCGACGTCGATGCCGATCAGGTCCGCCACCGACACCACGTCGATCCAGTCCTGACGCGTCGAGCAGTACTCGCCGTCGTCGTCGTCTTCCCAGTTCTTCATGAAGAGACCGACGACGTCGAATCCCTGCTCCTTGAGCAGCCATGCCGTCACCGACGAATCGACTCCGCCCGACATGCCTACTACGACCTTGCGTTTGCTCATCTCTTGGCTGCCTTCAACCTTGGGGACCGGGATTGTTACCCGCGTTTGCGCCCGCTTTCGGCCCGACCGCATGCACATGCACGAATTCGAGCGGCACGCGCACGCCCGCCAGGTAATCGTCGATGCACTTCATCACGAGCGGGGTCCGATGGCGTTCGCTCGCGGCGCGCAGTTCATCAGCGCTCATCCACAGCGTGCGGACGATGTCCGGATCGAGCGCCCGGGGTTCCGGCGCATCCGCGACCGACCCGCAATACGTGAAGCGCAGATACGTCGTGCCGCTCTCGCCCGGCTTGCCGAAATGCGTCATGTACACGCCGACGAGCGCCTCGGGCGTGAACGCGTAGGCGGTTTCTTCGAGCGTTTCGCGCACCGCGGCCTCGACGAGCGTTTCGCCCGCCTCCAGATGCCCGGCGGGCTGGTTCAGCCGCAGGCCGGCCGGCGTGTGCTCCTCGACGAGAAGAAAGCGTCCGTCGCGCTCGATGATCGCCGCCACGGTGACGTGCGGAGCCCAAGTGTCCTTATTCATGGTCCGCCATTTTACCGGCGATTTTGCCAGGACACGCCGCGCGCTGCTGACCGCGGGTGCGGCAAGGCCAGCTGGCTTGCGGCCCGTCTGTCCCCATGCCTGCCAGAAGCTGCGCAATCGCGCAACCGGCGCTTTTCACGGGGTCGATTCGTATCGATACGTCCCCGGCTTTCGGTTAAAGTGGTACGTCGTTATGCCGTTGCACTAGAACAATTCAAGCCGGCGAACCTCGTCGGCCCCCCGAGTCTTTACAGCGCTGGAAGGTCGAGGAGGATTCAACGATGCATATCGGAGTGCCCGCAGAAACGCGGGCGAACGAAAGCCGCGTGGCCGCAACGCCGGAGACAGTCAGGAAATACGTTGCGCAGGGCCACAGCGTCACCGTCCAGAGCGGCGCGGGTACAGGCGCCAGCGTCCCCGACGATGCCTATGTGGCCGCCGGCGCGCAAATCGCCGACGCAGCCGCCGCTTTCGGCGCCGACCTCGTGCTCAAGGTCCAGTCGCCCACCGTCACCGAGCTGGCGTTGATGAAACGCGGCGCCGTGGTCGTCGGCATGCTCGATCCCTTTAACGCAGACAACGCCGCGAAGCTCGCGGAGGCGGGCGTGACCGCGTTCGCGCTCGAAGCCGCGCCGCGCGTCACGCGCGCGCAGGCGCTCGACGTGCTGTCGTCGCAGGCCAACATCGCGGGGTACAAGGCGGTGCTGGTCGCCTCGAACCTCTATCCTCGCTTCGTGCCGATGCTCATGACCGCCGCCGGCACCGTCAAGGCCGCGCGCGTGCTGATCCTCGGCGCGGGCGTGGCGGGGTTGCAGGCGATCGCCACGGCGCGGCGTCTGGGCGCCGTGATCGAGGCCTCCGACGTGCGCCCGGCCGTGAAGGAGCAGATCGAGTCGCTCGGCGCGAAGTTCCTCGACGTGCCCTTCGAGACCGACGAGGAGCGCGATGCTGCGCAAGGCGTCGGCGGCTACGCGCGGCCGATGCCGCCCTCGTGGCTCGCGCGGCAGTCCGCGCTCGTGCACGAACGCGCGAAGCAGGCCGACATCGTCATCTCGACGGCGCTGATTCCCGGCCGCGACGCGCCCACGCTCCTGCCGTCGGAAACCGTGCAGGCGATGAAACCGGGCTCGGTCGTGATCGATCTCGCGGCCGGGCGCGGCCCTGTCGCCGATCCGGCGACAGGCAGGCGCGGCGGCAACTGTCCGCTAACCGAGGCGGACAAGGTCGTGACGCACCACGGCGTGCAGATCTGCGGCTACACGAACCTCGCGTCGATGGTGGCCGCCGACGCTTCGTCGCTCTATGCGCGCAACCTGCTCGACTTCCTGAAGCTCATCGTCACGAAGGAAGGCGCGCTCAACATCGATCTCGCGGACGACATCGTCGCGGCCACGCTGCTGGCCCACGACGGCGCGCTCGCGCGCAAGGCCTAAGGGGAAAGAGTCGATGGAATTGATCAACCACACCGTCATCAACCTGATCATCTTCGTGCTGGCCGTGTACGTCGGCTATCACGTGGTCTGGAACGTCACGCCCGCGCTGCATACGCCGCTCATGGCCGTGACCAATGCCATCTCGGCGATCGTGATCGTCGGCGCGATGCTCGCCACGGGGCTCACGGTCGGCGGCGCGGGCAAGTTCTTCGGCACGTTCGCCGTGCTGCTCGCGGCCGTCAACGTGTTCGGCGGATTCCTCGTCACGCGGCGCATGCTCGAAATGTTCCGCAAGAAGGCGCCGAAGAAGCTCCAGCAGAAGGAGAGCACGCAATGAGCATGAACGTCGTTACGCTGCTCTATCTGGTGGCGTCGGTCTGCTTCATCCAGGCGCTCAAGGGGCTCTCGAATCCGAAGAGCGCGCGCGCCGGCAATGTGTTCGGCATGACCGGCATGGCCATCGCGATGCTCACGACGATTGCGCTGATCGTGAAGGAGTCCGCGCAATTCGGCTCGAATCTCGGGCTCGGACTCGGACTGTTGTTCGCGGCGCTCGTGATCGGCGGCGGGTTCGGCGCATATGTCGCCGCGCGCGTCGAGATGACGAAGATGCCCGAACTCGTCGCCGCGATGCACTCGCTGATCGGTCTCGCGGCCGTGTGCATAGCGTATGCGGTCGTCTCCGAACCGGCCGCGTTCGGGCTCGTGGCTGTTGATGCGCCGTATCCGGACTTCCTGCCTTACGGCAACCGGATCGAGTTGTTCATCGGCACGTTCGTCGGGGCGATCACGTTCAGCGGCTCGGTCATCGCGTTCGGCAAGCTCTCGGGCAAGTACAGGTTCCGGCTCTTCCAGGGCGCGCCCGTCGTGTACGCGGGCCAGCATCTGATCAACCTGATGCTCGCGCTCGGCATGATCGGCTTCGGGATTCTGTTCTTCCTCACGCAGTCGTGGCTGCCGTTCATCATCATGACGTTGATCGCGTTCGCGCTTGGCGTGCTCATCATCATCCCGATCGGCGGCGCGGACATGCCCGTCGTCGTGTCGATGCTGAACTCGTACTCGGGCTGGGCGGCGGCGGGGATCGGCTTCTCGCTGAACAACGCGATGCTGATCATCGCGGGGTCGCTCGTCGGTTCGTCCGGTGCGATCCTCTCGTACATCATGTGCCGCGCGATGAACCGCTCGTTCATCAACGTGCTGCTCGGCGGCTTCGGTGCGGAGGCCGGCAGCGCGGCGGCGGGCGGCGCGCAGGAGCAGCGTCCGGTGAAGTCGGGTTCCGCCGACGACGCCGCGTTCATGCTCGGCAACGCCGAATCGGTCGTGATCGTGCCGGGCTATGGTCTCGCGGTGGCGCGCGCGCAGCATGCGTTGAAGGAGCTGACCGACAAGCTCGTCGAGAAGGGCGTCGACGTGCGCTACGCGATCCATCCGGTCGCGGGGCGCATGCCGGGCCACATGAACGTGCTGCTCGCGGAAGCGGAGGTGCCGTACGACATGGTGTTCGAGATGGAGGACATCAACAACGAGTTCGGCCAGACCGACGTCGTGCTCGTGCTCGGCGCGAACGACGTGGTGAACCCGGCGGCGAAGAACGATCCGAAGTCGCCGATCGCGGGCATGCCGATCATCGAGGCGTACAAGGCGCGTACGATCATCGTGAACAAGCGGTCGATGGCGGCGGGTTACGCCGGGCTCGACAACGAGCTGTTCTACATGGACAAGACGATGATGGTGTTCGGCGACGCGAAGAAGGTGATCGAGGAGATGGTCAAGTCGGTGGATTGAAGGCGGTGCTATGTGTTTGTTGTACGTGTTGTACGCGGGACAAAAAAGCGCGCAGGGATGCGCGCTTTTTTGTCGTCTTTTTGTCGCTTTTTCGTTATCGGTGCGGGGCTGGGTGGGATGCGCTTTCGTCGGGGGGCTGCACTGATCTCGCGCGAAAGCGGCTCGCCGCCGGTGTATTTTTCACCGATAGCGCGAGCCCGCTCCCGGCATCGACGCGAATACACCGCCTCAGAATCAAGTTCGCCGTTCTGAACGATGCGAAATACTTCACTACGCCGCCGCACCCTCGCGCGGCGCCACGCGATCCGCTTCACGCGCAGCGCTAACTTCTAACGCGACGGCGCATTCACCCGCCGCAAATAATCGGCTAGCCTGCGCCCGCTCATATCGGGAAACGGTTCGAGCACCTCGACGCCCGTCATGCGCGCGATGTCGAAATTGCGGAAGTCCTCGCGCAGCTCGCACCACGCGCCGACCGTCCAGCGCGCACCCCAGTAGACGAGCCCGAGCGGCCACACGCGCCGTTCGGTGTGGGCGCCGAGCCGGTCGCAGTACGCGAAGCGCACGACGAGCCGCGTATCGACGGCGCGGTGCAGCGCATCCACTTTTTCCGAGAACGCCCGGTCGACGTGATACGACGGCGCGAACACGGCGAGGCGGTCGAGGATCACGCGTTTGTCGGCGGGCATGGCCGCGGCGATTTTCGCGAGCGCGCAGCGCGCGTCGCCTGCGAGCGCTGCGCCGCCCCACGATTCCGCCATGCGCGCGCCGACGGCGAGGGCGGTCAGTTCGTCGGCGGTGAAGGTGAGCGGCGGCAGGTTCGCGGCGCGCGCGAGACGGTAGCCGACGCCTGCTTCGCCCTCGATCGGCACGCCGGAGAGCTGCAGGTCGCGGACGTCACGATAGACGGTGCGCGGCGAGACTTCGAGCCACTCGGCGAGCTGCTGCGCGGTGGTGAGACGCCGTCCGCGCAGAAGCTCGGCGATGCGGAACAGTCGGTCGGCTCGGCGGGACATGTGGGGGCGCGGGAAATCGACGGGGAAAGGGGCGGGTGGTGGGACGGCCGCCCGGGGCGGCCGATGGCGGATGCCGCGATCATAGCGCTGCTTGTGCGCGGTTGGGCTGCTGGGTGCGGACGGGGCGTCAGGCTCCGGCAGGCGGGTTGTTCACGGCGCCGCGCACCGCAGTGGCGACGCGGCGCAGCGGGCGTCGCCGCGCGCGCGGTCGGCTGTCCGGTACACGCGAGCACCCGCTCGTCCGCACGAACGCACGCCAGGCGACGTCCCCGCCGCCTCAAGCGAGCTTCGGCGCGTGCAGCCCGACGCGGTTGCCCTCGGTATCGATAAAGAAGCCGATGTAGCCGTAGTTGTTCGGCAACTCTTGCGCCGGCCCTTGCTTCTTGCCGCCGGCTTTCTCGACGCGATCGAGCACCGCCGTCACGGACGGCTGCGCGTTCAGATAGACGAGCACGCCCTTCTGATCGGGCTTCAGGTCCAGCGGATTGAACACGATGCAGCCGCCCGTTTCGGCTTCGGTGTGGGCGAACAGCGCCATCTGCACGCCGCCGACCGCTTCGCGCTGCAACGACGTATCGAGCGCGGTTTCATAAAAGCGGGCGGCGCGCTCCAGATCGTGCGCGGGAATTTCGAACCAGGAGATAACACGGGGCATTTCGGTCGACACGATGCGCTCCTCGAATGCGGACTGCTGACAGTGAATGTTGCGGCTTCGCCAGATGGCGTAGCCGAAGTGTGCAGGGGTGCTGCTGACGACGTACTGTCAGTAGGGAAGGAAGCGCATCGGGTGCGTGCATCGATGCGTGCGTACGATCTTGCCGCGCCAGCTATCAGCTGAAATTTCCCGTTGCACAAGACACAGGTTTCGTGTCGTCGGGCCCGCCGCCGCGTGCGTTTTCGCGGACGTGGGCCGCTGCCGTCGCGCGCAACGGCGGGCCTTCTCAGTCAATTCGCAGCAACATCGCAGCAACATGTTTTGCGAGATTCATGTCGATCAATTGTGAGGGAGTCCTGATGAGGTGCAAAAAACCGTTAGCCCTGACCGCGGGCGTCTTTTGCGTTGCGGTGCTTGTTCCGGTGCTAGTTCCGGCATCCGCGTCGGCGCAGATCGTCGAGGTGGCGCCGCCCACGCCGTATCGCGAAGTCGTGCCGGCACCGCGTCCCGGTCAGGTGTGGCAGCCCGGCTACTGGCAGTGGGCACATGGCCGCTATGTCTGGGCGCCGGGTAACTGGAGCGTGCGTCCGGCCACGATGCGCGGCGGCTTCCGTCCGCCCGTGATGGCCGCAGCGCCCGTCATGCCGCAGCCTCCGCGCGTGGAGCGCCTTTCCGCCGACGCCCTGTTCCCGCTTGATCGCGGCGATGTGCAGGACATCCGTGCATCCGGTCTCGCCGATATCGCGACGATCGCGGCGCGTCTGCGCGCGCATCCGTTCAGTCACGTCGAGGTACGCGGCTACACCGATCGCCTCGGCGGCGACGCCTACAACCTGCAACTGTCGATCCGGCGCGCGAATGCGGTGAAGGCGGTGCTCGTGCGCAATGGCGTCCCGGCGCTGAAGATCCGCGCGAACGGACTAGGCAGCCAGGATTCGATCACGCAGTGCGGCAGGGCGACGAATGTGGCGCTCGTGCGATGTCTGCAGCGGGACCGCCGCGTGGAGATCGTGACTTATATCGACGACGGCGGGCGCTGGGGACGCTGAGCGGCGTCGGTTTGCGAGGTGTGCGCGGTGCATGCCCGGCGAGCGGGCATGCACCGTCGAAGCGGGCTCAGGCGTTCTCGCCCGTGCTCGCGTTGTCCTGCGCGGGACGCTGGCGCACGCTGCCCGCGATCAGGTCGAAGCGGAACAGGCGGCATTCGAGCGCGCCGTTGAAGAGCGGCGTCTTCGCCGATTCCCGCAGGCGCAACTGGCCCGGCAGCTTGCGGTCGGAGGTGAGCACGAACGCGCGCCAGCCCGTGAAGCGCTGCTTGAGCGCGTCGCCGAGTGCCTGGAAGAACTCGGCGTCGGGCGCGTCGGTCTCGGCGCGGTGAAAGCCTTCGTCGCCGCCGTCACGGTCGCCGCGCAGATCGCGCGCCGTCGGCCGCGCTTCGCCGCGCGCGTTGCGTCCGCGTACCTCGATCCGCTCGCCATACGGCGGATTCGCGACGAGGATGCCCGGCGCGTCCTCGGGCGGCGTCATGTTGCGTGCGTCGATCTGCTTGAGCGGCACGGCGCCGAGCCCCGCCCGCGCGAAGTTGGCGCGCGCCTTGTCGAGCATCACATCGGAGATGTCGCTGCCGTAGATGTGCAGATCGCCCGCGTTGCTCTGAGCGGCGTTGCGCGCCGTGTTTGCCTCGCTTTTCAGATGACGCCAGGCGGCCGCGTCGGACTGCTTGAGGCGCTCGAAGCCGAAGCTGCGCGAGAGTCCCGGCGCGATGTCGAGCGCGGCCTGCGCGGCTTCCGCGAGAAACGTGCCGCTGCCGCACATCGGATCGTAGAACGGCGTGCCGGGCGTCCAGCCCGTGAGGCGCAGGATGCCGGCCGCGAGGTTCTCGCGCAGCGGCGCCGCGCCCTTGTCGAGACGCCAGCCGCGCTTGAAGAGCGGCTCGCCCGACGTGTCCAGATAGAGCGTGCAGTCGCCCGCCGTGAGGAACGCGAAGACGCGCACGTCGGGATACGCGGTGTCGATGCTCGGACGCGCGCCCGACTTGTCGCGCATCTGGTCGCAGATGGCGTCCTTCACGCGCAGTGTGGCGAATTCGAGGCTGCGCAGCGGCGACTTGATCGCCGTGATGTCGATGCGCAGCGTCTCGTTCGGCGAGAACCACTGGTCCCAGCGCTGTTCGCGCGCGAGCGCGTAGATGTCCTGCTCGCTGCGGTAGGGCCGCTGGGCGATCTTCAGGAGCACGCGGCTCGCGATGCGCGAATGCAGGTTCGCGGCCATGCCGCCGGCCCAGTTGCCGTGGAAGTGCACGCCGCCCGGCACGTCGGCGCCGACCTCGAGGGCGCCCGGCGGCAGGCGCCGTTGCGCGGTTTCGGCCAGTTCGGCGGCGAGCGCGGCTTCGAGGCCGCGCGGGCAGGGAGCGAAGAATTCGAAAGACATGAGGGAGGAAGGGACGCTGCGAGGAAGGCGCTATTGTACGCGGGTTGGTGCGTCGGCCGGCCCGCCGTGTGGTGCGCAGCGATCGCTCACACTACCCGAAAGCCGCGCCGCGCCGCGCAGCCGACGCAGCGCGGCTAACCTGCGACTCCGCCCGGCGCAGCAGCAGCAGGCGCCATCGAAGGGCAAGCGACGGCGCTCGCCGGCTTCGGGTGGCTGGCGGACTTCGTGCCGCCCTGCGCCGCCATCGGCTGAGGCTGCGCCGCCAGCGAGCGCACACCGCTCGCAATCGCCGTCGAGAGTGTCTGCACCGCGCGCCGGTGTCCGGCGACGAGCGCGTCGTAGCCGTCGCCGACCGGTTCGTCGAGCACGCTGCGGCAGGTCATGACCGTCTGCGTGGTGAGCGAGCGCACGCTCCATACGGCGTCGATGAGTGCGTGCGAGCCGGGCCACGACTCGAAGCGCTGCACATTGACGCTCACGCGATAGACCGGGACGCCCTCGGGATGCGGCGAGCCGTAGACGTCGATCGTGCCGAGCTGCTGCGTGAGGTCGCCCGACAGCGCGCGACGGATCTCGTCGCCTGGCATCGACGCCCAGCGCTGCTGTTCGAGCACCGACACGCGCGTCGCGTCGGTCTGCACGACGAACTGCGCTTTCGCGACCTGCGGCGGCACGTCGACCGGCGCGAGTTCGATGAGCCACGCGGGATTGGCCGCCATCGTCGATGCGACGGCACGCGTCGAGTCGTCGGTCGGGCTCAGCGTGTAGAAATGGCTCGCGGGCGAGGCGCAGCCGGCCAGCACGGCGGCAACCGCCGCAAGGGCGGCGAGCGCGGCACGGCGGCCGGCCGCGCCGGCGTGGCGCGCGGGGAGCCGGTCGAGCGTCATGGTTGGTCTCCTGATTTGCCGCGCAGCAGCGATTCGGGATGGCGTTCCAGATAGTCTGACAACGAGTTCAGCGACTGGAGCGTGCGAGTCAGTTCCTGCATCGCCTGATGCACGTCGGACTGCAGCGGCGAATCCTGTTGCAGCGTGGCCTGCGCCGCGCCGAAGGTCTTCTGCGCCTCGCTGAGCGTGCCGCGCAGTTGCGGCAGCACCTCGTTGTTCACCTGGCCGAAGAGCTGGTTCGCGTTCTTGATCGACTCGTTCAGGTTCGTGCCGATCTGGTCGAACGGGATCTTGTCGAGCTTCTTCGCGATGTCGGCCACCTGCAGTTGCAGCTCTTCCAGCGAGTTCGGGACGGTGGGCAGCTCGATCGGATCGCGATCGAGATTGGCCTTTGCCGGACCCGCCTTCGGGAAGATGTCGAGCGCGACGTAGAGCTGGCCCGTGAGCAGGTTGCCGGTGCGCAACTGGCCGCGCAGCCCGCGCTCGACGAGGCGCTTGAGCAGGTCGTGCCCCTGCGGCGTGCCCGGTGCGGGCGTTTCGCTGCGTGCGTGGCGCGCGAGGCGCAGCGGGTAGAGATCCATCGTGACCGGCATCGTGAAGTTGCGCTCCTTCGGGTCGTACACGATGCCGATGTCGGTGACCTGGCCGAGCGCGATGCCGCGGAAGTCCACCGGCGAGCCCACCGAGAGTCCGCGCAGCGACTGGTTGAAGTACATCACCACGCGCAGCGGCGCGCCGTCCGGTTCGCGCATTGCCTCGGTTTCGTCGGCGGCGAGCGAGAAGGTCGAATTGTCGGGCGCCTGCGGCCCCGAGGACTGGCCGGGCGGCGTCTGGAACGCGAGCCCGCCCACGACGATGGTCGCGAGCGACTGCGTGTTCACCTTGATGCCGTTCGAGTCGAGCCGCACGTCCACGCCGCTCGCGTGCCACCAGCGCGTGTTGGTGCCGACGTACTGGTCGTACGGCGCGCTCACGAACACGCCCACCGTGACGCCCGTGCCGTCCTTGTCGAGCGAGTAGCCGGTCACCTGGCCCACCTGGATGCGCCGGTAGAAGATCGGCGTGCCGATGTCGAGCGAGCCGAGCGTTTCGCTGTGCAGCGTGTAGCGGTGGCCTTTCTCGTCGATCGTGACGGCGGGCGGCGAATCGAGCCCGACGAAGTCCGAGGTGGTTTCGCTCGAGCGGCCAGGATCGGCGCCGATGTACGAACCCGACAGCAGCGTCGAGAGCCCCGAGACGCCGCTCGCGCCGATGCGCGCGCGCACGACCCAGAAGCGGCTGTCCTTCACGGCGAACGCTTCGGCGTCCTTGGTCAGTTCGACGGTGACGAGCACGTGCGTGAGATTCGGCGAGAGCTTGATCGAGCGCACCGAGCCGATGTCGACTTCCTTGTACTTCACCTTCGTCTTGCCGGGTTCGAGCCCGTCGGCGCTCGTGAAGCTGATCGTGATGGTCGGCCCGCGCTGGACGACCGACTTCACGACGAGCGCGACGCCGATCAGCGCCGCCACGAGCGGCACGATCCAGACGAGCGAAGGCAGCCAGCGGCGCGGTCTGACGATGTCCGGCTCCGGCAGGTCGGGCGGGCCGCCCTCGGAAGGCGGGGTCGGTCCTTTGGGGCTATTCATGAGGGCGATCCTGAGTGTGTTGCTGTCCGCCGCCGGGCACGGCCTTGTCGGCATCGTCGTCCACGGGGTCCCAGATCAGGCGCGGATCGAACTGCATGGACGCCATCATGGTCAGGATCACGACCGAGCCGAACGCAATCGCGCCCGGACGCGCCGTGATCACCGCGAGCGACTGGAAGCGTACCAGCGCGACCGTCAGCGTGACGACGAAGATATCGAGCATCGACCAGCGGCCGATGAACTCCACGAGCCGGTAGAGCTTCGTGCGCTCGACGGGCCGCCACGTCGAGCGGCGCCCCGCCGTGGTCGCGAGGAGGGCGAGGACGAAGAGCTTGAGCATCGGCACGAGAATGCTCGCGATGAACACGATGATCGCGAGCGGCCACGAACCCGAGGTCCAGAAGTAGACGATGCCGCTCATGATCGTGTCGTCTTCGTCGCCGGTGAGCGAGGCCGTGTGCATGACCGGCAGCAGGTTCGCCGGAATGTAGAGCAGCGCCGCCGCGAAGAGCAGCGCCCAGGTGCGCGTGAGGCTGTCGGGGTTGCGCTCGTGCAGCGTCGAGCCGCAGCGTGCGCAGCGCGCGAGGGCGCCCCGGCGCGCGCGCGGCTGGACGCGTCCGCACGTGTGGCACGAGACGAGGCCTGCGGCGGTGGCGGTCACGTATTTCATCGGGCGCCTCGGTGCGGGGACGGGCCTGAAGGGTTCGGGCCGGCGTGCGGCAACGTTGGGGCCGCGGGGTTGCCGGGCGAGCCCGGTCCGCCGCCGCGCGTCGCACCGCCCGCACTCCCACGCTCACCCGCGCGTCTTGCCTGCCCGCGCTCGCGCAGCGCATCGGCGATGTCCCAGAGCGTGCGGGCGTCGAACGTGACAACCACGGTGAACATGAGCGTGAGCGCGCCGAACGCGAAGAGCGCCGTCTCCGGGATCACGCGCGCGAGGCTCGCCATCTTCACGATCGTGATCAGCACGCCGAGCATGAACACTTCGAGCATGCCCCACGGCCGCACGAACTCGATGCCGCGCAGCACGCGGTTGAACCCCGGCGGAATGACGCCGCGCCGCACGGGCAGCAGCACGTAGAGCAGCGCAACGAGTTCGGTCAGCGGAAAGAGGATGGTCGCGCAGAACACCATCAGCGCGACGATCTGCATGTCCTCGCCCCACAGGACGACGAGCGCGCCGAAGAGACTTGCCTCCGACGTGATGCCGTTCGCGTCGAGTTCGATGATCGGAAACGACTGGGCGATGACGAACGTGACGAGCGCGGCGACGGTCATCGCGCAGATGCGGTCGAGTTGCGCCGACCCGCTGCTATAGAGGGTCGCGCCGCAACGCGAACAGCGCGCGGTCTGCCGGCCGGGCAGGCGCGGCTTGCGAAAGAGCGCGTCGCATTCGTGACACGCGATCAGTTGTTCCTGGGCCATGCGGGAAGATGACACATAACGACGTGAACGGGACGAGCGAGGGTGGCGCGCACGCGATGCGGGTTCGCAGCGGCTTCGCGCCATGTTACCAAACGGCGGACTCCCGGCACGTTACGCACCGCCGCCATTCTGGAGCCTTTTACCACCCCGTTACCAACCTTGCGCTCGCCAGGCGGTGCGCGCGGCGCTGGAGTAGCATGACGGGCCAGGAGTGTGTCACGTTTGTGCGGTCGGCGTGTGTGAGCCGGGCATGACGCTCGACGCTCGCCGCCAGGGTGCTCGCGCAGGGCCGCGTCCGCAGGCCGCGCCGGCACAGCCTCACCGGAACGGATTTCGAACGATGTCGCACGATTTCGCCCCGCCCGACGACTACACGCGCACCGCGATCGCGCTGCACTGGCTGATGGCGATCCTCATGGTGTGCGCGTTCGGGCTCGGCTGGGTGATGACGGGCATCCCCGGAATAACGCCCACCAAGCTCCGTTATTACTCATGGCACAAGTGGTTCGGCGTCACGGTGTTCGGGCTCGCCGTGCTGCGCGTCGCGTGGCGCGCGACGCACCGCTCGCCCGCGCTTCCGCCCGGCATGCCGGGCTGGCAGCGCGCGGCGGCGCACGGGGCGCACGTGTTGCTGTATCTCCTGATGTTTGCCGTTCCGCTGACCGGCTATCTTTTCAGTTGCGCGGCCAACGTGCCGGTCGTCTATCTCGGGCTCGTGCGCCTGCCGATGCTGATCGGCCCCGACCCGGTCATGAAGCCGATCCTGCGCGCAATGCACGTCGCGCTGAACTACACGCTTGCCGCAGTCGTCGCGGCGCACATGCTGGCGGCGTTCAAGCACCAGTGGCTGGACCGCGACGGGTTGCTCGCGCGGATGATTCCTTTGCTCAAGCGGGGACGATCATGAACGTGTGCTTCCGGTTGGGCCTCCGGACGATGCGATACCGTCCCGCGGCCGTGCTGGCGCTCGCGGCGGGCTGCGCCGCGGCGCTCGTGCCCGGCGCTGGCGCGCAGGCGCAGATCGACGCGGCGAAGAGCACGCTCGTCACGATTTCGCACCAGATGAACGTGCCCGTGGAAGGGCGCTTCACGAAATTCGACGCCCAGATCGCCTTCGATCCCGCGAAACCGCAGGCCGGCACAGCGCGCATCACGGTGGACGTCGGCAGCTACGATCTGGGCGATGCGAGCTACAACGACTCCGTGCGCGGCGCAGAATGGTTCGATACGAAGACGTATCCGCAGGCCACGTTCGTCTCGACGGGAATTGCGCCGACCGGGCCGAACCAGTTCAGCGTGAACGGCAAGCTCACGATCAAGGGGCACACCGAGGCCGTAGCCGTGCCGATCGTCGTCACGCGGCAAGGCACGACGCAGACCTTCGACGGCACGCTGCCCATCCACCGCCTCGCGTTCAACGTCGGCACGGGCGAATGGAAAGATACGTCCACGGTCGCCGACGAAGTGCTCATCAAGTTTCACATCGTCGTCGCCCATCCGTAGCGCGGCGGTCCGCTGGACCTTCACCTTTTCCGCAAAGGAGGCGTCTTTGAACACCTTATCCCGCGTCATTGCCGAGGCCGTTGCCGGTGTGTGCATCGCGTCCGTCGCGTCGTTCGCCATTCCGGCGCTCGCCGCCGACACGTACCAGCTCGATCCGAAACACACCTACCCGAGCTTCGAAACCGATCACATGGGCGGCCTCTCGATCTGGCGCGGGAAGTTCACGAGGACTACGGGCACGGTCACGCTCGACCGCGAGGCGAAGACGGGCACCGTGGACGTCACGATCGATCCGGCCTCGGTGCAGACCGGCAACGCCGATCTGGACAAGCACGTCGCCGGGCCGGAATTCCTCGACGCCGCGAAGTACCCCACGGCCACTTACAAGGGCACGCAGATCGTCTTCGACGGCGACACGCCGAAGGAAGTGATCGGCGACTTCACGCTGCGCGGCGTGACGCGGCCGCTCAAGCTCGAAATCGTGTCCTACAGGTGCATGCAGCACCCGATGCTCAAACGCGAGGTGTGCGGCGTCGAAGCCACGGGCGAATTCAACCGCGACGACTTCGGCATCGGCATGGGCAAGCAGTACGGCTTCAAGATGGCGACCCGGCTGCATATTCAGGCCGAAGGCATCAAGCAGTAGGGCCGCAGTTCGGGCCGCAGGTTCTCCCGCGCCGCGCATAAAAAAACCGGTTCGCGAGAACCGGTTTTTTTTCGTCTGTCGACTCGAAGGGGCTTAAACCTGCGCGCCCGCGTTCGGATCGTTCGGATCGTGCTTTTCCCTCTTGTCCTTGATGAGGTCCTCGCGCTTCACGCCGAGCCACATCGCGATCGCCGCCGCGACGAACACCGACGAGTAGATGCCGAAGAGAATACCCACCGTCAGTGCGAGCGCGAAGTAGTGCAGCGTCGGGCCGCCGAAGAAGAACATCGAGAGCACCATCAGCTGCGTACTGCCGTGCGTGATGATGGTCCGCGAGATTGTGCTCGTGATCGCGTGGTTGATGACCTCGGCGACGGCCATCTTGCGTTCGCGTCTGAAGGTCTCGCGGATCCGGTCGAAGATGACGACCGACTCGTTCACCGAATAGCCGAGCACCGCGAGCACCGCCGCGAGCACCGAGAGCGAGAACTCCCACTGGAAGAACGCGAAGAAGCCGAGAATGATCACGACGTCGTGCAGGTTCGCGATCACGCCGGCCACGGCGTACTTCCATTCGAAGCGGAACGACAGGTAGATGATGATGCCCGCCACCACGCACGCTAGCGCGAGCAGGCCGTCGGTGGCCAGCTCCTTGCCGACCTGCGGGCCGACGAACTCCACGCGCTGCAACTGCACCTGCGGGTTCGCGGTCTTCAGCGCGCCCATGACCTGATCGCTTTGCTGCGCCGAGGTCAGGCCCTGCTTGAGCGGCAGGCGGATCAGCACGTCGCGCGCGGTGCCGAAGTTCTGCACCTGGGCGTCGCCGTAGCCGATCTTCGTGAGCGTGTCGCGCACGGGCTCGAGTTCGAGCGCCTGCGGATACTGCACTTCGATGACCGTCCCGCCCGTGAATTCGATCGACAGATGCAGGCCGCGGTGAAACAGGAAGAACACCGCGGCGATGAACGTGATGAACGAAATCGCGTTGAAGATCAACGCGTGCTTCATGAACGGGATGTCTTTGCGGATGCGGAAAAATTCCATGATCTTGACTCCGTATCAGCGGGACGAGCCCGGGTTGCCTGGGCCGCTCGGGCCGTTCCTGCGGCGCACGACCGGCTTGGCGCGCGCGGCGCCCGTGGCTTGCGTAGCCTGCGTAGCCTGCGTGGCCTTCGCTGCCTTTGCCGCCTTCGCGGTTTGCGGCTTCGTTGCACCCGCGAGAGCGCGGCCCGTGTCCGTGGCGGCGTCGCTCGCGGCCAGCGCCGCGCCCGCCATCTCCGGCTGCGGACGCCACACCTGACCGATGGCCAGCGACTTCAGCTTCTTCTTGCCGCCGTACCAGAGATTCACGAGCCCGCGCGAGAAGAACACCGCCGAGAACATCGACGTGAGAATGCCGATGCAGTGCACGATGGCGAAGCCGCGCACCGGGCCCGAGCCGAACGCGAGCAGCGCGAGACCGGCGATGAGCGTCGTCACGTTCGAGTCGAGAATCGTCGCCCATGCGTGCGCGTAGCCGTTCTGGATCGCGAGCTGCGGCGGCGCGCCGTTGCGCAGCTCTTCGCGCACGCGCTCGTTGATCAGCACGTTCGAGTCGATCGCCATACCGAGCGCGAGCGCGATAGCGGCGATGCCAGGCAGCGTGAGCGTCGCCTGCAGGATCGAGAGCATTGCGATGAGCAGCAGCAGGTTCACCGAGAGGCCGATTACCGAGACGAGGCCGAACAGCATGTAGTAGGCGATCATGAACACGGAGATCGCGGCGAAGCCGTAGATCACCGAGTCGAAGCCCTTGCGGATGTTTTCGGCGCCGAGGCTCGGGCCGACCGTGCGTTCTTCGATGATTTCCATCGGCGCCGCGAGCGAGCCGGCGCGCAGCAGCAGCGCGAGGTCGGCGGCGGCCTGCGGCGTAGGCTGGCCCGTGATCTGGAAGCGGTCGCCGAGTTCGGACTGGATCGTCGCGACCGTCAGCACCTGGCCCTTGCCGCGCTCGAACAGCACCATCGCCATCGGCTTGCCGATGTTGTCGCGCGAGACGCTGCGCACCGCGCGCCCGCCCGCCGAGTCGAGGCGGATGTTGACCGACGGACGCTGATGCTCGTCGAAGCCGGCCGACGCGTCGATGATGCGGTCGCCCGTGAAGATCACCTGCTTGCGGAGCAGCACGGGCACCTGGTTGCCCTGCGTGAACAGTTCGTCGCCCGGCGGGACCGGCGCGGCCGGGTCCGGATGCAGGCCGAGCGGATCGGCGAGACGCGATTCGAGCGTCGCCGTGCGGCCGATGATGTCCTTCGCCTTCGCGGTGTCCTGCACGCCCGGCAGCTCGACCACGATGCGGTCGTCGCCTTGCTGCTGGATCACGGGCTCGGCCACGCCGAGTTCGTTCACGCGGTTGTGCAGCGTCTGGATGTTCTGCTTGAGCGCCGCCTGCTGGACCGAGCGCTTGACCGCCGGCGTGAACGTGCCCACGAGCTGCACGCCGCCTTCGGGCGCGTTCTGCGTGGCCCACTGGAGTTCGGTGACGCCCGACGTAAGCGCCTTGAGCGCGTCGTCGGTGACCGTCGCATCGGCGAAATTGATCACCACCGACTGGTCGACGCGGTTCACGCCGCCGTCGCGGATGTTCTTGTCGCGCAGCAGCGTGCGCGCGTCGGAGGCGTCCGAATCGAGCTTCTTGTTCAGCGCGCCGTTCATGTCGACCTGGAGCAGGAAGTGCACGCCGCCGCGCAGGTCGAGGCCGAGGTACATCGGCAGCGCGCGCATGGCGGTGAGCCAGCGCGGCGAGGCGCTCTGCAGGTTCAGCGCGACGATGTACTGCGGATCGTTCGGGTCGGCGTTCAGCGCCTTCGAGAGCGCGTCTTTCAGACGCAGCTGCGTGTCCGTGTCGGCGACGCGCACGCGGATGTTCGCGTTCATCGTCGAGTTGTCGAACGTGATGTCGTCGGCCCGGATGTTGCTCGCCGCGAGCGTGTCCTGCACGCGCTCAAGCGTGCTGTTGTCGAGCCTGACGGTGGCCTTGCCGCTCGACACCTGGACCGCGGGTGCTTCGCCGAAGAAATTGGGCAATGTGTACACGAGGCCGATGGCGAGCGCCACGACCATCACGACATATTTCCAGAGGGGATAACGATTCATTGGTTGACCCAACGGGGGAGGAGAACTGCCCGCTCGATGCGCGCGCGTCCGGCAGGGCCCTTTGCTGTGTGCTCAGCCTGGACGGTGCCGGACGCGTGAGGCCGCACGATGCACGAATGGGGACATGCGGGCGGCCTGTGAATATCGCGAGCGAGGGCTTACAGCGACTTGATCGTGCCCTTCGGCAGGATCGTCGTAACCGACGACTTCTGCACGGTGATTTCAGTGCCGTCCGTAATTTCGACGCCGACATACGCGTCGCCAACCTTCGTCACCTTGCCGACGATGCCGCCGCTCGTGATGACTTCGTCGCCTTTGGCCATTGCCGCGAGCATGTTGCGATGTTCCTTCTGACGCTTCATCTGCGGACGGATCATGATGAAGTACAGCACGGCGAACATCAGGATCAGCGGCAGGAAGCTCATCAGGCTGGATTGTGCACCACCTGCTGCGGAGCCTTGCGCGAAGGCATTGGTAATGAACGACACGTTGGTCTCTCCGGTTGTACGATCAAAAATCAAGCCGGTTATTCTACCACCGGCGCTGGGCGCGACGGCGGCGCGAAATTGGCTTTCTGATCAAGCTGTTATTGCGATGCGACGCCGGTGTGAAGCCGGTGTGAAGCCGACGTGAAGCGGTGAGCGGGTGATACGTAGTGCATTTCCGGTAGCGGCTGGAGCAGTTAGCCGGTTGACGCGAATGTCGCGTCAACCGATTTGCCGGATGCCTGGCGAACCCTCGCCGCGCCGTCCGTCCGCCGCCGTCAATGAAAGTATATTGTAAAGCGCGGCGAGCCCGACCGGCGCCCGCCGTCGTGGGCGTTACTGCTCCACGCCCCGCGCGCGGTTCTCGTGGAAGCGCTGGCGGAACGCCGCGAACGTCTTCGTTTCGATCGCCTCGCGGATCTCGCTCATCAGTTCCAGGTAGTAATGCAGATTGTGGATCGTGTTGAGTTGCGCCCCGAGGATTTCCCCCACGCGATGCAGGTGATGCAGATAGCCGCGCGTGAAATTGCGGCAGGTGTAGCAGCCGCACTGCTCGTCGAGCGGGCGCAGCGAGTTGCGGTGCGTCGCGTTGCGGATCTTGATGTCGCCGAAACGCGTGAAGATCCAGCCGTTGCGCGCGTTGCGCGTGGGCATCACGCAGTCGAACATGTCGACGCCCGATGCCACGCCCGCGACGAGATCCTCCGGCGTACCGACCCCCATCAGGTAGTGCGGCTTGTCGGCGGGGAGTTTCGGCGCGATGTGTTCGAGCACACGCATCATGTCCTCTTTCGGCTCGCCGACCGACAGCCCGCCGATCGCATAACCGTGGAACGGCATCTGCGAGAGGCCGGCCAGCGATTCGTCGCGCAGGTCCTCGAACATGCCGCCCTGCACGATGCCGAAGAGCGCGTTCGGATTGCCAAGGCGGTTGAACTCGTCGATCGAGCGCTGTGCCCAGCGCATCGACATCCGCATCGAGTCGGCGGCGTCCTTGTGCGTCGTCGGCACGCCATTCGTCGCGTAGGGCGTGCACTCGTCGAACTGCATGACGATGTCCGAGTTCAGCACCTTCTGGATCTGCATCGACACTTCGGGCGACAGGAACAGCTTGTCGCCGTTGACGGGCGACGCGAAGCGCACGCCGTCTTCGGAGATCTTGCGCAGGTCGCCGAGCGAGAACACCTGAAAACCGCCCGAATCGGTGAGGATGGGACGGTTCCAGCCCATGAAGCGGTGCAGGCCGCCGTGCGCCTCGATCGTCTCCAGCCCCGGGCGCAGCCAGAGGTGGAACGTGTTGCCGAGAACGATCTGCGCGCGCATTTCTTCGAGTTCGCGCGGCTGGGTCGCCTTGACCGTGCCGTAGGTGCCCACGGGCATGAAGATCGGCGTTTCGACGACGCCGTGGTTCAGCGTGACGCGGCCGCGGCGCGCGAGGCCGTCGGTGCCGAGCAGTTCGAATTTCAGGCCGTTTTGGGGACGTTCGCCGAGGTATGTGCCGTGCTCGGCGCGCGCATTGTGATGACCTTCGGTCATGCATGGACTCCTGTGCCACCGGAACTGCTCTGCATGGGACCGGAGTATGCGCTAAAGCGCTAACTCCAGATCGACAACTCCGGCGCAGTGGGTGATAACCGCCGTGGCGGTCGGGAAAAGGGTTATGCGTTGAGCGCGTCGTCGGTTCGCGTCAGCAGCATGGCGTCGCCGTAGCTGAAGAAGCGGTACCGCTCCTCGATCGCGTGACGATACGCGGCGCGGATCGTCTCGATCCCCGCGAACGCCGACACGAGCATGAGCAGCGTCGACTTTGGCAGGTGAAAGTTCGTGACGAGCCGGTCCACGACGCGGAACCGGTAGCCCGGCGTGATGAAGATGTCCGTCTCCGCCGACGTCGCCGCCAGCGCGCGGCCTTCGCGTTCAGCGTCGCGCGCCGCCGCTTCGAGCGCACGCATCGACGTCGTGCCGACCGCGATCACGCGGCCGCCGCGCGCACGCGTGGCTGCGGTCTTGTCGACGAGCGACTGCGGCAGTTGATACCACTCGCTGTGCATCTTGTGTTCGTCGATGTTCTCCACGCGCACCGGCTGGAACGTGCCCGCGCCGACGTGCAGCGTGAGCGTCGCGCGCTCGACGCCCATCGCGTCGAGCCGCGCGAGCAGCGCGTCGTCGAAGTGCAGCCCCGCGGTCGGCGCAGCCACGGCGCCAGGATTTTGCGCGAACACGGTCTGGTAGCGCGTCTCGTCGGTCGAGTCGGCGTCGTGCGTGATGTAGGGCGGCAGCGGCAGGCGGCCGTGCTGCTCGATCAGCGTGAGGCAGTCGTCGGGGAAATGCAGCGTGTAGAACGGCTCGACGCGCTCGCCGACCGTCACGTCGAACGCGTCGGCGAGCCGCAGCGTCGTGCCGGGCGCGGGGCTCTTGCTCGCGCGGATCTGGGCGAGCGCCGCGCGCGTGCCGGTCAGGCGCTCGACGAGCACTTCGATCTTGCCGCCACTGGCCTTCTGGCCGAAGAAACGCGCCTTGAGTACCTTGGTATCGTTGAAGACGAGCAGGTCGCCGGGCGCGATGCACCCGGGCAGATCGGCGAAGTGGCGGTCGATGAGGCGCAGCGGCTGCGCGCGGTCAGCGCAACTTGCGACTTCCAGTAGCCTGCTCGTGCTGCGCTCGGGCAGGGCGGTCTGCGCGATCAGCTCGGCGGGGAGGTCGAAATCGAAATCGGAAAGCTTGAACATGCGGCCTGATGAAACGGAGATGCGGAAATGCGACGGATATCCGGCGGGCGCCGCGTTTGCGAGAAGGGCCTCGTGCGCGGCGACCGGGGCCGGAACGCCCGCCGCAGCGCGGCGAGCGGCTATGATTGCGGGACTGCCGGGGCTTTGCGCGACAGCCGCTGTATGTAACGCTTGCCGCGCGGATGAACGCCGGACCTGCATCGGAATGTGCCGCCGGATTCGCGTCCGGAGCCTGCCGCGCCACGCCGGAAAGCCGTTATTGTACTTGCGAAGCTGCTTATGCCCTCATCTGTGAGTCGTTTGATGCCTGAATCCGGTTCGCCTGGCGATCCGCGCGAGCGCACCGATGCGCACGAAGCCGCGGCTGACGGCGAGCAAGGACGCGACGGCGCGGGCGAGCCGCGCAAGGGCAGGAAGAAGGCGGCTGCGAAGGAAAAACCCGCCAGATCAGGAACGGCCGCCGTCACAAAAACCGCCGACCGCCTCGCCAAACTCGGCCTCACGCGCGACATCGACCTCGTGCTGCATCTGCCGATGCGCTACGAGGACGAAACCACGCTCACGCCGATCGGCGAACTGCTGCCGGGCGGCATCGCGCAGACCGAAGGCGTCGTCTTCGACAACGAGATCGCGTATCGCCCGCGCCGCCAGTTGCTCGTGAAGCTGCGCGACGACAACGGCGACGAACTCGTCCTGCGCTTTCTCAACTTCTACGGCTCGCAGGTCACGCAGATGGCGGCCGGCCGCCATCTGCGCGTGCGCGGCGACGTGCGCGGCGGATTCTTCGGCATGGAGATCGTGCATCCGGCGGTGCGTGTCGTCGACGACGACACGCCGCTGCCGCAGGCGCTCACGCCGGTCTATCCGTCGACGGCGGGCGTGAGCCAGGCGTATCTGCGCAAGGCGATCGACAACGCGCTGTCGCGCGCGTCGCTGCCCGAACTGCTGCCCGAAGCCATCGCGCGCGAATTCATGGAGCCGCTTCATCTGCCTGCGCTGATGGAGTCGGTGAAGACGCTGCACCATCCGGGCATCGGCGCCGACGAAACCGCGCTGATGGACGGCACGCATCCGGCGTGGACGCGCATCAAGTTCGAGGAACTGCTCGCGCAGCAGCTCTCGCTCAAACGGGCCCACGAGGAGCGCCGCACGCGGGCCGCGCCGGTCATGCCGTTGCGGGAAGACGGCGCGGATGATGCCGCGAATGATGCGTCCGCGTCGCTCGCCGCGCGTCTTGGCGCCTCGCTGCCGTTCCGGTTGACGAACGCGCAGCAGCGCGTCGTCGCGGAGATCGCGCGCGACCTCAACGAGCCGCATCCGATGCAGCGTCTCCTGCAGGGCGACGTCGGCAGCGGCAAGACGGTGGTGGCGGCGCTCGCGGCTGCGCAAGCCATCGACGCCGGCTACCAGGCGGCGCTCATGGCGCCGACCGAAATCCTCGCCGAACAGCACGCACGCAAGCTGCGCGGCTGGCTCGAACCGCTCGGCGTGCAGGTGGCGTGGCTCGCGGGCAGCCTGAGGGCGAAGGAGAAACGCGCGGCGCTCGAAGCGGCGGCGCTCGGCACGGCGAAGCTCGTGATCGGCACGCACGCGATCATTCAGGATGCCGTCGAATTCGCGCGCCTCGGGCTCGTGATCGTCGACGAACAGCATCGCTTCGGCGTCGAGCAGCGGCTCGCGCTGCGCGCGAAGGCGCAGAACGCGAAGTCCGCCGAGCATGGCGCGCGCGAATTCCAGCCACATCAGCTGATGATGTCGGCGACGCCGATTCCGCGCACGCTCGCGATGACCTACTACGCGGACCTCGACGTCTCCACGATCGACGAACTGCCGCCCGGCCGCACGCCGATCCTCACGAAGCTCATCTCCGACGCGCGCCGCGAAGAAGTGATTGCTCGCGTGCGCGCGGCGGCGCTCACGGGGCGCCAGGTCTACTGGGTGTGTCCGCTGATCGAGGAGAGCGAGACGCTGCAACTGCAGACCGCCGTCGAGACCTGCGAGACGCTCGTCGCCGCGCTGCCGGAGCTGACCGTCGGGCTCGTGCACGGGCGGCTCTCGTCGGCGGACAAAGCCGCCGTGATGGACGCCTTCTCGCGCAACGAAGTGCAGTTGCTCGTCGCGACAACCGTGATCGAGGTGGGCGTGGACGTGCCCAATGCGTCGCTGATGGTGATCGAGCACGCCGAGCGCTTCGGCCTCGCACAGTTGCACCAGTTGCGCGGGCGCGTGGGGCGGGGCAGTGCGGCCTCCGTGTGCGTGCTGCTCTACAGCGGGCCGCTGTCGCAGACGGGTCGCGCGCGTTTGCAGACGATGCGCGAGACCACGGACGGCTTCGAGATCGCGCGCCGCGATCTGGAGATCCGCGGCCCAGGCGAATTTCTCGGCGCGCGGCAGTCGGGTGCGGCGATGCTGCGCTTCGCGAACCTCGAAACCGACGCCTGGCTCATCGAACCGGCACGCGGCGCGGCCGACCGGCTGCTCCACGACTGGCCGCTTGTCGTCACGCAGCACCTGAACCGCTGGCTCGGCGGGCGCGAGCAATATCTGAAGGCTTGACGGCCGCCGCCGACGCGTCACGGAACGCGACGCGGGCGTCATCGCCCCAAATCTGGCCAATTTTCTGTTCCTGCCCGAATATGGACGTTGAATATTGGCGAATTGATGCCATAGGTGTATAACCATAAACTATTGATACACCTTTTCTGATTGGTCCCTCAAAGAAATGACGCTGACTGAACTGAAGTACATTGTGGCGGTCGCGCGTGAGCGCCACTTCGGGCGGGCAGCCGAAGCCTGTTTCGTCAGCCAGCCGACCTTGTCGGTCGCGATCAAGAAGCTCGAAGACGAACTCAACGTGCAGATTTTCGAGCGCGGCACGAGCGAAGTGAGCGTGACGCCCATCGGCGAGCAGATCGTCACCCAGGCGCAGCGCGTCCTCGAACAGACGCTCGCCATCAAGGAAATCGCCAAACAGGGTAAGGATCCGCTCGTCGGACCCCTGCGGCTCGGCGTGATTTACACGATCGGACCCTATCTACTGCCGACGCTCGTCAAGCAGATGATCAAGCGCGTCCCGCAGATGCCGCTCATGCTGCAGGAGAACTACACGCTCAAGCTGATCGAACTGCTCAAGCAGGGCGAGATCGACGTGGCGATCATGGCGTTGCCGTTCCCCGAAACCGGGCTCACGATGCGGTCGCTGTACGACGAGCCGTTCGTCGTCGCGCTGCCTTCGGGTCACGCGTGGGAGAAGCGCGCGAAGATCGATCCCGACGACCTCAAGCAGGAAACGATGCTGCTGCTCGGCAGCGGCCACTGCTTCCGCGATCACGTGCTGGGCGTGTGCCCCGAGCTGATGCGCTTTTCGCAGAACGCGGACGGCATCCAGAAGACGTTCGAGGGTTCGTCGCTGGAGACGATCCGCCATATGGTCGCGAGCGGCGTCGGCATCACCGTGCTGCCGCGTATGTCGGTGCAGGAAGTGAAGCCGCACGCGGGCGGCGTCGATTCGGGGCTGCTCTCGTACGTGCCGTTCGGCGAGCCGGTGCCGGATCGCCGCGTCGTGATCGCGTGGCGCAAGAGCTTTACGCGCATGCCGGCGATCGAGGCGATCGTCGACGCGATCCATGCCTGCGACCTGCCGGGCGTCAAGAAGATCGAAGCGCCGGCCGTAGCGGCCTGACATCGTTTTCCGTTTCTGCTTGTGCAGCCCGCCGCGGCTGGCTGCACAGTCTCTTTTCTCCCTGGTTTTCCCCGTTGCTCGCCTGTCTTGCGCGATTTCGCGCGGCTATCGCATAGATTTAATAAATCAAATGTTATAAATAGATAGCAACAGGTAGGATTCGCCTAATAGATCAGCACCCGAAATCACGAAGCCAGGAGAACGATCATGACCAGGATGTTAGCGATGACGCTCGATGCCTTCGGCCTTGCCGGCACGGGCGATGCGCGACTGAGCGCCGCGCGCGCGATGCCCGCGCTGCGCCGCGCGGGCGGCCTCGCGATCTTCGCGGGCGGGCTGGCTGTGCTTGTGGTTCACGCGATTGCGCTGCTGGGCGGCGGCTGAATGAGGGAGCACGCGGTGCGGTTTCCCCTGTGCGAGAGACAGGGCCAGATGACCGCGCCTGCGCTGCGCTCTACGATAAACTGAGGCTAGTTCGATCGATCGCGGCTCGCCGCCGAGGTGGCGCGACAGGATCGACACCGATTTCGTCTTACTGCAAACAAGGAGTCGTCATGGCTAAAAAAGCAACCGTGCAGCATGTGAATATCGGCATCAGCGACAAGGATCGCAAGAAGATCGCGGAGGGCCTGTCGCACCTGCTCGCGGACACGTACACGCTCTACCTGAAGACCCACAATTTCCACTGGAACGTTACGGGGCCGATGTTCAACACGCTGCATCTGATGTTCGAGACGCAGTACACGGAACTGTCGCTGGCCGTCGACGCGATCGCCGAGCGCATTCGCGCGTTGGGCGTGCACGCGCCGGGCAGCTACCGGGAATTCGCGAAGCTGTCGTCGATTCCGGAAGCGGACGGCGTGCCGGCTGCGGAAGAGATGATCCGCCAGCTCGTGGAAGGCCAGGAAGCCGTGGTGCGCACGGCGCGCGCGATATTCCCGGCGACGGAGGCCGCCAACGACGAGCCGACCGCCGACCTGCTCACGCAGCGTATGCAGACGCACGAAAAGACGGCGTGGATGCTGCGTTCGATGCTGGCTTAAGCCGTTCCATAAGCGTCGATTCGCGGCGCGTGGCGCTGCGATTCGAAGTTGCCCAGGCCCGCCGGACTTGTCCGGCGGGCTCTTTGTTTTTGCGGCGCGCGCAGCATTCCGTCCATCGCGCGCGATTTTTCTGCACGGCGCTCTGGATGCGGGCGGCGTCGGGCGCGCACGCTGGCCTACAATAGCGGCATTGTTTTTCCCGCTCCCACCATGTTCGCCCGACTCCCGCTCTATCTGCGGCTCGTCCGCATGGACAAGCCGATCGGCAGCCTGTTGCTGCTGTGGCCGACGCTCAACGCGCTATGGATTGCCTCGAACGGCCGTCCGTCGTTTTCGCTACTGGTGATTTTTGCGGTCGGCACCGTACTGATGCGCTCGGCAGGCTGCGCGATCAACGACTACGCGGACCGTGATTTCGACCGCTATGTGAAGCGCACCGCCGAGCGGCCCATCACGTCGGGTCGCATTCGCGCGTGGGAGGCTGTGGCGATTGCCGTGGCACTCGCGTTTGTCTCGTTCCTGCTGATCCTGCCGCTCAACGCGCTCACGAAGCAGCTTTCGGTGGTGGCGCTGTTCGTCGCGGCGTCGTATCCGTTCACGAAGCGATTCTTCGCGATCCCGCAGGCGTATCTGGGCATTGCGTTCGGCTTCGGCATTCCGATGGCCTTCGCCGCCGTGCAGGATCACGTGCCGCTCATGGGCTGGATCATGCTGGCCGCGAACGTGTTCTGGTCGGTCGCCTACGACACCGAATACGCGATGGTCGATCGCGACGACGACATCAAGATCGGCATCCGCACCTCCGCGCTGACGTTCGGCCGTTTCGACGTGCTCGCCATCATGCTGTGCTACGCGGTGACGCTCGGCATCTATGTGTGGGTCGGCATCGAGCTCGGCTTCGGGCTGCTTTACTGGATCGGTTGGGCGGCAGCGGCGGGCTGCGCCGTGTATCACTTCACGCTCATCAAAGACCGCGAACGCATGCCGTGCTTCGCCGCCTTCCGCCACAACAACTGGCTGGGCGGCGTGCTGTTTGCGGGCATCGCCGCGCATTACGCTTTCGCGGCGATGTGACGGGCGGCGCGGCGCGCTTACTGCTTACCGAACTCCTCGCCCATTTCCTTCGCGCGTGCGTCGGCAGCCAATGCGCCGCGCACGATCGCATCCTTCACCCCCGACGCCGCGAACGACGCAAGCGCTGCGGCCGTCGTACCGCCCTTCGACGTCACGCGTTCGCGCAGCACCGACGGCGGCTCTTCCGACTGCAGCGCGAGTTGCGCCGCGCCCGTGAACGTGGCGATGGCGAGCGCGCGGCCCTGCCGCTCGTCCATGCCGAGCTGGCGCGCGGCTTCTTCCAGCGCCTCGATGAAATAGAACACGTAGGCCGGACCGCTGCCCGAGATCGCGGTGACTGCGTCGATCTTCGCTTCGTCGTCGAACCATACGCTCTCGCCGACCGCGCCAAGCACGTCCGACGCGAGCTGGCGGCCCGCCGCATCCACTCCGCCGCTCGCGACGAGGCCCGTTGCGCCCATGCCGATCAGCGCAGGCGTATTCGGCATCGTGCGGACGATACGCGCGTGGCCGTTGAGCCAGCGCGACAGGTCCCCGATACGGATGCCCGCCATGATGGTGATGACGAGCTGATGCGCTGAAAGATGCGGCGCGAGCCCTTCGGCCACGTTCTTGGCGATCTGCGGTTTGACCGCGAGCAGCACGGCGTCGTATTCGGCGAGCGTCGCGTCGGCGAGTGCGCCGGTCCGCACGCCGAACTGGTCGGCGTTGCGCTTGCGCGCGTCCTCGTTCGGATCGACCGCGTACAGATTGCCGGCGGGCACGCTCTTGCGGATCAGGCCGCCGATGAGTGCGGCGGCCATGTTGCCGCCGCCGATGAATGCGATTTTCATGGTGATGGGGAGCGTCGGTGGCTCAGTGAGTGCTCAGTGGGAATAGTCGCGCGCGCCGAAGATCGCGGTGCCGATCCGCACGATCGTCGCGCCTTCGAGCACGGCCGCTTCAAGGTCGGCCGACATGCCCATCGACAGCGTGTCGAGCGCGAGCCCGTCGGCGCGAAGCGCGTCGAACAGTTCGCGCAGTTGCCGGTGCGGCGCGCGCTGCGCTTTGAGCGTGGCTTCCGGTTCGGGAATCGACATCAGCCCGCGCAGCCGCAGATTGGGCAATGCGGCGATCGCGTGCGCGACCTGCGCCGCTTCTTGCGGTGCGACGCCGCTCTTCGTGTCCTCGCCGCTCACGTTGACCTGCAGGCACACGTTGAGCGGCGCCATGCCGACAGGCCGCTGTTCCGAGAGACGCTGCGCGATCTTCAGTCGATCGACCGAATGCACCCAGTCGAAGCGTTCGGCCACGGGCCGCGTCTTGTTCGACTGCAGCGGCCCGATGAAATGCCATTCGAGGCTCGTGCGCAGCTCGGCCAGCGCCTCGATCTTTTCGACGGATTCCTGCACGTAGTTCTCACCGAACGCACGCTGTCCAGCTGCATGCGCGGCGCGCACGTCCTGCGCGGGGAAGGTCTTGGAGACTGCGAGCAGCGCAACTGTGTGCGGATCGCGGCCGGCGTTGCGGGCAGCGTCGGCGATGCGTTGCTGAACGGATTCGAGATTGCGGGCGATGTCGGTCATGAGAGTTGGGGCCGGCCGCCTCGCGTTGCATTGCATTGCATTGCAGGCGGCCGTTTAAACGAACCGGAACGAACGAGGGCAATTATACGGATTGCGCCGAACGCGAAACATAGGCCGAACGGCCAGCTTTTTTCGCGTTGGGCGCTCGGTTACGCTGATCCGGTCATCTACCTCGTGCGCTCAGTTCGCCGCCAGCATATGTTCGACCAGCTCGATCCAGTGTGTGACCGGAATCGCCGTGCCGCTCTGCAGGTGCGCGATGCAGCCAATGTTCGCCGACACGATCAGTTGCGGCTCAAGCGCTTTGAGGCGTTCGATCTTCTGGTTGCGCAGCGTATAGGAGAGGCGCGGCTGGGTAATCGAATACGTGCCGGCCGAGCCGCAGCAGAGGTGGCTGTCGACGGGCAGACGCACGTCAAGGCCGAGCGCGCCCAGTACCCGTTCCACGCCGCCGCGCAACTGCTGGCCATGTTGCAGCGTGCAGGGCGGGTGCCACGCGACCGTGTGGATGCCGCGCCGGCGCGTCGCCGCGACAAGCTGATCCTCGAACGCCGGCAGGATTTCGGAGAGGTCGCGCGTCAGCTCGACGATACGGCGCGCCTTCTGTGCATAGGCCGGATCGTTGCGCAAAAGGTGCGCGTACTCCTTTACCGTCGCGCCGCAGCCCGAGGCGTTCATCACGATCGCTTCCACGCCTTGTTCGACGAAGGGCCACCAGGCATCGATATTGGCACGCACGTCGTCGAGCGCATCGTCCACGTAGCCAAGGTGCAAGCGGAACGCGCCGCAGCAACCGGCCTGCGGCGCCACGACCGTTTCGATGCCGAGCGCATCGAGCACGCGTGCGGTCGCGACGTTGATGTTCGGCATCATCGAAGGCTGCACGCAGCCCGCGAGCATCAGCATCTTGCGTGCGTGCTTCGCCGTGGGCCAGGCGAGCGGGCGCTGGCGCACAGGCACCTTGTCGCGCAGGCGCCGCGGCAGGAGCGGACGGATCTGCTGGCCAAGCCGCATCATCGGCGAGAACAGCGCCCGACGCGGCAGGACGCCCGCGAGCAGGCGGCGCACGATGCGCTGGCGCAACGGCCGCGACACCATCTGTTCGGCGTGCTTGCGGCCGATCTCGACAAGCCTGCCGTACTGCACGCCCGAGGGGCAGGTGGTCTCGCAACTGCGGCACGTGAGACAGCGGTCGAGGTGCGTCAGCGTGCTCTTCGTCACGGGCGCGCCTTCAACCATCTGCTTCATCAGATAGATGCGTCCGCGCGGGCCGTCCAGTTCATCGCCGAGCAGTTGATAGGTCGGGCACGTCGCCGTGCAGAAGCCGCAATGCACGCACTTGCGCAGGATGGCATCGGCTTCGTCGCCATCGGCCGTGTTCCGGATGAAGTCCGCGAGGTTTGTCTGCATTGCGGCGTGTCGATGGGTTCAGAAGTCGGAGTAGAGGCGGCCGCGATTGAAGATGCGTGCCGGATCGAAAGCGGCTTTCAGGCCACGGTGGATCTTCATGAGCGGCGCGGGCAGCGGCGTGAACACACCCGCGCTGCGGTCGTATTCGCGGCCGGTGCGGAACATCGTCGCATGGCCGCCCGCCTGCTTGGCCGTGATCCGCACGGTTTGCGCATCGGTTTCCGTGATCCACCAGCGTTGCGCGCCGCCCCATTCCATCAACTGGGCGCCGGGCAGTTGCAGCGGCTCGGCGATCGAAGGCAGCGCGAGGCGCCAGAGCGCCGTGTCCGGCGCGATGGCCGCGAAGAACGGATCGGTCTGCTCGCGCAGGCCGGCCCAGAAGCGCTCGGCCTCCACCGCGTCCACCACCTCACCGCCGAGCGACGAACGCGCGGACTTCACCGCGGCTTCCGCGCCCGCGAGCCTGACCGCGAGCGTGCCGTTGCGCCAGGCGCTTGCCGTGATCGGCAGCGGGCGTCCGCCCCACTCGTTGAGCTTGCGTACGGCGTCGCTTCCGCTCATATCGAACTTGAGCGTCGTTTCGGCCTGCGGCGTGGGCAGCACTTTCACCGACAGTTCGAGCATCAGCCCGAGCGCGCCGAGCGAGCCCGCAAGCAGGCGCGACACGTCGTAGCCCGCCACGTTCTTCACGACCTGGCCTCCGAAGTGCAGCACGTCGCCGTGCCCGTTCATGAGCACCGCACCCAGCACGAAGTCGCGAGCGGCGCCCGCCGCGGCGCGGCGCGGTCCGGCGATGCCGGCCGCAATGCAACCGCCCAGGGAGGCCTGCGCGCCGAAGTGCGGCGGCTCGAATGCGAGCATCTGGCCGTGCGCGGCGAGCGTCGATTCGATTTCGGCGAGCGACGTACCGGCGCGTGCGGTAATGACGAGCTCGGCGGGATCGTAGGCGATGATGCCGCGATGCGCGCGCGTGTCGAGAATCTCGCCCTCGAGCGCCTGGCCATACCAGTCCTTCGTGCCGCCGCCGCGTATGCGCAACGGTCGGCCATCGGCGGTCGCCGCGCGCACGCGGTCCGACCAGACGGCCACGATGTCGTCTTCTTCCATGGCGTGATTGTCGTTGTCGTTCGTTTGATTGTAGCGGCAGGTCCCGCGCTGGCAACCCGGAGCGGACCCGTATCGGCGGGCGCTCCGGTCCGCAATGGCAAAGGCGGCGGAAATGGCGGAAGTGGCAGAAACGCCCGCGCGGCGCCCGCCGCCGTACCCTCAGAAGCGTGGCAGCTCGGGATGCGGCAGCAGGTTGCCCAGCACGTGCATCTTGCCGTACTCGGCGCAGCGCGCGCGCGTGGGAATACCCTTGTCGGGGTTGAGCAGGCCGGCCGGATCGAACGCGTGCTTCACGGCGTGGAACGCGTCGCGCTCCTGCGGGGAGAACTGCACGCACATCGAATTGATTTTCTCGATCCCGACGCCATGCTCCCCGGTCACCGTGCCACCCAGTTCGACGCAGGTTTCGAGGATGTCCGAGCCGAACGCCTCGGCGCGGTGCCACTCGTCGAGGTCGTTGCCGTTGAAGAGAATGAGCGGATGCATGTTGCCGTCGCCCGCATGGAACACGTTGATGCAGCGCAGTCGGTATTGCTGCTCCATGTCGTGGATGCGCGCGAGCAGCGGTCCGATACTGCGGCGGGGCACGGTGCCGTCCATGCAGTAATAATCCGGCGAGATGCGGCCCGCAGCCGGGAAGGCGTTCTTGCGGCCGGACCAGAAGCGCAGGCGTTCTTCCTCGGTGCGCGAGATCTGGATGCGCGTCGCGCCGTGCGCGCGCAGCACTTGCGTCATGCGCGCCACCTCGTCAGCGACTTCCTCGGGCGTGCCGTCCGACTCGCACAGCAGGATCGCCTCGGCGTCGAGGTCGTAGCCCGCGTTCACGAATTCTTCCACTGCGCGCGTGGCCGGCTTGTCCATCATTTCGAGGCCGGCCGGAATGATGCCCGCCGCGATGATGCCCGCGACGGCTTCGCCGCCCATCACGACGTCGTCGAAGCTCGCCATGATGACCTGCGCGATCTGCGGGCGCGGGATCAGCTTGACGGTCACTTCGGTCACGATTGCGAACATGCCCTCGCTGCCGATCATCACGGCGAGCAGATCGAGGCCTGGTGCATCGGGCGCGAGCGAGCCGAACTCGACGATCTCGCCGTCCATCGTCACGGCGCGCACGCGCAGCACATTATGCAAGGTGAGGCCGTACTTCAGGCAGTGGACGCCGCCCGAATTCTCGGACACGTTGCCGCCGATCGTGCAGGCGATCTGCGAGGACGGATCGGGTGCGTAGTAGAGCCCGAACGGCGCGGCCGCTTCGGACACGGCAAGGTTGCGCACGCCCGGCTGAACAGTCGCGGTGCGTGCATACGGATCGACTTCGAGAATGCGGCGAAAGCGCGCGAGCGAAAGGACGATGCCGTGACGGATCGGCATGGCGCCGCCGGACAGCCCCGTGCCCGCGCCGCGCGGCACAACCGGCACGTCGAGGCGGCGGCAGATCTGCACGACGCGCTGGACCTGCGATTCCGTTTCCGGCAATGCGACCGCGAGCGGCAGGCGCCGGTAGGCGGCGAGGCCGTCGCATTCGTAAGCGACCGTGTCCTCTTCCCGATGCAACAGGCAGTGCGCCGGCAGCACTGCCATCAGGGCCTGCACGACTTCGCGCTGTCGTTGCGCCAGTACTTCCGGCGACATTTCACCCGGTGCGTTCATGTCTCCTCCCGCAGTTCTGTCATGCCGCAGGGCGGCGGGGCATGGCTCAGACGTCGCTCAGACGATCAGGCCGCCCACGAAAAAATCTTTCCTGGATTCATCAGGTTGTTCGGGTCGAGCGCGTGCTTGATCGCGCGCATCGTGTCGACCGTGTCGGCGCCGTGCTCGTCCACGAGGAAGCCCATCTTGTGCAGCCCGACGCCGTGTTCTCCCGAGCAGGTTCCGTCCATCGCGAGCGCGCGCCCGACGATGCGGCGGTTCAGCCGTTCCGCTTCCTCAAGCTCCTCGGGTTTGGCCGGGTCGATCAGCATGCACACGTGGAAGTTGCCGTCGCCGACATGGCCGACGATCGGGCAGGACAGCGGCGACGTCTTCAGGTCCGCTTCCGTTTCGACTACGCATTCTGCGAGGCGCGAGATCGGCACGCAGACATCCGTCGACAAGGCGCGGCTGCCGGGCCGCAGTTGCAGCATCGCGAAGAGCGCGTTGTGGCGGGCGTTCCAGAGACGGCTGCGGTCTTCGGGGCGGGTCGCCCATTCGAAACCGTCGCCATCGTTCTGGGCGGCGATCTCCTGGACGAGTTGTGCCTGCTCCTCGACGCTCGCTGCCGTGCCGTGGAACTCGAAGAAAAGCGTGGGCGCCTCGCGCAGCGTCAGATTCGAATGGCGATTGAGCGCGCGCACGGCGAGCGGATCGATGAATTCCACGCGCGCGACGGGCACGCCGATCTGGATCGTCTCGATCACGGTGCGTACGGCTTCGGCCATCGAATGGAACGTGCAGACCGCGGCCGACACCGCTTCCGGCTGGGGATAGAGCCGCACGGTAATTTCGGTGATGACGCCGAGCGTCCCCTCGGAGCCGACGAAAAGGCGCGTGAGGTCGTATCCCGCCGACGACTTGCGCGCGCGCGAGCCCGTCTTGATGACGCGGCCATCGGCGAGGACGGCGGCGAGGCCGAGCACGTTCTCGCGCATCGTTCCGTAGCGCACGGCGTTGGTGCCGGAGGCGCGCGTCGCCGACATGCCGCCGATGCTCGCATCCGCGCCGGGATCGATCGGGAAGAACAGGCCGGTGTCGCGCAGCGCTTCGTTTAGCTGCTTGCGCGAGATGCCGGGTTCGACGGTGACGGTGAGATCTTCCGCGTTGATCGCCAGCACGCGGTTCATCGCGGAGAGGTCGATCGACACGCCGCCCTGCACGGCCAGCAGATGGCCTTCGAGCGACGATCCGTTGCCGTAGGGAATGATGGGCACGCCGTATTGCGCACAGAGCCGGACGGCGGCCTGGACGTCCTCGGTGCTGTGGGCGAACACGACGGCGTCGGGCAGTTGTGGATCGAACGGAGACTCGTCGCGGCCGTGGTGGGCGCGTACCGCGTCAGATGTGGAGACACGGTCGCCGAACGCGTCGCGCAGTTTGTCGAGGAGTTCGGCGGGGAACGGGCGGCGTGCGGCGGCGAGCGGCGCGGGGTGATTCACGCGGGGTCTCCTTCATGTAGACGTATTGCTCTATTCAGTTCATTTTACGCTGAACGATAGCGCACGCGAGGGCCCGCCGGGCCGCCCCTCCGATTGCGCAATGCAAAAAACTATAATGGTCGATCACGCGCCGCGGCGCAAAAATACACGCGTAGGTATGCATAAGGAGGACACATCATGGGCAATCGGCTGAGCAAGATCGTCACGCGCACCGGCGATGACGGCACGACTGGACTCGGCGACGGCAGTCGCGTGCGCAAGGACGACGCGCGGATCGCGGCGATGGGCGAAGTCGACGAACTCAATTCGCAGATCGGCGTGCTGCTTTGCGAGACGCTGCCCGATGACGTGCGTGCCGCGCTCACGGCGATCCAGCACGATCTCTTCGACCTGGGCGGCGAGCTTTGCATGCCAGGCCACACGATCGTGACCGACGCGCATCTCGCCCGGCTCGATGGCTGGCTGGCCGACTACAACGCCGAGCTGCCGCCGCTCAGGGAGTTCATCCTGCCGGGCGGCTCGCGTGCGGCGGCGCTCGCACACGTGTGCCGCGCGGTATGCCGGCGTGCCGAGCGTGCGGTGGTGGCGCTCGGCGCGGCATCGGCCGAACAGGGCGCACCGCTTGCCGACACGCCGCGCCGCTACGTGAACCGGCTCTCCGATCTGTTGTTCGTGCTCGCGCGCGTGCTCAATCGCGTGGGCGGCGGCGACGACGTCTACTGGCGCCACGACCGCGGCGCGTCGGCGGTCTGACGTGCTGCGGCGCGATAAATTTCGTAAAAATAACAGCAAGTCAAGTCGTTAAATCAAGTTTCAATGCGCTTACAGGGCCAAATGGGCTGAATAAGTGCGACAAAATGACGTTATGTTGCGCTGCATTAAAGATGTATCGTCTGTGACTCTTTAACGCGGAGAAATTGAATGACTGCGCTTACCGCCGACCAGGTGGCCCTCGTCAAGGCCACTGCGCCCGTCTTTGCCGAGCACGGCGCCACGATCACCAGGCATTTCTACGAGCGGATGTTCAATGCTCATCCCGAACTGAAGAACCTCTTCAACCAGGCGCATCAGCAGAGCGGCACCCAGCCGGAGACGCTCGCGCGCGCCGTCTACGCTTACGCCGCGAACATCGACAATCTCGGCGCGCTCGGCGGTGCGGTCACGCACATCGCTCACAAGCATGCGAGCCTGAACATTCGTCCGGAGCATTATCCGATCGTCGGGCGCCATCTGCTGGGCGCCGTCGCCGACGTGCTCGGCGACGCCGTCGATCAGCCCACGCTCGACGCCTGGACCGTCGCCTACGGCCAGCTCGCGAACATCATGATCGGCGCCGAAGCGAAGCTGTACGAGGGTGCGTCGTGGAGCGGCTTCCGTCCGTTCAAGGTCGTTCGCAAGCAAATCGAAAGCGACGAGATCACGTCGTTCTATCTCGCACCGGCCGACGGTTCGCTCGCCGGCGGCTTCGAACCGGGCCAGTACGTGAGCGTCGTGCGTTACGTCGACAAGCTCGGCGTCGACCAGCCGCGTCAATACAGCCTCTCGGATGCACCGCACGGCCGCTGGCTGCGCATTTCGGTCAAGCGCGAAGCGGGCCACGGGCAGGCGCATCCGGGCCACGTGTCGAACCTCATGCATGACGGCGTGGAGGAAGGCGCCGTCGTCCACGTCAGCGCGCCGATGGGCGAATTCACGCTCGACCGCTCGAAGGACACGCCGGTCGTGCTGATGAGCGGGGGCGTCGGCATCACGCCGATGGCGTCGATGCTCGCGACGCTCATGGCCGAAAAGAGCGCGCGTTCCGTCACGTTCGTGCACGCCTGCCGCAATGCCGGCGTCCACGCGTTCCGCGACTGGCTGCACAAGGTCGCCGACGATCACCCGAACGTCCGCCGCGCGGTGTTCTACGAAGCCGTGAGAGCCGATGACCGCGCGGGCGTCGATTACGACTACGAGGGCCGGCTCGACATCGGCCGCGTCGAGGAGTCCGTGCTGTTGCCGAACGCCGACTATTACCTGTGCGGCCCGGTCGCGTTCATGCGCGAGCAGCGCGAGGCGCTCGTCGCGCGCGGCATCGATCCGCACCGCATCCACACGGAGATCTTCGGCTCGGGCATGCTCGACTGAGGCTCACCCCGAGGTATCCGCGGAAAGCAGAAAGCCCGGCGCGAAGGCCGGGCTTTCCTGAGTTTGATAAAAGCCCCGGCGCGAGCCGGGGCTTTTTCACATCTACCGGAAGCGCGCGATCAGTTGCCGCTGCCGCGTGCGACGCGCCGCAGCTTGACGCTATCCGCGAGCCCTTCGAGCAGGGGCTCGGTTTCGTCCCAGCTGATGCACGCATCGGTGATGCTCTGGCCATACGTGAGCGCGCAACCTTCCTTCAGGTCCTGGCGGCCCGCCACGAGATGCGACTCGACCATCACGCCGATGATGCGCTCGTCGCCCGCCGCGATCTGGCGGCCGATGTCGGCGCACACGGGGATCTGGTTTTCGTGCTTCTTCGAGCTGTTCGCGTGGCTCGCGTCGATCATCAGGCGCGCGGCGAGGCCGGCCTTGCCGATGTCGGTGCAGGCGACGTTCACGCTCTCGGCGTCGTAGTTCGGCGCCTTGCCGCCGCGCAGGATCACGTGGCAATCCTCATTGCCCGCCGTCGAGACTATGGCCGAATGGCCGCCCTTCGTCACCGACAGGAAATGGTGCGGCTGCGACGCGGCCTTGATCGCATCGACGGCGATCTTCACGTTGCCGTCCGTGCCGTTCTTGAAGCCGACCGGGCACGACAGGCCCGACGCGAGTTCGCGGTGCACCTGCGACTCGGTCGTGCGCGCGCCGATCGCGCCCCACGAGATCAGGTCGGCGATGTACTGCGGGCTGATCATGTCGAGGTACTCGGTGCCGGCGGGCAGGCCCAGTTCGTTGATGCTCACGAGCAGTTCGCGCGCGGTGCGCAGGCCGTCGTTGATCTTGAAGCTGTTGTCGAGGAACGGGTCGTTGATGAGGCCCTTCCAGCCCACCGTCGTACGCGGCTTTTCGAAGTACACGCGCATCACGATTTCCAGCTCGCCCGCGAAGCGCGCGCGCATCGGCAGCAGTTTTCCGGCGTATTCGATCGCGGCTTTCGTGTCGTGGATCGAGCACGGGCCGACCACGACGATCAGGCGGTCGTCCATGCCGTGCAGGATGCGGTGCAGGGCCTGGCGCGTGTCGTAGATCAGCGTCGAGGCGGCCTCGGAGCACGGGAATTCGCGGATCAGGTGCGCGGGCGGCGTTAGCTCTTTCAATTCCCGGATGCGGACGTCGTCGGTATTGTGCGGGGGCATGGCGGTTTCTCCTGATCCTGTTTGTAGCGTGCCGGCGGTAGCGCTTCGGCAGTGCTTCGAAAATCGGTTGGATGAAAATTGCAGTTCGGTTATGTGAAACGTGAGAGACAAAAAAAAACCGCCAGTGTCGCTGGCGGTTTTTCGTGTGTTCGGGTCCTGCGCGTGCTATCAACCCTCTCGATCCGCCAGCGGTCTGAGATACCAGAAAAAATAAAAGTAAAACTTCGTGGCGGTCATGGCAAAAGCGGTCGCGGATTGCGCTCTGGAACGTGAAGTTCGTCGGAAAGTTGTTTGCCTTTATAACCCGATCAAGCGGGCACTGGCAAGCGCTGCAGTGCAAAAACGCGGATTATGCGCGGATATGACGTACGGCATGCAGGATGTTCGCATGGAGATGCGGGATTTCCGCATCTCCATGCATGAGCGGCGCGTGAATCAGACGGTGCCGCCCACGGTCATGCGGTCGATGCGCAAGGTCGGCTGGCCGACGCCCACCGGCACGCTCTGACCCTCCTTGCCGCACACGCCGACGCCCGAGTCGAGCCGCATGTCGTTGCCGATCATGCTCACGTACTTGAGCGACTCCGGGCCGCTGCCGATCAGCGTCGCGCCCTTCACCGGATACGTGACCTTGCCGTTCTCGATCATGTAAGCCTCGGAGGCCGAAAACACGAACTTGCCGTTCGTGATGTCGACCTGGCCGCCGCCGAAATTCACGGCATAGAGGCCGTTCTTCACCGACGCGATGATCTCCTGCGGATCCTTGTCGCCGTTCAGCATGTAGGTGTTCGTCATGCGCGGCATCGGCAGCGCGGCGTACGACTCGCGGCGCGCGTTGCCGGTCACAGGCATCTTCATGAGGCGCGCGTTGAGCGTGTCCTGGATGTAGCCCTTCAGGATGCCGTCCTCGATCAGCGTCGTGCACTGCGTCGGGTTGCCTTCGTCGTCGATGTTGAGCGAGCCGCGGCGGTTCGGCAGCGTGCCGTCGTCGACGACCGTCACGCCCTTCGCGGCGACCCGCTCGCCGATGCGTCCCGCGAACGCCGACGAACCCTTACGGTTGAAGTCGCCTTCGAGCCCATGGCCGATCGCCTCGTGAAGCAGCACGCCGGGCCAGCCCGGTCCGAGCACGACGGTCATCGCGCCAGCCGGGGCCGGACGCGCCTCCAGATTGACGAGCGCCGCGTGAACAGCGTCGTCGACATACTTGGCGAGCACGTCGTCGGTGAAGTAGCCGTAGTCGAAGCGGCCGCCGCCGCCGCCGTTGCCGATTTCGCGGCGGCCGTTCTGCTCGGCGATCACCGTGACCGACACGCGCACGAGCGGGCGGATGTCTGCCGCGAGCGCGCCGTCGCTGCGCGCGACGAGCACGACGTCGTATTCGCCCGCGAGCGCGGCCATCACCTGCGTGATGCGCGGATCGCGGCCGCGCGCCATCTGCTCGATGCGCTCCAGCAGCTTGACCTTTTCGGTGGCGTCGAGCGAGCTGAGCGGATCGGACGGCAGGTACAGGTCGCGGCCCGCGATGCCCGAGAGCTTCGTCGCCACCTTGATTTTCTGCCTGCCGCCGCCGGACTTCGCGATCGTGCGCGTGGCGATGGCCGCCTGGCGGATGGCCTCGGGCGAGAGGTCATCCGAGTAGGCGAACGCCGTGCGCTCGCCAGACACGGCGCGCACGCCGACGCCCTGGTCGATGCTGAAGCTGCCCGATTTGACGATGCCTTCTTCGAGGCTCCACGCTTCGCTGCGCGTCGCCTGGAAGTAGAGGTCGGCATAGTCGATGCGATGCGTGAAGATCTCGGCGAGCGTGCGCGTGAGCACTGCCTCGTCGAGGCCGTAGGGCGCGAGGAGCACGTCCTTCGCGGTCGCCAGATTGCGTATTCCGGGTTCGATGATATTCATGCGTTCGGTTCGGTATGCAAGGTCCGATAGGGTAGATCCGGGCGGGGCGCCGCTTTATCAAGCCTTATTAAGCCGGTTTGCGGCTTTTCAGGGCGGCGCGTCGTCGCTGTGTTGTTGCCATGTTGTCGCTGTTTCGTTTCCGCGCGCTCAGTTGCAGTCGAGCACGCGATGCCGCCACGCGGGCAGGCTCGCGCGCACGGCGGCGATGCGTTCGACGTCGATGTCACCCGCCACCACGCCGGGGCCTTCGTCGAGCACGTCCATCACTTCGCCCCACGGATCGATCAGCATGCTGTGGCCCCAGGTGCGGCGGCCGTTTTCGTGTTCGCCGCCTTGCGCGGCCGCGAGCACGTAGCACTGGTTTTCGATCGCGCGGGCGCGCAGGAGCGTCTGCCAGTGAGCGCGGCCCGTCGTGTACGTGAAAGCCGACGGCACGACGATCAGCGCGCAATCGCCCATGCGGCGGTACAGCTCCGGAAAGCGCAGATCGTAGCAGACCGACAGGCCGACCCGGCCGAACGGCGCGCCGAACGTGCGGACGTCGGCGCCGGGGCGGATCGTGCGGGCTTCGTCGAACGACTCCTTTCCCTTCTCGAAGCTGAACAGGTGGATCTTGTCGTAGCGCGCCACTTCCTCGCCGCGCGGGTCGAAGACGAGCGTCGTGTTGAGCACGCGGTTCTCGTCGGGCGCCGGGTCGGTCACGAGCATCGGCAGCGTGCCGCCGATCACCCAGACGTTGTGCTGCGACGCCATGCCGGCGAGAAAACGCTGGATCGGGCCGTCGCCGTAGGGCTCACGGACTTTCAGCTTGTCGCTGTCCTTGAAGCCCATGAAGCAAAAATATTCGGGCAGCAACACGAGGCGCGCGCCTTTTGCGGCGGCCTCGGCGATCAGGCGTGAGGCTTCGGCCAGATTGCGCTCAGGGTCGGGCGTGCTGACCATCTGCAATGCGGCGACGCGAAACGGCGAAGTGGGGGAAGGGCTCATCGATGGATGTTGACCTGACTCTGGAACTAGGCCGCGCATTCATACGTTGCGGCGGCTGGGGTGGCGGATGGCGCCGTGCAGACCGGTCGCGAGCGGACTACCAGCGGGCTACCAGCGGGTTGCCAGGTAACCGCCAGGCGCGCCGCATACACCGTGCCCGCCCGATGCCGAAATCGCATCCGATTGCATCCAGTCGCATCAATGCGCGGCCGCGGGTGTCTGCGTGTCCATCTTACCTTGATCCCCGTGCAGCCGCTCGACGTGCGGTTTGGCCCATGAGCCCGTGATCGCGTAGTCGAGCGCGAAGGCCGACTCGACCGTATGCGAGAGCGCGAAGTCGGCGACGAGGGCGCCGAGGCCGATCAGCGGATTGACGACCGCCGCGGCGATCACGCCCGCGCCCGCGCTGAGTGTCGGCACGATGTGAACGCGCAGGTCCTGGGTGTGCTGGACGAGATCGACGGTGCCGGTCATCTGTGCGTGGCCGGGCGCCGTGACGAGCCGGAAGTCGTTCGTACGGCCGATGCCGTCGTCGATCCGGGCCGTGCCGGTGACGCTCGTGAAGGGCAGGCCTTCGCCGATCACGTCGCGGAAGTCCATGGTCGCGAAGCGCGCGACGCTCTGCAGGCTCAGCAAGCTGAGCAGTCTTGCCATGCCCGGATCGACCTTGAGGATCTGACCGTGCCGCAGATCGACGGCGAGGCTGCCGTTGAGCGTCGGGTAATCGATCAGGGACGGTCCGCCGCGCCATTCCACCTTGCCCGTGAGTGAACCCTCGCCGCCCTTGAGCGTGTGCGGCATGCCCGCGCGTTCGAGCAGCGCGCCCGCGTCCTTCACGTCGAGGCGGAAGTCGAAGGCGGCGCGGCGCGGCGTCGGCGTTTCCTCGTCGGAGCCGATGTCGCCGGTCGTGCGCCAGTTCCCCGTCGCGCTGAGGTGCGCGGCCGGGTTGCTGATGTCGAGCGTGTCGAGCTGCCAGACTGGCACGCCGTTCTCGTCGAGATTGTGCGCGTTGACCTGCAGGCGGCCCAGGTCGTGGCCGCGCACGATCAACTGGTTCACGACGAGGTCGATGGCGGGCATGTGCTGGACCGGCGTCGTGATGGCCTGGCCGAGCAGGTCGTTTTCGGTGGCGGCGGGCACGACGAGGCGCGCGAGACGGGCTTCGAGCGTGCCCGGCGTGCCGGGGACGGGGCCTGGCGTCCACGAGAGGTGACCGGAGACCTGGTTCGACGCGAGGTTCGCCTGCCAGTCGCGGCCGCTGCGCGTGGCACCGACCACGACGTTTTCCCAGTGGCGCTTGAGCAGCGTGAGCATGCCGACGTGGACGGCGAAGCGCGACGGCAGGTATTGCGCGAACGCGCCGCCGGGGAGGAACTGGGCGGCGGCGGATGACGTGGTGTTTGACGTGGCTGCGGCAGACGGAGCGGTCTGCGCGGCCGGTGCGGTGGTTGCGCTTGGGGCCGGAGCGTTTTGTGCAGTATCACTCGCCGCCTGGGGAGTGCCCGCGTTGGCGTTAGCGTTAGCGTCCACGCCCGCGCTCGCCGCCGCGCCGCGAATTTCCTGCACGACCCGCCGCCATGCATCGGCGTCGAAGGTCGGGATGTCGATGGTAGCGGTCACGCCTTCCGACGGCAGATCCGCGGGACGGTTCATCGCGATCGCGCCGCGCACCACGTCCGGCACGTGCCCCGGCGAGCGCCGCAGCACATAGCGCGCGACCAGCGGCCCGAGCGTCATGTCCGCGTGCTGGAACGCTGCCGGATTGCCCGCGTCGCTGCCGTCGCCCGCGCCCGGCTGCAGTTCGGCGCGCAGCGGCATCGGCGTTCCGGCCTTCTTGCCGAACGGCGCGGGCAGGTCGAGCGCGAGGTCGGTCAGATCCGAACTCGCCTTCACGTCCGGCAGATGGCCGCGCCGGCCGCTCACGCTCAGCGCGTACGGCGCCTGTCCGCTCATGCGCCCGAGTACGGCCGCCGGCACGCCGCGCAGGTTCAGCCCGCGCGCCGCATCGACGGCAACGTCGCCCGACACGTCGAACGCATAGCGGCCGTCCTCGTTCAGCCCGCCGCTCGCGCGCAGCGCGCCGCCGAGGAAGCGCGCCGTCAGCTGCTCGACGCGCGCGCTGTGGTTGGCGAAGCGGACCCTGCCGGTGAGGTTCGAGACCGGCGGCACGTTGTCCGCGGCGAGCTGGTTGTTCTCGAAACCGATCGTGCCTTCCGCGCGCACCTGCGGCTTCGGTATGCGCGGGATGGTCAGCTTGAGCGCGAGCGTCGCGGGCCCTTGCGCGCGCACCTTTTCGGCCGCGTGCTTCGACATGTAGCCGAGCGAGCTGTTGTTCGCGTAGTCGAGCAGATCCGCGAGCGGCCCGCGCCCGCTGCCTTCGATGACGAGGTCGGAACCTTTCGTGCCGAGGTCGTCGATGCGGCCGTTCACGTTGCGCAGCACGAAGTTCCGATAGCGGCCGCGCGCGACGTCGAAGCGCAGCTTGTTTTCCTGCAGCCGGAACACGCCGTCGATGTCGTCGAACCCGGGCCACACGTTCGGCGTGCCGTTCCTGAGCCTGCGCGGCGGGAACGGCGTCGGGTCGAAGCGTCCGCGCGTGAACGGCGCGACGATGCGGAACTGTCCCGCATCGGGCGCACGCGAGTAGGGGAACTGCGTCAGGTCGCCGTGAATCTCGATCGTCGCGCCCTTCGAGACGCCCGCCTGCAGACCGTGGCCGAGATAGATGCGAGTCCTTTCGGGCAGGCCCGTCGGCAGGTAGCGCGGGATCGCCTTGACCTGCGCGGTATCGAAGTCGGCCCTCAGGTCGAGCGCGCCGCGGCCGTGGCCCGGATTCGAGTAGCGGGCCGTCATCGTCGCGCGGGCGTCTTCGTTCTGGACGCCGAACTTCGAAACGTCGACTTCGAAGGCTTTGTGCGTCTCGCCCGGCGCGCGCTTCGCCGCGACGGTCCACGTGGCCGCGCCATAGAGCCGGTCGAACGTGAGGCGCGGATTGTCGAACACGCCCGGCAGCGTCACCGCGACCTTGGCCGAGTCGAGCTGGATCGTGCCGTGCCGTTCGTCGGCGTCGATGTGACCCCAGAGATTCTCGAAGCCTGGCAGGCCCGCGCGAGGGTGGCCGCGCGGCGTGAGGCCCGGCCCCGGTTCCTGGGCCGCCACGCTGAAGCCCTGAAGATCGCCCTTGAAGCGATAGTGGGTCACCGGCTCGACGACGGGCGAGCGCTCCTCGGATGCGGCCTCGCCCGATTCCGGCTTCGCGCGTTCGAGCGCAAGGTCGTAGTTCGCGACGAGCCCCTGCGGATTGAAGCGCAACAGCGCATTGAGCGCGCGGCCCGGCAACGGCAGCGCGCGCATGAATTCGGCGAGGATGCCGAGATCGATGCGGTCGCCCGAGAAGCTCAACAACTCGCCGTACTGGACCGATTGCCGCCGGAAGCGCCCGTCGAGCGTCGTGAACGCAAGCGTGCGGACGAGCGGCGTGCCGTCGTCGAGCGGCGGCTGACCGAGTTCGGCGCGAAAGTCGCGCAGTTGCAGCGTGTAATCGCGGGACTGCGCGCCCGCACGCCACTCGAAGTGCGCGATGGGCAGGTCGAGGCGCGGCTGCGTCGGGCGTACTTGAAGCGCGACATCGCGGCCGTCGAGCACGCCGCTTGCCGAGAGCAGGTGGCCTCCCGCGAAGTGCGCCCAGATCGCGTTGTCGATGCGGCCTGCATACGTGGCGATCGGGATGTTGACGTAGCGGGCGAGCGTCGGCAGATCGACGGGGCCCGTCGACAGGTACGCGTTGCCGCTCCAGTCGGCGGGCTTGCCGGCCTGCGAGCCGCGCGCGTGTTTGAAGTGCGCGCGGAAGTCGAGCGGGCCGTGCAGCACGGCGCCCTCGCTCGGCGCCTGCAGCGCGACGCGGTGGTCGTAGCCGTCGTTGAGGATCGCGAGACGGATGTCGTGGAGCGCGAGATCGGGGACGTCGCGCGTCGCGTCGTGCCAGCGCAGCGTGCCGCCGCGCAGCACGATGGCCTGCTGACGCATGAGCCAGGTCGTGAGGGTCGCGTTGCCGGTATGCGTGGTCGGGACCGTAACGCCCGCCACCGTGAGCATGCCGTCGTCTTCGCGTGCGATCAGCACGTCGGGCTTCTCGACGATCATGCTCGACAGCAGCGGCTCGAAGCTCACGACTGAGCGCCACGAGACCGTCGCCATCGCGTGCGGCACGCTCAGCGCGAGATTGCCGTGGCGGTCGCGGATCGTGAGGTTGGTGACGTCGATGCCGGGCTGGAAGCCGAGCCAGTGCGGCCCGAGCTTGCCGATGCGGAATTCGGCGTGGATTCTCTGGGAGACGACGGCTTCGATGCGAGGCCGGAACGAGTCGATGCGCGGCAGCACGACATAGCGCAATCCCACCAGCAGCGCGACGACGATGAAATAGAGGACGAGCGCGATGGCCGCGAGCACGCGCAGCGTGTGGCGCAGCACCGGATGGTGATGCTCGGGCCCATCCGGGGTCGCTCCGGCGGCATGTCCGGTTTGATTCGGGCCGGCGGGATCGTTTCGCTCGGACATGCTGCTGCGGGTGGGGTGTGATAGCGTTGCGTTCTGACCACGAAATGTATCACATGGGGCCGCGGCGACGGTCATCCGGCGCTGGCTGGATGGCCGCGGCGCGCGTCTTTCGCACGCGCGGTTTTGTACTCCGCTCTGTACTCCGTTTTGCAGGCGGTTTGTACGCGGGTTTGTACGATCCCGCAGCACTGCCCGGCCAACAGCCGGTCCGCCTGCGAACGCGCGCGCCGATGCCGCCGCGCCCTCCCCAGCGAGCCACGCGTTCATGACCGACCTACCGCTTTCCAGTCCGAGCCGCAGTTCCAGCCTGAGTTCCAGCTATTCGCGCTACGCGACGCGCGCGTACGCGGCCCGACCCGGCCTCGCGGAGCAGGCCGGGTCGCTCGCCGCCGGGCCCATCACGCGCGAGCGCCTCGATGCGCGTCTCGACGCGTTGTGCGCGCAGGCGGGCGGCATGCCCGGCATGCCGCTCACCGACGAGCAGTTGAAGAAAGCGCTGCGCCAGTTGCGCATCGAGACGATCTGCGCGGTGATGGAGCGCGACCTCGCGCGCGTGGCCGACGTCGGCGAAGTCACCGGCACGATGACCGATCTGGCCGAAGTCGCGATCCAGCGCGCGCTGGCGGTGCTCGGCGCCGATCTCGAAGCGCTCTTCGGCGAGCCGCGCGGACCGAACGGCGAGCGCCTCACGCTCGGCGTGGTCGGCATGGGCAAGCTCGGCGGACGCGAGCTGAACGTGTCGTCGGACATCGATCTCATCTTCGTCTACGAGGACGACGGCGAGACCACCGGCGGCCAGCGCTCGCCCATCGCGACGCAGGAGTACTTCACGCGTCTCGGCAAACGCCTGATCGCCGCGCTCTCGGACGTGACCGCGGACGGCTTCGTGTTTCGCGTCGACATGCGGCTGCGGCCGAACGGCGACTCGGGCCCGCTCGTGTGCAGCCTCGGCATGCTCGAAGAATATTTCTACGTGCAGGGCCGCGAGTGGGAGCGCTATGCGTGGATCAAAGGGCGCCTCGTGTCGGAGGAGGAGAGCGACAGCGCGCTGCGCCTCGCCTCGCAGCTCGACGCGCTCGTGAAGCCGTTCGTCTACCGCCGATATCTGGATTTCGGCGTGATCAGCGCGATCCGCTCGCTGCATATGCAGATCCGCCAGGAAGCGCAGCGCCGCGCCCACATGCGCCCCGACAAGGCCGACGACATCAAGCTCGGGCGCGGCGGCATCCGCGAGATCGAGTTCAGCGCCCAGGTGTTCCAGCTGATCCGCGGCGGCCAGGACGCGGGCTTTCGCGTGCGGCCGACGCTCGCCGTGCTCGGCTACGCGGCGGCGCGCGGGCTGATTGCGCAGGAGGTCTGCGCGGGCCTCACGTGCGCCTACAACTTCCTGCGCGAACTGGAGCACCGTCTGCAATATCGCGACGACGCGCAGACGCATGCGATGCCGGTCGATGACGCGGAGCGCGCGGCGCTTGCTGGTGCGATGGGCTTCGATGCGAGTCTGGACGGCTACGCGGCGCTGATGGCGACGCTCAACCTGCATCGCGACAAGGTGGAGCGCCAGTTCGACCAGATCTTCGCCGACAAGGTCAACGGCGACGGTGGCTGCGCCGCGCCCGAGGATGGCGCGGCCGCGTGGGTGTGGAGCGGCGTGCTCGGCGAAGACGGCGCCGACGACGAACTGCTCGAACGTCTGAACGGGCTCGGTATCGACGATCCGGCGCCGCTGCTTGCGCGGCTGCGCGGACTATGGCGCTCCTCGCGCTACGCGGGGCTGCCGGAGAAGAGCCGCCAGCGCTTCGACAGCGTGGCGCAGCGCGCGCTCGAAGCCGCTCGCACGCTGGAGCCGCGCGCGCGGCGCACAGACACGCTCGCGCGCATGTTCGACCTGCTCGATGCGGTGGGCCGTCGCGGCGCCTATCTTGCTCTGCTCACCGAATACCCGGACGCGCTCAGCCGCGTGCTGAAGGTGCTCGGCGCGACGCACTGGGGAGCGGGTTATCTGATCCGCCATCCGCAACTGCTCGACGAACTGCTCGACGACGAAGCCATCGCGACGCCGTTCGACTGGCCCGAGTTCACGCGCCACTTGCGCGCGCGGCTCGCCGCGGCCGCCGACGTCGAGCAGCAGATGGACCTGCTGCGCCACGCGCACCAGGCCGAAGTGTTCCGCATCCTGCTGATCGACCTGGGCGGCCGGCTGACCGTCGAGCACGTGAGCGACCAGCTTTCGGCGCTGGCCGACGCGGTGCTCGGCGTGACGATCGAAACGGTCTGGCAGCAGTTCCCGAAGCGTCACCGCGACGTGCCGCGTTTCGCGGCGATCGCGTACGGCAAGCTCGGCGGCAAGGAACTCGGCTACGCGTCGGATCTCGACCTGATCTTCCTCTACGACGACGACGACGAGCGTGCTGCGGAGATCTACGCATTGTTCGCGCGCCGCCTCATCACGTGGCTGACGACGGCGACGGGTGCGGGCACGCTGTTCGACGTCGATCTGCGGTTGCGGCCGAACGGCGAGTCGGGGCTGCTCGTCACCGATCTCGACGCGTTCCGCCGCTATCAGCTGCGCGAGGGCGACGCGGCGAACACCGCGTGGGTGTGGGAGCACCAGGCCCTCACGCGCGCGCGCTTTTCGGCGGGCGACGCGGCGATCGGCACCGCGTTCGAGGCGATCCGCGTGCAGGTGCTCACCACGCCGCGCGACGCGGCGCCGCTCGCGAAGGAGATCGTCGAGATGCGTCAGCGCGTCGAGGACGGGCATCCGAACCGCACCGAACTCTTCGACTTGAAGCACGACCGCGGCGGCATGGTCGACATCGAGTTCCTCGTGCAGTACTGGGTGCTGCTGCACGCTGAGAAGGATCCCGAACTGATCCGCAACACGGGCAACATTGCGCTGTTGCGCGAGGTGTCGCGCTTCGGGCTGATGAGTGCGGAGGAGGCCGATACGATCGGTTCCGCGTACCGCCTCTATCGCAAGCTCCAGCACCAGTTGCGGCTGGACGGAATGGAGGTTGCGCGCGTGGAGCGGGAGCGCGTCGAGGCGCAGCGCGAGGCGGTGCTGGCGCTGTGGAAGCGGGTGTTTGGCGAACGCGGTTGATACAGCGGGACCGGGGCTTTGCGCCCTGGCTCGTACTTACGCGGCCAGCATTTCCTTCGCGTGGCGCCGCGTCGTCGCGGTGATTTCGAGGCCGCCCAGCATGCGCGCGACTTCCTCGACGCGCCCCGGTTTGTCGAGCGCCGTGACGAGCGAGAGCGTGCCGCCGTTGCCGTCGCCCGACTTCGAGACCTGGTAGTGATGATCGCCGCGCGCCGCGACCTGCGGCAGGTGCGTGACGCATAGCACCTGACGCTCGCGGCCGAGCTGGTGAAGCAGTCGGCCGACCACTTCCGCGACGCCGCCGCCGATGCCGGTGTCCACTTCGTCGAAGATCAGCGTCGGCGTGGGGCTCGCGGCGCTCGCGATCACGGCGAGCGCGAGACTGATCCGCGCGAGTTCGCCGCCCGACGCGATCTTCGCGAGCGGCCGCAACGGGACGCCCGCGTGGCCCGCGACGCGAAATTCGATCTGCTCCAGACCGTGCGCGCCGCCGACTTCGCCGGCCGCACCGTTCGCGCCATTCCCGAGCGGCACGAGCGCGACGTCGAAACTGCCGCCCGCCATCGAGAGTTCCTGCATGCCCTGCGTAACCGCCGCGCCGAGCGCCTTCGCGGCTTTCGCACGCGCCTGCGAAAGCCGCCGCGCCTCGACGAGATACGCCTCGTGCGCGCGATCTGCCGCGGCGCGCAGGCCGTCGAGATCGGCGGCGGCGTCGAGCGTTGCGAGTTGCGCGCGGCGCGCCGCGTGCTCCTCCGGCAGCGACTCGGCCTTGAGACGGAACTTGCGTGCGGCCGAATGCAGCGCGTCGAGGCGCTTCTCCACCTGCGCGAGGCGCGCGGGATCGAGTTCGAGCCGCTGCGCGTAATGCGAGAGCGAGTATGCGGCTTCCTGCAACTGGATCGAGGCCGGTTCGAGCGCGGCGAGCGCGTCGCCGAGCGCGGGGTCGATCTCCGCGAGATCGCGCAGCTTCGAAACGATCGCGTTCAGGTGCGAGATCATCGCCTCGTCCGACTCGGAGAGCGCGGCGAGCGCACCCTGGACGCCGTCGATCAGATTCGCCGAATGCGAGAGCCGCAGATGCTCGGCGTTCACTTCCTCCCATTCGCCCGGCTGCGGCGCGAGCTTGTCGAGTTCCGCGAGCTGCCACGCAAGCCGTTCGCGTTCGAGCTGTAGTTCGCGATCGCGCGACAGCGCCGTTTCGACGGCCTGGTGCGCCTCGCGCGCGGTGCGCCACGCGCGCGTGACGGCGCCGGCGAGGTCGGTCAGGCCCGCATGGGTGTCGAAGAGTTCGCGTTGCGCGTCGGGCCGCATCAGCAACTGGTGCGCGTGCTGGCCATGGATGTCGACCAGCATCTCGCCCACTTCGCGCAACTGCGTGAGCGTGGCCGGCGTGCCGTTGATGAACGCGCGCGAGCGTCCGCCGCCGTCAACCACGCGGCGCAGCATCACGGTGTCGTCGCCGTCGGGGCTCGCGAGCGCCTTCTCGTCGAGCCAGGCGGCGACGTGCGGCGGCGCTTCGAATTCGGCGGTGATGTCGGCGCGCGTCTCGCCCGTGCGGATGACGCCCGCATCCGCGCGCGCGCCGAGCGTCAGCGCGAGCGCATCGATAAGGATGGATTTGCCCGCGCCGGTCTCGCCGGAAAAGACGGAAAAGCCGAGGTCGAATTCGAGGTCGAGCGCCGCGACGATCACGAAGTCGCGAATCGAGAGATGGCGGAGCATGGGTGCTGGCGTGTTATCGGGTTGTGGCGCGGTCAGTCTTCGGCGTCGCCCTGCAGCGACGGATGCTCGTTCCAGTGCAGCTTCTTGCGCAGCGTCGCGTAATAGCTGTAGCCGACCGGATGCAGGAACGGCACCGTATGGCGCGAGCGGCGTACTTCGATTACGTCGCCGAGTTCGAGCGACGTGAACGACTGCATGTCGAAGTTCACGTTGACGTCGCGGCCGGAGACGATCTGGATGCTCACCTTGCAGTCGTCGGGCAGCACGATCGGACGGTTCGACAGCGCGTGCGGCGCGATCGGCACGAGCACGATGCCTTGCAGTTGCGGATGCAGGATCGGCCCGTTCGACGAGAGCGCGTAGGCGGTCGAGCCCGTGGGCGTCGCGACGATCAGGCCGTCCGAGCGCTGGTTGTACATGAAGCGGCCATCGACGTTCACGCGCAGCTCCGCCATGCCCGAGAAGCCGCTGCGGTTCACGACGACGTCGTTGAACGCGAGTGCGTGATAGATCGGCTCGCCGTCGCGCGTGATGCGCGACTCCAGCAGCATGCGCTCCTCGCGCTCGAACGAGCCGGCGAGCAGTTGCGGCACGACCTCCTGCATGTCCGAGAACGGGATGTCGGTGATGAAGCCGAGCCGCCCGTGGTTGATGCCGATGAGCGGCGTGCGGTACGGCGCGAGCTGGCGGCCAATGCCGAGCATCGTGCCGTCGCCGCCGAGCACGACTGCGACATCCGCGCGCGCGCCGATCTCGGCGGGCTGGAGCGCGGGGTAGCCGTTTGCGCCAATTTCCTCCGCGGTCTGCGCCTCGAACACGACCTCGAAACCGCGCTTCGAGATGGTCTGTGCGAGCGCGATCAGCGGCTCGACGATGGCCGGCGTCTGGCTGCGTCCGACAAGCGCAACCGTCTTGAACTGGCTGTGGATCTTCTGGGTCTGCATGGCGGCATTACACCATAGTCAGGTCGCGAAAAGAACATGGCGGCGCCCGTGGGCGGGCGGCGGCGCCTCGCGCATTTCCCGATAGAATCGGTGACGCGGTGATGACAGCACCGCACCCGGCGGAAGCGCCGTCACGAAGGGACAACGCCCGCACGCGGGGCGCCCGGGCGCGTACTCGCCGCCGTCGCGCCATTAGGCTAAAATTTTCCCTCATGCTAGATCCCCGCGCACAAACCCTCCTCAAGACGCTGATCGAGCGCTACATCGCCGAAGGTCAGCCGGTCGGCTCGCGCACGCTTTCGCGCTATTCCGGCCTTGAGCTGAGCCCGGCGACGATCCGCAACGTCATGTCGGATCTGGAGGAGCTGGGGCTGGTGTCCAGTCCCCACACGTCGGCGGGGCGCGTGCCCACGCCGCGCGGCTACCGTTTGTTCGTCGACACGATGCTCACCGTCGAGCACGCCGCTGACGAGGAGGCCGTCACGCGCGTGGTCAAGACCACGCTGCGCCCAGGCGAGCCGCAAAAGGTGGTGGCGGCCGCGGCGAGCGTGCTGTCGAATCTGTCGCAGTTCGCGGGCGTGGTGATGACCCCGCGCCGCAGTCACGTGTTCAAGCAGATCGAGTTCATGCGCCTGTCGGACAAGCGCATCCTGCTCATCATCGTGACGCCCGAGGGCGACGTGCAGAACCGCATCATGGCGACGCAGCGCGATTTTTCGCCGTCGGAACTCATTGAAGCCTCGAATTACATCAACGCGCATTTCGCGGGCCTCTCGTTCGACGAAGTGCGCCAGCGTCTGCGCGACGAAATCGACGCGTTGCGCGGCGACATGACCACGCTCATGCACGCGGCGGTCACTGCGAGCACCGACGAAACCGACACCGGCGAGACCGTGCTGATCTCGGGCGAGCGCAACCTGCTCGAAGTGGCCGATCTGTCGTCGGACATGGCGCGGCTTCGCCGGCTCTTCGACGTGTTCGACCAGAAGACGAGCCTGCTGCAATTGCTCGACGTTTCCAGCCATGCGCAGGGCGTGCAGATTTTCATCGGCGGCGAGTCGAATCTCGTGCCGATCGAGGAAATGAGCGTCGTCACCGCGCCGTATGAAGTCAACGGCAAGATCGTGGGCACGCTCGGCGTGATCGGCCCGACGCGCATGGCGTACAACCGTGTGATTCCCATCGTCGACATTACCGCGCGCCTCCTTTCGCTCACGCTCAGCCAGGGCTGAGTGCCCCCTGGGCCGGGCTACGCCCAGCCCGCCCCCCCGTGGGGGTCGAGGAAACCTGGGGGCGGCCCGGCGTTTCCTTGAGAGCACGTCGTCATCATCGGACAGACGCGCGCGGCGCGCCATCGGCCGAACGGCCAGGTAGGCGTGCGTGACCCGGCCGCTATAATGAATTCCTTGTGCAACCGTTGCCGCGTTCACGCGCGGCGCCACTGACCGCCTATGCGTTTCGATCTGGAGCGGCCCCTGCAGTCCGCTGTCGCGCATCGCGTCGCGGTGCTGCTCATCAATCTGGGCACGCCCGACGCGCCCACGCCGCACGCGGTGCGCCGCTATCTGGCGCAATTCCTCTCCGATCGGCGCGTGGTCGAGATTCCCGCGCCCGTCTGGCAGCTCATCCTGCGCGGGCTGATCCTGCCCTCGCGCGGGCGCTCGTCGGCGAAGAAGTACGCGGCCGTCTGGACGCCCGAGGGCTCGCCGCTGCGCGTTCACACGCAAAAGCAGACCGACGGCCTGCGCCAGTTGCTGCACGCGAACGACTACGCGGTCATCGTCGATTACGCGATGCGCTACGGCACGCCCGACATCCCCGCGATGCTGAACCAGCTCAAGCTCGCAGGCGCGGAACGCATCCTGCTCGTGCCCATGTATCCGCAGTATTCGGCGTCGACCACGGCCACTGCGTTCGACGCCGCGTTCGAAGCGCTGCGGCGCATGCGCAACCAGCCGGAAATCCGCACGGTGCGCGCGTATCACGACCACCCGGCCTATATCGCGGCGCTCGCCGCGCAGGTCCACCAGTACTGGCACGCGCACGGCAAGCCCGATTTCGCGGCGGGCGACCGCCTCGTCCTGAGCTTCCACGGCGTGCCGCGCCGCACGCTCGATCTCGGCGACCCGTATCACGACCAATGCCAGCAGACCGCGTCACTGCTCATGCACGCGCTCGAACTCACGCCGGTCGAGTGCCGCGTCACGTTCCAGTCACGTTTTGGCCGCGCGCAGTGGCTCCAGCCCTATACGGCACCGACGCTGCGCGAACTCGGTCAGGGCGGCGTGCGCCGCGCGGACGTGTTCTGCCCCGGCTTCACCGCCGACTGTCTCGAAACGATCGAGGAAATCGGCATGGAGGTGCGCGATGAATTCCTGGGCGGCGGCGGCAAGGAATTCCACCGCATTCCGTGCCTGAACGCGTCGATGGCGTGGATCGCCGCGCTCGGCGAAATCGTCGCGCAGAACCTGCAGGGCTGGCCGGTGCAGGCCGCGTCGCCCGCGGGCGCCATTGCCTGAGCGGGCGCGTTCCTGCTGCGCGAATTCTTCAATTTATCGTATGAACTACAAGATTTCGACTGACCCGTCCGCTCGTCTGCGCATCGACAAGTGGCTGTGGGCGGCCCGTTTCTTCAAGACCCGCTCGCTCGCCACCGACGCGATCGGCAAGGGGCGCGTGCGGATCGGCGGCGAGCCGGTGAAGGCGTCGAAGGACGTGCGCGTGGGCGACATGGTCGAGATCGAAATCGATCATGTGGTCTGGGAGGTGGAGGTGCTCGGCCTCTGTGACGTGCGCGGCCCGGCCAGCGTCGCGCAAACGCTCTATGCGGAGACGGAGACAGGACGCGCGCGGCGCGCGGCGGAGCAGGACCGGCGGCGGCTGTTCCGTGAGCCCGCGTCGGCGCTGCACGGCAGGCCGACCAAACGCGATCGCCGCACTATCGACAAACTCGGCCGTGAGGGTTGAACAACGCTTCCATTGTGGCGTGAATGCCACCATATTCCGTCGTGTTTTCGGTGACGGCGCCCGACATGCAGATGGTGGTGGTTCCGGCAATGAGTACCAGCGCGACCACCGCTATTGCAAAGGTCAGTTTCACGGTACTCCCCCGGGAGTTGCACTGCGAAACGGCCAGATTGCGGCCAGATCAGTCCGGCGACTGTCTCAGGGTAAACGCCCTCTGAGCAGTACCTGTTCCTGAGTTTAGGTCAGCGGCGCGGCGCACTCAATTTCATTTTTGCGGCGGTGCAGTAATGGTTGTAACGGGCAGTTTCCGCCGTCTGACAGCTCTGTAAAAAACACGCGGGAAGCCCTTGAAATCGGCGTTCCGGCACCCAAGTGCGGTCGCGATGCATCAAGCGGGTGTCGCGCCGGAACAACGTAGCGCGAACCGCCGGGCAGTTCGCCCGATCGTTTGCTCCCTTTTTTATACTCCAACCACGTTTAGCGACATGGAAAACACGCAAGAGAACCCGACGAGCCAGAACCCCACGCCCGCGGACGATTCGTCGCAAGCCGGCAGCGCCCAGACCGATACGACGGCTGACGCAGCGGCACAGGGCGGCGTGGACGCCGCGCTCGCAGAAGCCCAGGCGAAGATCGCCGAGCTGCAGGACGCGTTCGTCCGTGCGAAGGCGGAAACTGAAAACGTGCGCCGCCGCGCGCAGGAAGACGTCCAGAAGGCGCACAAGTTCGCTATCGAGAGCTTCGCCGAGCACTTGCTGCCGGTGATGGACAGCCTCGAAGCGGCCATCGCCCACGACTCGGACGATCTGGCGAAGGTGCGCGAGGGCGTGGACCTCACGCTGCGCCAGCTCACCGGCGCACTGGAAAAAGGCCGCGTCGTCGCGATCGACCCGGTCGGCGAGAAGTTCGATCCGCATCGTCACCAGGCCATTTCGATGGTGCCGTCGGAGCAGGACGCGAACACGGTCGTCAACGTGCTGCAGAAGGGCTACGTGATCGCCGACCGCGTGCTGCGTCCGGCGCTCGTCACCGTTTCCCAGCCGAAGTAAGCGCACTGAAAGCGCCCGCCGCCTGTCGCCGTGTTGGCGGCCATGGTTCCCGGGCGGGCGATTGAAAAAAATTAATGACCGGATAGACTCCAGGGTCTTGAAAACGCGGCAGCAGCGCTTATCTGGCAAACAGTTCCGGATTGAAGCGGATGGCCGGCGCGGCACAGGCAAAAGTCGTCACTAGCAAGCGCGCGAGCAGCGGTCCGCACAGCGACTAAACATTGGAGAATTGATAAACATGGGCAGAATCATCGGTATCGACCTCGGCACCACCAACTCGTGCGTGGCGCTGATGGAAGGCAATCAGGTCAAGGTGATCGAGAACTCGGAAGGCGCCCGCACGACGCCGTCGATCATCGCCTACATGGACGACAACGAAGTGCTGGTCGGCGCGCCGGCCAAGCGCCAGTCGGTCACGAACCCGAGGAACACGCTGTACGCGGTCAAGCGCCTGATCGGCCGTCGCTTCGACGAAAAGGAAGTGCAGAAGGACATCGGTCTGATGCCCTACAAGATCGTCAAGCACGACAACGGCGACGCGTGGGTCGAAGCGCACGGCTCGAAGCTCGCGCCGTCGCAGGTTTCGGCCGAAGTCCTGCGCAAGATGAAGAAGACCGCTGAAGACTACCTCGGCGAACCGGTCACCGAAGCCGTGATCACGGTTCCCGCGTACTTCAACGACAGCCAGCGCCAGGCCACCAAGGACGCCGGCCGCATCGCGGGCCTGGAAGTCAAGCGCATCATCAACGAGCCGACGGCGGCCGCGCTCGCGTTCGGCCTCGACAAGGCCGAAAAGGGTGACCGCAAGATCGCCGTGTTCGACCTGGGCGGCGGTACGTTCGACATCTCGATCATCGAAATCGCGGACGTGGACGGCGAAATGCAGTTCGAAGTGCTCTCGACGAACGGCGACACGTTCCTCGGCGGCGAAGACTTCGACCAGCGCATCATCGATTACATCATCGGCGAGTTCAAGAAGGAGCAGGGCGTCGACCTCTCGAAGGACGTGCTCGCGCTGCAGCGCCTGAAGGAAGCCGCTGAAAAGGCCAAGATCGAACTGTCGTCGGGTCAGCAGACCGAAATCAACCTGCCGTACATCACGGCCGACGCCACGGGTCCGAAGCACTTGAACCTGAAGATCACGCGCGCCAAGCTGGAAGCGCTCGTCGAAGACCTGATCGCGCGCACCATCGAGCCGTGCCGCGTCGCGATCAAGGACGCGGGCGTGAAGGTCGGCGACATCGACGACGTGATCCTCGTCGGCGGCCAGACGCGTATGCCGAAGGTCCAGGAGCAGGTCAAGGAGTTCTTCGGCAAGGAACCGCGCCGTGACGTGAACCCGGACGAAGCCGTCGCAGTCGGCGCCGCGATCCAGGGCCAGGTGCTCTCGGGCGACCGCAAGGACGTGCTGCTCCTCGATGTCACCCCGCTGTCGCTCGGCATCGAGACGCTCGGCGGCGTGATGACGAAGATGATCAACAAGAACACGACGATCCCGACGAAGCACTCGCAGGTGTACTCGACGGCGGACGACAACCAGGGCGCCGTGACGATCAAGGTGTTCCAGGGCGAGCGCGAAATGGCGGCGGGCAACAAGCTGCTCGGCGAGTTCAACCTCGAAGGCATTCCGCCCGCACCGCGCGGCGTGCCGCAGATCGAAGTGACCTTCGACATCGACGCGAACGGCATCCTGCACGTCGGCGCGAAGGACAAGGCGACCGGCAAGGAAAACAAGATCACCATCAAGGCGAACTCGGGCCTGTCGGAAGCCGAGATCGAGAAGATGGTGAAGGACGCCGAAGCGAACGCGGAAGAAGATCACCGTTTGCGCGAGCTGGCCGACGCGCGCAACCAGGGCGACGCACTGGTTCACAGCACGAAGAAGGCCGTGGCCGAGTACGGCGACAAGGTCGACGCCAGCGAGAAGGAGAAGATCGAAGCCGCGCTGAAGGAACTCGAAGAGGCGCTGAAGAGTTCGTCGGCCGACAAGGCTGAGATCGAGGCGAAGGTCGAGGCGCTGTCGACGGCGTCGCAGAAGCTCGGCGAGAAGATGTACGCCGACATGCAGGCGCAGCAGGCGGGCGCGGCCGGTGCCGCAGGCGCGGGCGGTGCGCAGGAAAGCGCACAGCAGGCCGACGACGTGGTCGACGCCGACTTCAAGGAAGTGAAGAAGGACTAAGGCCTGGAACCCGTCGACCTGATCCACTCGCACCGCCGCGGCGGGCGGGCCCCGAACGGGGCCTTGCCGGCTGCGGCGGCGTCGGGTTTCTCAGGCGGGAACCGGCTGCATCGGTTACGATGCGTGCAGCATTTGCAAGCGCCTGGCGAGCCTTTTGGGCTCTCCGGGCACATTTGTTTTTTGGAGACCGCTCGCGAGAGGGGGCGTCCAGCGCGTCGCAGCAAGACGCGTTGGCGTTCGGCGGGGCGGCATACGGGTCGCGAGATCCAGCATTCATGAGGAGCCGGCACGCGCGAGTGCGCGCATGACCGGCGTTGAACCGATATGGCGAAACGGGATTACTACGAGGTTCTGGGCGTCGCGAAGAACGCTGGCGACGACGAAATCAAGAAGGCGTATCGCAAGCTGGCGATGAAGCATCACCCCGACCGCAATCCGGACAACAAGGATGCGGAAGAGCATTTCAAGGAGGTGAAGGAAGCCTATGAAATGCTGTCGGACTCGCAGAAGCGGACGGCCTACGACCAGTACGGGCACGCGGGCGTCGATCCGAACATGGGCGGCGCGGGTGCACAGGGCTTCGGCGGTTTCGCGGACGCATTCGGCGACATCTTCGGCGACATCTTCGGCCAGGCTGCGGGCGGCGCCCGCGGCGCGCGCAGCGGCCCGCAGGTGTATCGCGGCGCGGACCTGCGCTACAGCATGGAGATCACGCTCGAACAGGCGGCGCACGGCTACGACACGCAGATCCGCGTGCCGGGCTGGGCTCCCTGTGACGTTTGCCACGGCTCGGGCGCGAAGCCCGGCACCAAGCCGGAAAGCTGCCCGACCTGTCATGGTTCGGGTTCGGTGCGGATGTCGCAGGGCTTCTTCAGCATCCAGCAGACCTGCCCGAAGTGCCACGGCACGGGCTCGTACATTCCCGATCCCTGCACGCACTGCCACGGCGCGGGCAAGGTGAAGGAAACGAAGACGCTCGAAGTGAAGATTCCGGCGGGCATCGACGACGGCATGCGCATCCGCTCGGCCGGCAACGGCGAGCCGGGCATCAACGGCGGGCCGGCGGGCGATCTCTACGTCGAGATCCACATCAAGTCGCACGCGGTATTCGAGCGCGACGGCGACGACCTGCATTGCCAGATGCCGATTCCGTTCACGACGGCGGCGCTCGGCGGCGAGATCGAAGTGCCGACGCTCGCGGGCCGCGCGACCTTCACGGTGCCCGAGGGCACGCAGTCGGGCAAGACGTTCCGTCTGCGCAGCAAGGGCATCAAGGGTCTGCGTTCGAGCATCGCCGGCGATCTGTACGTGCACGTACAGGTCGAAACGCCGGTCAAGCTCACCGACCCGCAGCGCGAACTGCTCCAGCAGTTCGAGAAGTCGCTCGTCGAGGGCGGCTCGCGCCACAGCCCGCAATCCAAAAGCTGGTTCGACCGCGTGAAGAGCTTCTTCGACTAAGCAGGTTTGACCCCATGGCATTCCGGCGGCCCGTCGATGTGCCGCCGGCATTGCAGCAGGTGACGTACATGGCAGTGAATGACGTAGGGGCGGTGTTCGCGCTGCTCGACGACGGCAATGCAACCGCGTCGCGCCGCACGAGCCGCCTCTACACGGGGTTCGTGCGCGAGCGCATGTGCGACCGGGCGCAGGACCTCGACGCGGTATGCCGCGATGTCGACGGCGATCTGCGCGCGGGACTGCATGCGGTCCTGCTCGGCGATTACGAATTCGGGCGCGATCTGCAGTTTGCCGGACACGCTACTCGTGTCCCCAGGGACCCCCAGGAAACGCAGTGCGGCGACGCCGCGCTGCGTTTTTTGCTTTTCGAGCGCCGCGAGCGATTCTCGCGCGACGAAGCCGATGCCTGGCTCGCGGCGCGCGAAGGCGCCGGCGCGCCCGCGCCGGCCGGTATCGCGGGGGTTGCCGCCGGTGTCGATCGCGCGCAGTTCGAAGCGGGCATCGAAGCCGTGCATGCGGCGCTGCGAGCGGGCGAGTCGTATCAGATCAACTATACGTACCGGCTTCAGTTCGAGGCGTTCGGCATGCCGCTCGCGCTTTACCGGCGTTTGCGCGAGCGTCAGCGCGTGCCGTACGGCGCGCTGATCGCGCTGCCCGGCGACCGCTGGGTGCTCTCGTGCTCGCCGGAACTGTTCGTCGAGAAGCACGGCGAGACGCTGCGCGCGAAACCGATGAAAGGCACCGCCGCGCGCGCGGCCGATCCCGAGGACGATCGTGCCGCCGCGCACTTCCTCGCGAACGATCCCAAGAACCGCGCCGAAAACGTGATGATCGTCGATCTGCTGCGCAACGACCTCTCGCGTGTCGCACAGACGGGTTCGGTGCGCGTGCCCGCGCTCTTCAGCGTGGAGGGGTATGCGTCGGTGTGGCAGATGACGTCGACGGTCGAGGCGCGCTTGCGTGAGCGCACGTCGTTCGCCGACGTGATGCGCGCGCTCTTTCCCTGCGGTTCGATCACGGGGGCGCCGAAGCATCGCACGATGGAATTGATCGACGCGATCGAGCATGGTCCGCGCGGCCTTTACACGGGGACGATCGGCTGGCTCGACGCGTCCGCCGGCGACGCGTGCGGCGACTTCTGCCTCTCGGTCGTGATCCGCACGCTGACGCTCGATGCGCCTCGCGCGCCGGGCGGCGTGCGGCCTGGCGCGATGGGCGTCGGCGCGGGCATCGTGCTCGACAGCGTCGCCGCCGACGAATACGAGGAGAGTCGTTTGAAAGCACGTTTCCTGACCGGAGCCGATCCCGGCATCGAGTTGTTCGAAACGATGTACGCGACCCATGCCGATGGCGTGCGTCACGTCGAAAGGCATCTCGCGCGGCTTGCGGCGAGCGCCGCGTGGCTCGGTTTCGCATGCGATATCGACGCGTTGCGCGAGCGTCTGGCGCAGACCTGCGCCGCGCTGCCCGATGGCGTGCCGCATCGCGTGCGCGTTGCGCTTGGCAAGGACGGCGCCGTGCAGTTGGGCTTCGCACCGCTCGCGCCGTTGTCGGGGGACGGGGTCCGCGTGATGCTCGCGCCCGATCAAGGCTTCGCGCCGGTGGCCTCGACCGACGCGCTGCTGTTGCGCAAGACAACGCGTCGCGCCGACTTCGACCGCGCCTGGCGCGAGGCCGAAGCGCAGGGCGCCTTCGACATGCTGTTCTTCAACGAGCGCGGCGAGCTGACCGAAGGCGGTCGCTCGAACGTGTTCGTGAAGCTCGACGGGAAGTGGTGGACGCCGCCGTTGTCGTCGGGGGTGCTGCCGGGCGTGATGCGCGCCGTGCTGCTCGACGACGAGGCGCTGGATGCGCGAGAGCGCGTGCTGACGCGCGAGGACGTGTTGAATGCGCAGGCGCTGATGATGACTAACGCGCTGCGTGGAGCGGTGCCTGCACGGCTCGTTTGATATTCCAGAGACGAAAAAAGGGCGCGGCGCATAAAGCGCCGCGCCCTTTCCGCTTATAAACCGCGCTTACTGAAACGCGTGCTCAGGCCCAGGGAACGACCCGTCCTTCACGGCCTTCACATAAGCGGCAACGGCCGATTCGATATTCGGTTGCCCCTGCATGAAATCCTTCACGAAGCGCGGACGCTTGCCCGGAAAGATGCCGAGCATGTCGTGCAGCACGAGCACCTGACCCGAGCAGTCGGCACCGGCGCCGATCCCGATCGTCGGCACGCGCAACTGCTTCGTGGCCATCGCGCCGAGCGACGACGGCACCGCTTCGATCAACACGACCTGCGCGCCCGCGTCCTGCAGCGCCTGCGCGTCGCGCAGCATCTGCGCCGCGCCGCTCTCGGTCTTGCCCTGCACCTTGAAGCCGCCGAACGCATGCACCGACTGCGGCGTGAGGCCGATGTGCGCGCACACCGGCACCGCGCGCTCGATCAGCATCTTCACCGTGGACGCGAGCCATTCGCCGCCCTCGATCTTCACCATCTGCGCGCCCGCGCGCATCAGCTTCACCGAACTTGCGAACGCGTCTTCGGGCGTGCCGAACGTGCCGAACGGCAGATCGGCCATGATCAGCGCCGACGGCTGCGCGCGCGCCACGCACGCGGTGTGATACGCGATGTCGTCGAGCGAGACGGGCAGCGTCGTCGTGTGGCCCTGGAGCACGTTGCCGAGCGAATCGCCGATCAGCAGCACGTCGACGCCCGCACGGTCGCACAGCGACGAGAAGCTCGCGTCGTAACAGGTGAGCATCGCGATCCGTTCGCCGGCGTCGCGCATGGCCTGGAGCTTGGGTACGGTGATGGCGCTGCGGCTCGGTTCCTGCAGGTAACTCATGGAAGACAGTCCGTTGTAAAGCAAGACAGAAGGAGAAAAGGGCCGCGCATACAGCGACGTACTACAGCGACGTGCCCTTGACGAAGGACTCCTTGCGGCCGCGCATCGTTCCGATCCGGTCGGCGATGAGCGCCAGGTCCGCGTCGGAGTCGAGCGGGTTCAGGTGTTCGGCGCCGACGGTCAGCACCGGCGCATGGTCGTAATGATAGAAAAATTCGTTGTAGCTGTCGCAGAGGGCACGCAGGAAAGCGTCGGTGATCGGCAGCTCCGCGGGATTCGCGCGTTTCTGGATGCGCGCGTAAAGCGCCTCGGGGCTCGCCTGCAGATAGACGACGAGGTCCGGCGGCGGCGCGTGCGCGACGAGCCGCGCGGCGAGCGCTTCGTAGAGCGGCAGTTCCTCGGACGTGAGCGTGAGGCGCGCGAACAGGTCGTTGCGCTCGGCGAGGAAGTTCGTCACGAGCGGCGTGCCCGCCGCGCGCAGCGCCGTCACTTCCTGCGACAGACGCTCGCGCTGGAGCGCGAAATGCAGTTGCGCGGCGAGGCCGTGACGCGACGTGTCGCGATAGTAGCGTTCGAGAAAGGGATTGGACGCGCTCGACTGGAGCAGCGCGCGCATCCCCCAGCGGTCGGCGAGGCGCGTGGCCAGCGCCGTCTTGCCCGCGCCGATCGGCCCTTCGATTGCGATGTGGCTCAATGCCGGACGCGCCATGCGTGTCGTGGCGGCAAACGGCGGCATGCTGATCGGTGTATTCATCGGTGTATTCATCGGCAGGGGCTGCCCGGCGTGCTGTCGATGCCGGTTGAGAGGCCGAAGCACTGGCACGGCGGCTTGACCTTCTCGATGCGCTGGTCCGCGACGGCGGGCAGCAGCGCGCTGGCCGGGCCGTGGCCGGGGATCACGAGATGCGGATCGATCTCGACGGCGGGCACGAGCACGAACGCGCGGGCCGTCATGCGCGGGTGCGGCACGATCAGGTCGGGCGTGTCGATCACGGCGTCGCCGAAGAGCAGGATGTCGATGTCGAGCGTGCGCGGGGCGTTGCGAAAGGAGCGCTCCCGGCCGAACAGATGCTCGATGCGCTGGCAAAGCGCGAGCAGATCGCGCACGTCGAGACGGGTCTCGAGCTGCACGACGCAGTTGAAATAGTCGTCGCCGCCCGCGTCGATGGGCGCGGTGCGGTAGACACTCGACTTGGCGAGCACGGTGAGGGTGTGCTGCTGTGCGAGGCACACCACCGTGTCTTTGAGGGTCTGGCGCGCATCTCCGAGATTCGCGCCGATTCCCAGCCAGGCAACCGTCATGGCTTCACTTCCTGCGACTGTCGTTTCCGGTACGTCAATTGCATGCGGCAAGCGACGTTTCAATCCCCGTAGGGATCGTCGTGGTCCGCGCGCTCCGGTGCGTGTGCATCGTCGCCCGCTGCGCTGCCTTCAGCACTTTCTGCGCCATCGGCGGATTTACGGTTTTTCGCGCCTCCGCGGCGGCGGCGCTTGCGCGGTGCGCGTTCCTTGCCGCCCTGCGAGAGCAGCGTTTCGCGCGCGGCCATGTCGCCGCTGATGAAGTCCGTCCACCATTCGCCGATTGTTGCGTCGAGTTCGCCCGACTCGCACCGCAGCAGGAGGAAATCATACCCTGCTCTGAAACGCGGGTGTTCCAGCAGCTTGATCGCGCTGCGGCCGCGCTTTTCGAGGCGCTGCTGCAGGCCCCAGATCTCGCGCATGTCCGACGAGTAGCGGCGATGGATCGCGAGCTTCTCGGTCTGCGCGTCGAGTACGTCGTCCATCGAGCGATGGAGCGCGGGCACCGGGAATTCGCCGGCGGCCACGTATTGCTGCCAGCGCTGCTGGACGTCGTGCCAGAGCAGCGTCGCGAACAGGAAGCCCGGCGACACCGGCTTGCCCGCGCGCACGCGCGCGTCGGTGCTGGAGAGCGCGAGCGAGATGAAGCGCTCGCCGTGCGGCTGTTCGAGGATCACGTCGAGCAGCGGCAGGAGGCCGTGATGCAGCCCTTCCTTGCGCAGCCACTTCACGCAGTCGAGCGCGTGGCCCGACAGCAGCAGCTTGAGCATCTCGTCGAAGAGACGCGCGGCCGGGACGTTGTTGACGAGGTCGGCGAGTTCCTTGATCGGCTCGCGCGTGCGGTCCTCGATCCCGAAGCCGAGCTTCGCCGCGAAGCGCACCACGCGCATCATGCGGACCGGGTCTTCGCGATAGCGCGTGGCCGGGTCGCCGATCATCCGCAACAGGTGCGCGCGCATGTCGGCCATCCCGTTGTGATAGTCGAGCACGGTCTGCGTGGCCGGATCGTAGTACATCGCGTTGATCGTGAAGTCGCGGCGCGTGGCGTCTTCGTGCTGTTCGCCCCAGACGTTGTCGCGCAGCACGCGGCCGCTCGCGTCGACGGCGTGCGTGCGGCGGTCGAGTTCGTCGCGGCGCAGGCGCTTCGCCGGTGCGGCTTCGGGCGAGGGCGCGCGGGGCCCCCCCAAGGGGGCTTCCTGCGGGGCGTCGACGAGCGCGCGGAACGTCGAGACCTCGATGATCTCCTGCCCGAACTGCACGTGCACGATCTGGAAGCGCCGGCCGATGATGCGCGCGCGGCGGAAGAGCTTCTGCACCTGGTCGGGCGTGGCGTCGGTGGCGACGTCGAAGTCCTTCGGCGCGATGCCGAACAGCAGGTCGCGCACCGCGCCGCCGACGATGAACGCGCGGAAGCCCGCTTGCTGGAGCCCGTCGGTCACGCGGACCGCGTTCTTCGAGATCAGCGCGGGGTCGATGCCGTGGACGTCGGCCGAGAGGATGACCGGCTCGGCTGGGTCGGCGTTTTTCGCCGGTCCCCTGGCGGTGGCCGCGCGGGCCTTCGGCCCTTTCAACGTTTTTTCGCCGGCCGAAGCGCCGGCCGAGGCGGCGGCCGGCTTGCGGCGCGTGCGGGGCGCGGCGTCGTCATGGGCGGACGTCGTCGCCGTCGCCGAATCGCCGGATGCGGCGGTTTCGGGTGCGCTGTCCTGGCCGAACAGCTTGCGGATGAATTTCTTGATCACGATGCCTGGAACAAATCGAGGATGCGCCAGCCAGCTGATTGCGCATGTGCGCGTAGCGTGGCGTCGGGGTTGGTCGCGATCGGGTCGGTGACCTTTTCGAGCAGCGGGATGTCGTTGTGCGAGTCGCTATAGAAGTAGCTGTGCTCGAAGTCGGACCACGTTTTGCCGAGCGACGCGAGCCACGCCTCGGTGCGCACGATCTTGCCCTCGCGGTAGCTCGGCGTACCGGCCGGGCGGCCCGTGTAGGCCGAGTCGGGATGACCGTCCACCGTTTCGGCTTCGCACGCGATCAGCTTGTCGACGCCGAACACCTCGGCGATCGGGCCCGTGATGAATTCGTTGGTCGCCGTGACCATGCAGCAGAGGTCGCCTGCGTCGCGGTGCTTGCGCACGAGTTCCATCGCTGCCGGGACGATCGCCGGCCGGATGACTTCGTGCATGTACTGGTCATGCCATTCCTTCAGTTGCGCGCGCGAATATTTCGCGAGTGGCGTGAGCATGGCGACGAGGTATGCGTGGATGTCCAGCACGCCGGCCTTGTAGTCGGCGTAGAAGCGGTCGTTCTGCTTCGCGAAGCTGTCGGCATCGACGATGCCGAGCTTCACCATGAAACGTCCCCATTCGTGGTCGCTGTCGGTGGGGAGCAGCGTGTGATCGAGATCGAAAAGTGCGAGGTTAGCCATGGGCGCTCATTTTACTTGAAGCGGGCGAAGCCGTTGACGGTGCCGGCTCGGGGGCGTCGGGGCTGCGTTCGTTGCCGGCGGGCGCGTCGGGCATCGCGGGTGGTTCGGTGGTGGCGTCTGGCGCGTCAGTCGGCGCGGCTGCGTCCGGCGTGGCACCCAGTTTTTCGCTCAATTCTCCGCTCAGTTCGTCATTCAGTTCGCCATTCAGTTCGCCGCTCACGTCGGCTTCGACTTCGCCGGTCAGCGCACCGCCCAGCTCGCGCTCGACCACGTCGCGAAACGGGGCGCCGAGTTCGCCGTCGACGTTGTCGGTCGGCGTCGTGAACGGCGCCGGTTGCTCGACGTGCGCGGGTTCGGAGGGGGGCGCGGCAAAGCTGCTGCATGGGGGGGCCGGATCGGCGGGACGCAGGTCGAGTTCGCCGTCGATGCCGTGCGCGCACGCGTCATCCGCCGTGGCCGTGCCGCTTGCCGAATCAGTATCCGAAGCATCAGTATCCGGAGCGTCCGCCGGCAACCCCGCCGCGAGCATCGTGCGCAACAGCGGCAGCGTCACCGCGCGCTTCTGTTCGAGCGAAAAGCGGTCGAGCGCATCGAGCAGCGCCATGAGGCTTGGCATGTCGCGCCGGAAGTGCGTGAGCAGATAGGCGGGCACGTCGTCGGCGAGCGCGATGCCGCGCTCGCGCGCCGCGAGCTTCAGCACGGCAGCCTTGCCGTCGTCGGAAAGCGGCGCGAGGTGGAACACGAGCCCCCAGCCGAGCCGCGTGCGCAGGTCCTCGCGCACCGCGAGTCCCATCGGCGCGGCGCCGCCGGTCGCGACGAGCGCGCACGTCGGATGCGCGCGCACCTCGTTGAACAGGTTGAAGAGCGCGATCTGCTGCGCACCCGAGAGCGCGTCGCAGTCGTCCACGGCGTAGATCGCCACGCGCGGATCGAAGACGAACGCGGCGAGCGCGCTCTGCGGCCCGAGATAGCGCGCGTGTCCCGGCGGCGCATTGTGGACGAGCGCATGCAGCAGATGGCTGCGCCCGTTGCCGGGCTCGCCCCAGACGTAGAACGTGCGGTCGGTGACGGGACCGGCCGCCAGCGCCGCGTCGAGCCCGGACAGGCGCGCGACCAGCTCGGCGTTGGCGCCGGTGTGGAAGTTGTCGAAGGTCGATGGCGGCGGAGTGCCGAGATCGAGCGTTAGCTGTCGCTGCACGGTGGAGTCAGGCGTAAATCAGTTCTTGTAGAGCGCGCTGTCGAGGTAACTGCGGCGCAGTTCGCGCAGCGCGATCGAGAGGATCGCGCTCGCGGGCAGCGCGAGCAGCACGCCGAAGAAACCGAACAGTTGCCCGAACGCGAGCAACGCGAAGATCACCGCGAGCGGGTGCAGCCCGATGCGCTCGCCGACGAGGCGCGGCGTCAGGAAGAACCCTTCGAGGATCTGGCCGATGCCGTACACCACCGCGACCGCGCCGAGGCCGTACCAGTTGCCGAACTGCAGCAGCGCGGCGACGAGCGCGAGCACGAGGCCCGTCGCGTAGCCGAGATAGGGGATCAGCACGGCGAGGCCCGTAAACACGCCGACCGGCAGCGCAACCTCGAAGCCCGCGATCGACAGCGTGATCGCGTACCAGGCGGCGAGGATCGCCATCACGAACAACTGGCCGCGCAGGTATTGCGCGAGCATGCGGTCCATCTCGCCCGCGAGTTCCATCGTGCGCGCGAACCAGCGGCGCGGGATGAAGATCTGCAGGCGCGCGAGCATCGCGTTCCAGTCGTAGAGCAGATAGAACAGCACGAGCGGCACGAGCACGGCATTGCTGACAACCGAGATCATCACGTCGCTGCTCGTGCGCACCGATGCCCACGCGTAGAGCGCGATCGACTGCGCGCTGGCTTCAAGCTTGCTCGTCGCCATGTCGCGCAGGCTCTGGAAGTCGAGCGTGTCCTGCACGCCGAGGAGCGCGAGCTTCGGCGTCAGCCAGTCGTGCAGATGGTTCAGCATCACCGGCACTTGCTGCTTCAGTTGCGGCCCTTCTTTCTGGATCACGGCGAGCAGCAGCACGACGATCATCGTCACGAGCGCCGCGAACAGCACGATCATGACGAGCGCGGCGAGCCCGCGCGGCACGCGGTGGCGCACGAGCCAGGCGACGCCCGGCTGCAGGATATAGGCGAGGATCGCGCCGAGCAGAAACGGCGTGAGGACCGGACGCAGCAGCCAGAGCACGATGCCGAAGGCGAGCGCGAGCGCGGCCCAGATGGCGGCCTGACGCTGGTACGGCGTGAAAATCGGTGTATTCGGCGACAAAACGTGGTTTCCGCGAGGTTTTCCGGTGGTTTTCCGCGTGGTGGGCGGGCCAATGCGACTGCGCGGGACGCCCCGGTGGGTGCACAGCGGGCGTAATTTGCGGTCCGGCAGCGGCGGCGGGCCGCCGTCAATCGGTTAAAATCGCATTTTACCGACCTTCTGGCACTTCCCCATGAATCAACCGAAATCCGACCAGGCCGCCGGCGCCCAAGGGCTCTCCTACCGCGACGCGGGCGTGGACATCGACGCGGGCGACGCGCTCGTCGAACGCATCAAGCCTTTCGCGAAGAAGACGCTGCGCGAAGGCGTGATGGGCGGCATCGGCGGATTCGGCGCGCTCTTCGAGGTGTCGAAGAAGTACAAGGAGCCCGTGCTCGTGTCGGGCACCGACGGCGTCGGCACGAAGCTGCGCCTCGCCTTTCATCTGAACAAACACGACACGGTCGGCCAGGATCTCGTCGCGATGAGCGTGAACGACATCCTCGTGCAGGGCGCCGAGCCGCTCTTCTTCCTCGACTACTTCGCGTGCGGCAAGCTCGACGTCGACACGGCCGCGACGGTCGTGAAGGGCATCGCCGAGGGCTGCGAACTGGCGGGCTGCGCGCTGATCGGCGGCGAGACCGCCGAAATGCCGGGCATGTACCCCGACGGCGAATACGACCTCGCCGGCTTCGCGGTCGGCGCCGTCGAAAAGAGCAAGATCATCGACGGCAGCACGATCGCCCCGGGCGACGTGGTGCTGGGCCTCGCGTCGAGCGGCATCCACTCGAACGGCTTCTCGCTCGTGCGCAAGATCATCGAGCGCGCGAACCCCGACCTCAAGGCCGACTTCCACGGCCGAACGCTGGCCGACACGCTGATGGCGCCCACGCGCATCTACGTGAAGCCGCTGCTCGCGCTGATGGAACAAGTGACCGTGAAGGGCATGGCGCACATCACGGGCGGCGGGCTCGTCGAGAACATTCCGCGCGTGCTGCGCGACGGCCTTACCGCCGAACTCGACCACAGCGCCTGGCCGATGCCGCCGCTCTTCTCGTGGCTGCAGCAGCACGGCGGCGTCGCCGATGCGGAGATGCATCGCGTGTTCAACTGCGGCATCGGCATGGCCGTGATCGTGTCGGCGGCCCAGGCCGACGAGGCCGTCAAGCTGCTCGCCGCCGCGGGCGAACAAGTCTGGAAGATCGGCGCCGTGCGCGCCAGCAAGGAAGGCGAAGCGCAGACCGTGGTGGTCTGAGTCCGCGACGCACCTGACTGTCTGCATGAAACGGCCGGCGGCAACGCCGGCCTTTTTTTTCGGCCCGCTTTTTAGCCGCTCGCCAACTGGTGCAGCGCGATGCGATCGCGGACGAGGATCGCCTTGCCTTCGCGTTTGATGACGCCGGCTTTTTCAAGCGACGAGATCACGCGCGACACCGTCTCGCGGCTCACCTTCGCCATGGCCGCGATCGTGCTCTGATTGGGTAGCTCGACGGACTCGCGCTCGCCGACGGCCGCCTCGATCACGGCGGACACGCGCGCGCCCGCGCGCGGCAGGCTCTGCGAACCGCGATCCGTGACCAGCCCCATGTAGCGCTGTGCCATCTGGCGGTTCAGCGCGCGTGCGACGTCGGGATCGTCGAGCAGTTGCCGCGCATGCGCGCGGTCGAGCAGCGCGACCGTGCTGTCCTTCGACGCGGCGACATTCGCGCAGACCGGCACGCGATTGAGGATCGACACCTCGCCCGCGGTTTCGAGCGGTGCAACGACGCCGACCGGAATCTCGCTTCCGTCCTCGGAGTACGTCGACAGCCGCAACTGCCCCTCGATCAGAAAGATGAGCGGCGACTGCGCGTCGCCCTGAATGCAGAGGTAGTCGCCCTCTTTGACTTGTGCAATCTTGACGAACTTGCCCGCAAGATCGACGACTTCGCGTCGTGCATTGCGGAGCAACCCCTGGTTCCTCAAGACTTCATGATGGGTATCCATGTCTTTCGGCATCGAAAATCGCTGACGAAGCAGATGAGGTCCGCCGGAGTCCCCGTGCGTACCCTCGACGCTATGCCGGCTTCGTGGTGGCAAGCGCTGTCGTTGTGTTCGAAGTTATGGATTGCCGGGCGATCTGGGGGTAGTGGCTTGCATGGTCTCTCTCACGGGTTATATGGATTATTTGTCGCTAATGTGATGCGTAATGGGTAAGCGACGTAATCGCGCCGATGTATGGAATATGTCTTTTTTATGATGCGATTACGCCGCCTTCCGGAATCCGGGCGGCAGTATTTTTACGAAATATTATTTGGGTTGCTCCTGCGGAATCTGGTCGATTTTTCCGGTTGCGCTAATTGCAACCAGTGCGTTGATGCCCGTAAATGAAATGGCGTCCCGGCCCAAATGGGAAAAGGCATGCGAGGCCTGATTGATCGGGCGGTGACGGGTGGATTTCATGATTGGCCATCGACGCGAAGTCGATCATTGCAGTCGCAAACCGCGAGGCGGCGTGCGGCATTCCTACAGAATATGCCTGCATTATGACAGGCGATCCATGATTTTCAAGATGCCGCGCGCCGGGCTTTTAATGATCCGTTGTGGCAGGGTGACATGACAGGGCCAATGCGTGTCGCGATGGATTCTGTTTATCGAATCCTGAATTGCACGGTAATTCGCTTTTTCAGTTTGTTTTAACGTTTGCGCGGCAATGGTCGTGCGCGATAAAAGCATGATTAATGCTTCACGAGCGGGAGTCCCTGCCGGTTCGCGACAGGGTTTGCGGGCGATGGTGCGCCGCTCAACGGACCCGTTTCAGATCGGACACCAGCACGGCCGAACTGAGATCCCGTATCAACTGCCGCGCCTGCTCCGTATCGAACACGAAGCTGTAGACGCCCTGCGTGTCGGCCGGGTACCCGGCGGCGAAGCGCAACGCTGTCGGGCGCCGAATCCGTTCGCCACGCCTGCACCGGCGACGGGTTGTCGAAACGTTCCCCAGTGCCGGCTGGCGTGCGAGCGATCGTATCGTTCATATCGGTAATGGACTGCAGCATGTCGTTCATCCGGATGGATATCAGGAAACTACCGCCGCCCGCTGTTCAGACGTTGCCCGGCGCGAAGAAGCGGATCGCCGGGCCTCGTCACCGTCACAAACCGAAAAACGCCATCGCGCAACCGGTCACGCGGCTATCCGGTTCTTTGGACAGGTGATCCAGCAGCACCTGAATCTGGTCAAACTTCAGCCGCTGTCGCGGGTCGGCGAGTGACAACACGCCTTGCACATCGCTCAACATCTCGATGAGCATTCTGTTCGCCGCCAACAAGGCGTAAATGCGCGCCTCGTAAACGGAGGCGTTCTTTTCATTCAGCAGGATTTTCATGGTTGCTAACGGGCCTGGCGTGCGCCGAAGTACCCCGTATTGATCGGGTGACTTATCGGGTTTCCCGTGAAAGGAAAATTTCGCCCTTTCGTAAGGGATCGGTGCAGCCTTATGGCTCGGGTTTGCTTGCAAGCTCTAACAAAAACAGCGGCCCGCGCTGTTCGAATATCGCAGGCGGCATGGAACATTTGCTGGCGATGGCCCCAAAAACTATTTTATTCGCGACCCTTATCCAGAATCGGTCGGCACAGGATGTGTTCTCCAGTCCGTTCCACACTTTCCACGTTGCAATGTGTAGTGGCGTACTTCACCCCTCCAGTTTCGCCCTTTGAATGATGGGCCAACGCTTCACTGTTTGATTACCCGATATAAGCCCGTTGAAGGGCTCAATTCACGTGATGCAAATGGCGCAAATGGGCGCACCGTAACGGCTGCGCGGATTGCTTCCGGCCGTCGCCAGAAGGTGCACAAAGCCGGTGCGCGAAACCGGATAGGTGGTGTGATCGCCATCACATTAATTGCGCTCGTCTAGCTTGATACTTACGTGCGTAAAGGACCCTGTATAAACAGAAGATTCAGGTAATGACCGAGAAATTCACGGCCGATGCCCCGCTCGAAATCGCCATGGGGGGGCGTGCACTGCTCACGCCGCTCACCGGCATCGGGCAATACGCGTCGCATCTGGCTCGGGAATTCGTGCTGCGCGGGCATCGCTTGCGCCTTTTCTACGGCACGCACTGGTCTTCGACGATCGCGGGAGCGCAGGCAGAAGTTTCGGGCGCACCGATCTACGGCAGTTCGCTGCGCACCTCGGTTGCGAGCGCCGTCAAACGTTTCGCGCGCGCTTACCTGCCGAGCACCTATCGCTTTTTGCCGCACGTCGAGCAATACCGTTTCGACTCCGGTCTGCGTCGCCAGCGCAAGCCTCAGATCTATCACGACCCGAACTTCATTCCGTTCCGCTTCCAGGGCCCGACGGTCATCACCGTGCACGACGTGTCGTGGGTGCGTCACCCGGATTGCCATCCGCCGCGCCGGCTCGCGTATCTGCGCGCGAAATTCCCGAAGGCGCTGCGCGGCACCGACCGCATCATCGTGGTGTCGGAGTTCGTGCGGGACGAACTGCTCGCGTGTTTTTCGGTCGACGAGAACAAGATCGACGTCGTCCACAACGGCGTTGCGCCGCACTTTCGCCCGCATTCGAGCGACGACACCGCCAGGGTGCTCACGCGCCATGGCCTCGCGCACGGCCGCTATTTCGCGGCGGTGGGCACGCTCGAACCGCGCAAGAATCTGCACACGGCGCTCGCGGCGCATCTGCGTCTGCCGCAGGCGGAGCGCCGCGCCATGCCGCTTGCGCTGATCGGCGGCGAGGGTTGGCTCAACGATTCGCTGCGCGGGGCGCTGAGCGCCTCGCTTGCCGACGGCACCGTGCGCAAGCTCGGCTATGTGAGCGACGACGATATTTCCGCGTTGACGGCGGGCGCTCGCGCGATCGTTTATCCGTCGCTCTACGAAGGCTTCGGCCTGCCGGTGCTGGAAGCGATGGCGTCAGGCGTGCCGGCGCTCTGCTCGACGGCGCCTGCGCTGCGCGAGGTCGCCGGACCCGCCGGGCTCTTTTGCGAGCCTGCCGACGTGGATGGCTTCACCGAGGCCATGCGCGCGCTGATCGATGACGATGCGTTGTGTGCGCGTCTCGCGGCAGCGGGCGTTGAGCGTGCGAGACAATTCAGCTGGTCGCGCACGGCGACAGAAACGCTGGCCGTTTATCGCAAGGTGGTGAACTGAAAGGGCGGCGAGCTGAAGCGAACCGCACCGACGACAAGCCCCGAAGCGGCGGCGTTGTGATCGCCGCGGCTTGATCCGCATCTCTTTCGCGAGCCCCACACTACCTGTTTTGTGGCGCAACGAAGCGGATGCAGCCGCAATGCTCACGCAGCGTTCTGCCTGCCGTCGGCGAATTCGCCGGGCTCTTCGCCGGCTCTCTTTCTCAATTCGAGTTCCGCCTCGCCCTTCGCGAGTCTCCTGAGCAAGCCGGTGTCCAGCACGATGAGGCGCCGGCGGTCCCGTTCGACGACGCCGCCCGCCACGAGCGCGCCGATCGCGCGCGATACCGTCTCACGGCTCACGTTGGCCATGATGGCGATGGCCTGCTGGCTCGGCAGGTTTTCAATGGTCGGCAAGGCGCCGTCGGCGTCCTCTTTCATCGACGCTTCGAGCACGGAATAGACGCGCGCATAGGCGCGGGAAAGGCCGAGCATCGAGCGATAGCGCGAAGCCTGCCGGATCGTGCGGCACAGACGCTGCATCAACGCTTCCACGACGGCGGGGGTGCGGTAAAAGAGCGCCTGCGCGTCGTCCTTGGGCAGAAAGCCGACCACCGATTCCGTGGTCGCGATGATCGACGCCGAGCGAGGGCCGCCGTCGATAATGGACAGCTCGCCAAAATAGTCGCCGGGCTCGACGAAGTTGAGCCCGACCTCGCGCCCGTCCTCGGAAAGCGCGATCACCTGAAGGCGGCCCGAGATCAGCATGAGAAGCGAAGTCCCCGCGTCGCCCTTATGGACAACGAAGCTTCTCTTGGCGAAACGGCGATAGCGAATGGCCCGGCTAATTTCTTCGATCACGTCGTCGGAAACATTGCGCAGCAGCGCCTGCTTTTTCAGAAGGTCGATCGATTTAATCGGATCCGCGTTGACTTTTTTATCGTCGATTAACATCTCGGGAGAATAACGGTCCGCTTAACGGTACCGCGCCACGATAAACGCGGCAGACCGAAGATGTTGTGATTCCAATCACATACAATTCGCGGAATTTAATTGTGATGACCATCACAATTTGCGGGTAATTCCTGGAATTGTGACGCCCGTCACAATCGCCGTGGTGCAAGGAAAACGGGCCTGGTTCAAGTTCAATGCTTATTTAATGCGATTTGTGATTGGCGTCACAACAATTCGAAGGGGCATGTTGAATCATCTATTGCACTCTGAGGAAAGGTGAATAAAATTCCCCCTCGGCAAGTGTAACCCCTGTAACCGACAGCTCAGAATGGATCGCTTCCTGCTGAAGTGTGTTTTGGTTCGGTAAACGTGTGATCTAAACAAAAGGTACTTTGAATGACAACTCAAGTCGATCAAACCATTGCAGCATGCTACGTTGCCTTCTTTGGCCGCAGCCCGGACCAGCAGGGGCTGCAGTTCTGGGAAGCTGCATCGTCGGGTCTTACGAACCTCGCGCTGGCTCAGCAGGTTGCTGCGGGCTTCGCGAACAACCCCAGCTTCGCCTCGACGTATGGCGGCATGGGTAACAACGCGTTCGTTACCGCGATCTACGAAAACATCACCGGTACGGCGCCGGACGCCAACGGTCTGCAGTACTGGGTCAATGAACTGAATGCCGGCACGTCGCAAGCCGACGTGGTCGCCCAGTTCATTTACGGCGTTCTGAACATGAGCTCGACCGCGATCGCCGCTGAAGTTGCAGCCGGCACGATTACGCAGGCTGAGGCTGATGCAGCAACGTCGCGCACGCAGATCCTGAACAACAAGGTTGCGGTCGCTCTGGCCTACACCTCGGCAATGGGCGCAGGCTCGAACATGGCTTCGAGCACGAACCAGTCGAGCCTCGCATCGCTGCAGAACGACCCGGCTTATCTCGCGTCGCACGCGATCCTGAACGGCGTTACGGCTGATGCCTCGTCGGTCACCGCCGCTGAGACGTACCTGGCCGGTTCGCCGACCAACGCCGGCATCATCACGCAATTTGGCAACGGCGCGTCGGTGCCGGGCAATACGTACACGCTCACTACGGGTGTGGATAACATCAACGCCGCAGGCGGCGGTGCGGTTATCAATGGCGTGGTTGGCACCGGCGGCGTTGCCACCGGCGCGAACGACACGGTGAACCCGCTCGACAGCATCAAGGCAACGGGCGCGAATAACACGCTGAATATCGTTGACCAATACATCGGTAGCGAAATGATTCCGACCATCACCGTCAGCGGTGTTCAAGCTGCCAACATCGCAGCCGTCGGTGGTGTAACGGTCAACACGTCCAGCTGGACGGGCCTGAACACGCTGAATATTTCGGCTTCGACCGGTGCGGACGCTGTGACTGCGGCTGGCACCACGGCCGTGAACGTGACCAATACGCTGGCGACCGGCGCGCTGGCAGCAGCAGCACCTGCAACCTCGATTAACGGCGGCTCGACCGTTAACCTGACCGCGACGGGTACGTCCGCCGCTGGCAGCACGTTTATTGGCGGCGTCAATGTTGGTCAGACCGCAGGCGCGGTTCCGACGGGCGCTGTTACCGTGACCGATACGCAGACCAGCGGTGTCGCCGGCACGACGTTCGGCAACATTGCGGTTACGGGTGCAGCATCCGTGACTGTCAACGCGACTGAAAATACCAACTCCAGCACCAATGCGGCTGGTACCATCAGCGCCACCGGTGGCGCGACCGGCGTGGTGACGGTCAACAGCACGACGAATGTTACTGATACGACGGTTGGCCAGGTCATCACTGGGGCAGTTGTCACCGCCACCGGCGGTTCGTCGGTCGTTGTCAATGAAGTCGTTACCGCGAGCGCGGCGGCGAACCTAGCTACGGGCTTGGCCGGCACGATTCCTGCCGACGTCATTTCCGCCCAGGATGGTGCAGTCACGGTTATCGATGGCGGTACGGCGGCGTCCGTGACGGTCAACCAGACTGTTACCGCTGCTGTGGCTGCTAAGGCCGCTCAACTGGCTACCGCAGGTGCAGCAGGTGCGGCAGGTGGTCCCGGCTACTCGGCTGGCGCTGCGACTCCGGCAACGGCTGCAACGGCAGCGGTGCCGGGTGCGGTCGCTGTTGTTGCCAATACGGTGGCAATCGGTGGTGCCGGTACTACCAACCTCCTGGATGCAGCAGTTGGCAACGCTTCGAACACCATCACTTCGGTGTCGCTCGATAACTACGGTGCTAATTCGTTCATCAACAGCACGGTGCTGAGCAACGTTACGCTGGCCGGTTCCGGTACGGGTGGCCTGACCGTCGAAAATCTGGGCGCGACGCCGTTCACGACACTGAATGTCAACCTGAACGGCTTCACGGACGCAGCGGGCCTGACCATCGCTTCGGTCGACACTACGGGCGATGTCAAGACGCTGAACGTTGTCACCGGCGGAGCAACCGCTTCGACGCTGGGCGCAATTACGGACACGGCACTGACGACGCTGAATGTTTCGGGCACGCAGACGCTTGACCTGACCGTGGTTCCCACGACGCTGAAGACCCTGACGGTCACCGGCACCGCAGGTTTCAACGGCGACATCCACGCGACGGCAATCACTGCGTTTGACCCGACGTCGAGCGGCACCATTACCGTCACGCTGAATGGTGCAGCACAGTCGTTCACGGGCTCGACCGGCCAGGACATCGTCACTCTGGCTACCGGCGGTGACTTCACCAAGGCTATTACGGCTGGCTCGGCATCGAACAACGAAGTCATTCTGAACGGCGCGGCCCCGGTGAACGGCGCAACACCGGACCTCACCGATTTCGTCAAGAACGTGACCGGCTTCACGACGCTGGGCGTGGCAGATTCGGTGGCAGATGTCAATGCGTACGACCTGTCGGTGCTGAAGGGTTTCACGGCCATCGACGTGGTGAGCGGCCCCACTGCCACGTTTGACTTCACGAAGGTCACGGCGGGTACCGCACTGTCGATCGACAACTCGGTCGCAGGCGTGGGCTACACGACCAGCGATGCCAATGGTGTGACGGAATCGGTGGCACTGTCGCTTGGTGGTGCAACGACCACCGGCATCGACGTCAGCAGCCTGAGCCTGGTGGACGCGAACGGTAACGGTATCGGTACACTGAACGTGGTGAGCAACGGTGTCGCGCTCGATGTCAACACGATTGACACGCTTGCCGACGCAGGTTTGGCGGCCCTGAATGTCAGCGGCAACGAAGGACTGACGATTACGAATGCCCTGAGTTTGGATGCTTCCGCGACCGCACTGACCATTAGCAACACCAGCGCGGGCGCTGTCACGTTTGCCAACGGTATTTCGGCAACCAACCTTGGCTCCGTGACGGTTACCGGTTCGGGAGACGTGGCGCTCGGTACTCTGACGGAAACGCCGGCAGCAGGTCACACCGATGCCATCGTTTCCATTACGAACCATGGTACGGGTACCGTATCGCTCAACAGCATTGTCGACACGACGCTGACGAACCTGACGCTGACCGGTAACGTGGCGCTGGGCGCTGACGCTCTGGGTGGTCCGGCTCCTGCGGCGGCGGCCGCAACGGGCACCGCTGGTGTCAGCTTCACCCTCTCGGCCGCATCGGACGACGCACACGTCAACTTCACGTTGGCAGGCGCAGCGGCCGGCGCAACCGACAGCATCACGCTCGGTAACGGCAATGACCTCATCACGGACGGTTCGACGGCTGGTACTGTCAATGTGACCGTGGGCACGGGCTCGAACCTGATTGATTTGCACACGGGTTCGGTCTCGACCTACGCTGCAACCGTCACGCTGGGTGCCCACTCGGCTGCGACCGGTGTGGATGAGATTCTGGTCGGCACGGTTGCGGGCAATGTTTCCGCCACGGCGACGCACGCACAGACCGACATCACCGGCGCGGTCAAGGGTGACATCATCGGCATCGCTGGCTTCACCGGCGCAGTCGAGAGTGCCGCGCAAACGGCACTTGCGCAGACTGCGGTGAATGCCCTGACCGGCGCGAACAACACGCTGGCAACGGCAATCACGACGGCCGCTGGTTTCCTTACGGCTGGTCACGACGCCATCGCCTTCCAGTTCGCTGGCAACACGTATGTGGTTGAGGAAGCGACGAACGTCCCGGCAGGCACGGTCGCAGTTGGCGACACGATTGTGGAACTGAACGGTGTTCACACCATCGCTGCGGGCACCGCTGGTCACATCGTCCTGGCATCGTAATCTGCTCCGTCAATGACCCGAAGCAGCTATCGGGTCTGAGATAGATCAGACGCAGTATCCGGCGGGCTTCGGTCCGCCAATTTGGCCCCGCTTTGTCGCAAGACGAGCGGGGCTTTTTGCTTTTAAAAACCGGATATCTCGACGTGAGTGCTTGCTCGATCAGTTATCCGGAATAGTGACGTGAGACAACTTTCGATGGCTTGCTGCACGCAGCCAGCCCACCAGCCCGCCAAACCGCTTTCACCTGTGCGCCTTGGCACAGCCCAACCCACAGGTGTGCGATAGATTCCCGTAAGCACGGTGTAACGATAGCGATCGAGACGTCTCGCGCAATCACGCCTGCTAGCCCAATTCCGTTGCGGGCACGCCAAATGACATCGGAATCGAAGGCCCGGGGAAACCGGAACACGGCAAACAGCCCCAGCCGGATTTCGTGATTACGCAGTGGGCTGATTCACGGCCGAATGCCCACTCGCAATGGCCGTTCCGAATTCGAATAGCCGGCAGTCCAAAACGGATTGATTCCGCCAAATCGCGCCACCGCGCGGTGACGAATAATTCAATAAAAATAGACCTGAGATGACGCCCATCGACCAAACCATTGCCGCATGCTACATCGCCTTCTTCGGCCGCAGCCCGGACCAGCAGGGTCTGCAGTTCTGGCAAAACGGCGCGAACACTTCGGGCCTTTCCGAACTCGCGCTGGCGGCGAATATCGCCCAGGGTTTCGTCGATAACCCGAGCTTCAAGACCACCTATGGCGGCATGGACAACACCGCGTTCGTCAATGCGATCTACCAGAACATCGCGGGTACGGCGCCGGAGCAGGACGGTCTTCATTACTGGACCCATCTCCTCGACACCGGTACGTCGCAGGCGGATGTCGTTGCCCAGTTCGTCTATGGCGTGCTGAACATGACTCAGGACGCGATCAACGCCGAAGTCGCAGCGGGCACGATCACGCAGGCCGAGGCTGACAACGCGCATCAGCGCACGCTGTATCTGTCGAACCATGCGGAAGTCGCGCTGGCCTACACGTCGGCAATGGGCGCAGGTTCGAACATGGCGCCGGGCACGGACCAAAGCAGTCTCGCGTCGCTGATGAACGATTCGGCCTACGTGGCATCGCAAGCGATCCTGAATGGTGTGACGGCCGATCCGTCGTCCGTCGCTGCCGCCGAGGTGTATTTGAACGGCGCGCCGACCAATGGCGACATCATTGCGCAGTTCGGCGGCTCGACGGTGCAGGGCCACGTGTACACGCTTACGCCGAACGTCGACAACTTCACCGGCGATGCGGCTGGCAACAACACGTTCTACGCGGTGGTGAACGACGGTACCGGCGCGACGACCACCCTCAACGCGGGCGATGTGATCGACGGGGGCACGGGCACCAACAACACGCTGGAGATCGTGACGACCGGTGCCTTGATCGCGACAGGCATCGATCTCGCCGCCGAGTCGATCACGCATGTTCAAAACCTCGTGATCAACTCGGCGGACGGCATGATCGGGCGCGATGGGATCGGCGCGATCAATCTGGCCGATGACGCATTCACGAGCGTCAGGCTCGTGGCCCCCGCCTATGTGACTGTGCAGGGCATTAACGAAGGTACGAGCGCGATTGTTCAGGCGGGCGCCGTTGGCACGTCTACCGGCTTTGCCACATTCCATTTCGATGCCACGACGGCCGCGTCGGTGACGATGAACGATACGGCAGTGGGGACCACTGGCCTGACCGGCTACGTCGACGCCAACTTTATTCACGGCGACACTGGCGCGGGCCTTGCCAATGCAACGACCATTAATGCAACCCTGAACGTTCAGGACGTGAGCACTGCCGGTGGTGCCGGCCAGGTCATGGGCAACCAGTACATTTACGCGGAAAACGCAGGCAACAAGGGTGCGGTAATCAATGTCAACGTGAACGTGACGAGCCAGCCCGGGGGCGATTCCAACCTTTACGACGCGACTACGTACGTTTACCAGTCCGGCGATGCGGCCGTGACGGCCAACATCAACATGACCAACGCTTCGGGTGAGGCGGCGGTTGAGGCAAGTGCAGACCAGTCCATCACGCCGGACAGAACGAAGAACATCGCCAACGTTACGCTGAACAATGTTTCTTCACGAGGTGGGCCAACCGGAGTCGGTGTCGGGGACTTCGATACCGTGAATGTGAATGTGACCGGTAATTCGACGCTCAATGACGGGCTGTCGTTCACTGAAAACCAATGGACGGCGACGCCCCTAAACTCGCAGACCGTGACGATCACCGCCTCGGCCGACCTGATGTCCGGCTCAACAACGCTCGACCGGGTCGGCACCACGCATCTCACGCTGACCGGCACGGGCAGCATGTACCTGGGCAACTATTCCGCCGGCGGCGGTGCGACGCCGGATGACACTTTCACCAGCACGATCGACGCCTCGGCGATGAAGGGCAATCTGACTGTCGTGCTGGCATCGCCAATCAGTTCGTTTGCCGGTGGCAGCGGCAATAACGCACTGCTGTCGTCGGATGGCACTAACGGTTCGCTTGTCAATAACGCGACCATCGACGGCGGTGTCGGCGGCACGAACACGATCGCTGCGGCGTTGCTGGCGAACAGCCCGACCGCGACCTTCACCGATTTCCAGATCGTCGATGTTTCGGGTTATACCGGCGTGCTGGATACTTCGTTGACGGGCCTGTCTTTCACAGGTGTGTCGATCAGCACGGCGTCCGCGGCGGGCGCCACCCTGCAGAATCTAACAGCCGACGTGACGGTCACCGACTCGCACGACGGCGACAACAGCTCGCTCGCGCTTTCGCACGTCGGCGCAACGGGGACCCTGGCGGTGAATTTCGCCGATACGGTGGCAAGCGGCACGCAGACGCTCGCGATCACGTCGGCAGGCGACACCGGCATCACAGTCGTTTCGGGTGGCGCGAAGGGCGACGTGAACGCGCTGAGCATCACCGAACACGACAACCATCTGGCGTCGGTGACGGTTTCGGGGGCCAACGCCCTGACGCTGTCGCTGGCCCTGGACTCGTCGGATACGGCCGTCACGCTCGTAACGTCGGCGCTGACGAACATCGACGCATCGCAGACCACGGGCGGTGTGACCATCACATCCCTGACTACGGGCGGCGCGGCCACGTATGCGTTCTCCGGTCTGACCGTGCATGGCGGCACGGGTGGCGACGCCATTCTGCTCGGCACGAACGTGACCGGCGGCATGATCGTCGAGGGTGCTACGGCGGCGAATTCGACCACCGCCACCGCCATAAACACGCTGACCGTGGCAGGTTCGGGCTCGATGATCGACGACACGGCCTCGCACTCGAACGACGTCATCAACCTGAACGGCTTCAGCGACATCGCCAAACTCGGTTCGGGCGGCACGGCCGATACAGCGGTGAAGGTGAACGTTGCCGACGACACGTTTGCGACGGATGGCAGTGGCGGTGCGAGGCTCGGCGACACGGTGCAGGTCACGTTCGGCTCGGGCGTTGCGAGCGTCAACGACAGCCTGCATTACAACGTAGCGTCGGGTAACGGCGACATGCTGGTGCTGCATGGCAGCCTGAGTGGCAATACGCTGGCATTCACTGGCGTCACGCTTGCCGACGGCACGCTGGGTGCGGCGTCGGGCCTGGGCTACGTCTCTAATGCGTCGTTCTCCAGTGCCGTGGCCGCGGGCCAGTCGTACTTCCCGAGCACGGTGGAGTGGTTCCAGTATCAGGGCAACACGTACATCGAAGAAAGTGGCTGGGGCTTGTTTTCTGGCACGACGCACACCCACCTGGTCAAAATCGTCGGCCTGGTCGACTTGTCGGCCGCCACAATCAGCGGCAACGCGATCCACTTCGCGTAAGCGCGTCAGGCAGGCTCACTGCTGACTGGCGATATCGGCCAGTCAGCGGTGCACGGTCTGTCCGCGAATTTCACCGCACTGCGCGAGAAGTAGTGCCAGAGGGTCTTGAGGCGCGGATATCGCCGGATCCATCGAGCGGCAACCGCTATCCCTCATCTTTCGAAAAAGAAAGATTCGCTCCTCGCGGGCGGCCTCCGACCGTCAACACGACGAATTAATCCCGCAAGCTGCATTCAGATGTGCGCCTCGGCACAGCCTGACTCACCGGTGTGCGTTAGATTACGTCAACACGGTGTAGCGATAGCGATCGAGATTTCCGGCGCTTTTCGCGCGCCCAACCCAATTCTGTTGCGGGCACGCCAAATGACATCGGAATCGAAGGCTAAGAGCAAATCGGAACGCGGCAAGAAGTCCGAGCCGAAGTTCGTGATTACGGAGTGGGCCGTCGAGGAGGCGGCGACACCCCATCATGTCAGCGTGTCGATCGTCGCGCACCAGGAGTCGATCGACGGTGTGAGCCGTAATACGACACGCCGTTTCCGGCTGCGCCGCGAGCACGCGGCGGCGCTGGTCGATGAGCTGAAAGACCTGCTGGCGGAATCGGCCGGCATTCCCTGTGACGAGCAGGGTCCCGCCTTTGTGCTGCCGTTTAGTTCCGTGCGTTCATCCGAGATGAGCAGTAGTCAGGATTTCGAAGCATTGTCGAATCCGTTCGCGTTGAGCGCGGGCTACGGCCTGCTCGGCAACTAGCCGACCGGTGTCATCTTCCTTTCGGCGGGTCCTTCCGGGCGCGTGCAAAAAGCATTCGTGCGCGCACCGGAGTTGCGCCTTCATGCGCCGCACGCGTGTCGTTTCGAAACGCTGCTGTGCGCCGCGGCGATCGCCGTGCCGCATTCCCCCTCGCGTTAGCCTGTGAACCGCCATGCACCAACATGACGAACTGAAGTCAAGTTGCATATAGATGTGCGCGTCCGCACAGCCAGGTCAACCGGTGTGCGATAGATTACGTGAACACGGTATAGCGATAGCGATCGAAACATGCAGTGCGGTCGCGCGCGAACCCAATTCTGTTGCGGGCACGCCAAATGACATCGGAATCGAAGGCTAAGAGCAAATCGGAACGCGGCAAGAAGTCCGAGCCGAAGTTCGTGATTACGGAGTGGGCTGTCGAAGAGGCGGCGACACCCCATCAGGTCAGCGTGTCCTTCGTCGTGCACCAGGAGTCGATCGACGGTGCGAGCCGCGATACGACACGGCGTTTCCGGCTGCGTCGCGAACAGGCCGCGGCACTCGTCGATGAGCTGAAAGTCCTGCTGGACGAGTGGGTTGAAATTCCATGCGAAGCAAGTGAAGGGCAGGGCACCGCCACGGTGCTGCCGCTTTTTCCCGCGCGTGCGCGGGAAAGAAAAAGCAATAAGGATTTCGAAGTACTTTCGAATCCGTTCGCGTTGAGCGCGGGTTACGGACTGCTCGGAAACTAGCGGTAATGCCCCGGTCTACAGGGGCATTACCGTCCGCGCAATCAATTGGAACTGGACGCCTGACCGGCGCCGTGCGCGGCAGGGCTCACCGTGATCGACGCCGTCATGCCGCTCGCCGTCACGGTTATCTTCGCGATAGGCGTCACCTGATCGGCCGGTGCAAACCACCTGGACAGGTCGAACAAATCTGCTTCGGTGAGGATGCCGGCGGCCTGCTTGAGTTGCAGGCTCGCGATCATGTACTGGTAGCGCGCTCTCGCCAGGTCGCGCTTCGATTCATAAAGCTGCTGCGTGGCCGTGAGCACGTCCACATTGGTCCGCACGCCGGCTTCCACGCTCTTGCGCGTCGCGGTGATCTGCAGCGTCGCCGATTCCACGGCTTTCTCCAGCGCCCCGATTCGCGTCAGGCTGCTCGTGCAGAGGTTGTATTGCTTGCGCAGTTCCAGCAGCACCTTGTTGGTCTTGTCGAGCAGATCGTCCTGGGCGCGCTCGTAGTTGGCGCTCGCCTGCTCGGTGTTGGCCTTCACCATGCCGCCTGAGAACAGCGGAATCGTCACTTCGATACCCGCCTGCTTCTGGAAGTAGCGCTGACCGATCGTATCGAGCGTATTCGACTGATTCTTGCCGACGCTCGCCACGAGATCGACGCGCGGGAGAAAGCCCGCGCGCGCGACGTTGACCTGCTGGTGCATCGCCTCGATCGTATGCCGTTGTGCGATGAGGTCGGCGTTGCTGTCGAGCGCGATGTCGCGCCATTGATCGAAGCCCGCAGGCGAGGGCAGCGTCGGCTCGAACTGATCGCTCAGGCGGTCGAGCTGCTGGACGTCGAGCGTCGCGTTCATGCCCGTCAATGCTTCGAGCGCGTGCGAGGCGTTGTCGAGGTTGTCCTGCGCGTCGGCAAGGTCGGCGCGCGCGAGTTCGAGCTTCGAGCGCGTTTCGAGGATGTCCGTGCGCGTACCCTGGCCGTTCTTGTAGAGCGCCTCGTTGCTCGCGAGCTGCGCGTCGAGCGTCTTCTTCTGCGCGGTCGCGAGCGCGACCTGATCGAGCGCGTAGACCGCGTCGGTGTACGCGGTCATCACGCGCACCACGAGGTCTTCGCCCTTGCCGACGAAAGCGGCGTCGGCCTCGGCCGCCGCAGCCTTGCCGTAACGGTAGCGTGCAATGCCCTCGAAGTTGACAAGCGGCATGCGGAACTGCACGTTGCCCGAGTACGAATGGTAGCTCTGGAAATACGAGTACTTGCCGCCCGGATATTGCTCGCCGAACACCGTTGTGCCGGTTCCGTTGCGATAGTTCGCATACGTGGCCGAGAGGTTCGGCAACAGGTAGGAGCGGCCCATCCCGATGTTCGCTTCGCCGGCACGCCTCTCCTGGATTGCGCCGGCGAATTCCGGATCGTGACCGAGCGCGGCTTCGTACGCGTCGACGAGGCCGATGGCGTGCGCGCCCTGCATTGCGCCGAGCGCGAGGCCGATCAGCACGCCGATGCGCGCGAGCGCCGGGACACGTTTGCTTGCGTTGAGCGGATCAGCAGCGCGCGCGCGACGGGACACCTCCCGCGAGGGGATTGCTTGAGCGTTGCGCACGTCAATCCTCCGAAAGCGCCGAGTGCGCGCGATCGATGACCGGCTTCAGCAGGTAGCTCATCATCGAGCGCTCGCCCGCGTTGATGAACACCTCGACGGGCATGCCGGGCTTCACGTCCAGATGTTCGAGCATCTTCATGCCCTTGGGCGTGACCATGGCGCGCACGCGGTAGTACGGCTGACCCGTGTGCTCGTCGACGAGCCGGTCGGCGGAGATGAACGTGAGCGTGCCCGGAATACGCGGCGTGCGGTTCTGGTTGAATGCGGTGAACATCATCTCGACAGGCAGTCCTTCCTTCACCTTGTCGACGAGGTTGACCGGCAGCTGGCCTTCGGCTTCGAGCGGCTCGCCGCTCGGCACGACTTCCATGAGCTTCGCGCCCGGGCCGACCACGCCGCCGTTCGTGAACACGTTCACGCCGACGACGACGCCGTCCACCGGCGAGCGCACTTCGGCGTTCGCGAGTTCGAATTCGCTTGCGTCGAGCTTGCTGCGCAGCGCCTCGGTGTCGCGTTGCGTATCGGTGAGCTGCGTACGCACTTCCTTCATGTAGTCGTCGTGCTGCTCCATGATGTGCAGGCGCGTTTCGGCGATCTGGCTCGCAAGCTGGCCGCTCGCGCCGATCTGGCCGGAAATTTCGCCGTCGAGGCGCGCGCTGTCACGCTCCAGGTCCTGCAGGCGCGAGCGCGGCGCATAGCCTTCGTCGGCGAGCTGGCGCATGCCGTCGAGCTGCTTGCTGAGCGCCTTCTGCTCGGCGAGCTTGTAGTTGTGCGACTGATTCGTCGCGTCGAGCTGGGCGCCATAGCCCGTCGCGGTTTCGCGCAGCGCGGCCACGGACGAATCGAGCGCCTGCCTGCGGCTTTGCAGCAGTTGTTCCTGCAGATGCATGTCGTCGATGACCTGCTGGTTGTGCGCCTTCGCGGCTTCGAGCAGATCGGGGGCGAACGTGATCGTCTTCGCGCCCGTCGCCTCGGCGGCGAGGCGGCAGCGCACGGCGAGTTCGCTCAGATACTGCGCGCGCACGGCGTCGGCATTGGCGCGCACCATCACGTCGTTCATCTTCACGAGCACCTGGCCCGCCTTCACGTGGTCGCCGTCGTGCACGAGGATTTCGTCGATGATGCCGCCCGTCGGGTGCTGGATTTCCTTGCGGTTGCCCGTGACGACGACGGTGCCTTCGACGGGCACGCCCTTGCTGAGCGGTGCGAACGTGGCCCACAACAGCGAGCCGCAGATGCCCACGAGCACGATGGTCCAGCCGATCTTGACGTAACGCGATTCGTCGGTGTTGAGCGCGGGGGGCAGCGAGGCGCCGAGCACCTCGACCGCGGGCGGCCCGGCCTTCTTCTTTGCGGAATTGAACATGGAAATACTCTGCGGGTCAGGCCGGGACTTGTGCGTCGTTATCGATGGCGTCGTTGGCGGCGGCGGGCTTCGGCTGGGCGGCGGCTTGTGGCGCCTGTGCCGCCTGCGCGGCTTGTGCTGCCTGTGCTGCCTGTGCGGCTTGCGCCGCCTGCGTACTGGATTGCTGGATCGCCGCGAGCACCTGAGCGGTCGGACCGTAGAGCCGCAGTTGTCCTTCGACGAGCAGCAGCAGCTTGGTCGTGGCCGCGATGATGCTCGTGCGGTGCGTGATTAGCACGACGGTTCGTTTGGCGGCGCGCAGATTGTCGATGGCCTGCTTCAGCGCGGCTTCGCCGACTTCGTCCAGATTCGAGTTCGGCTCGTCGAGCACGATCAGCGACGGGCTGCCGTAGAGAGCGCGCGCGAGGCCGATGCGCTGCTTCTGGCCGCCGGAGAGCCCGGCGCCGCTTTCGCCGACGAGCGTGTCGTAGCCCTGCGGCAGGCGCAGGATCATGTCGTGCACACCGGCGAGGCGCGCGGCCTCGACGATCTTCTCGGAGTCGATCTGGCCGAAGCGCGCGATGTTCTCCGCGATGGAGCCGCCGAAGAGTTCGATGTCCTGCGGCAGGTAGCCGATGTGCGGACCAAGCTGGTCCTTGTCCCACTGATAAATGTTCGCGCCGTCGAGGCGCACGGTGCCGACCGCGGCGGGCCACACGCCGACCAGGAGGCGCGCGAGCGTCGATTTGCCCGACGCGCTCGGCCCGATGATGCCCACGATGTCGCCCGATTCGATCGCGAACGACAGGTTCTGCAGCACCGGCACACGCCCGCCCGGGGGCGCGGCGGACACGCTCTCGAACGCGATGCGGCCTTCCGGCGCCGGCAGGTCCATGCCGATGCGGCGTGCGGGGTTCTCTTCGAGCAGATCGACGAGGCGGTGATACGAGCTTTTCACGCCGTCCCATTGGCGCCACACGGCGATCAGGGTTTCGAGCGGGGCGAGCGCGCGGCCCATCAGGATCGAGCCCGCGATCATCATGCCCGGGGAGACCTTGCCGTCGATGGCGAGCAGCGCACCGACGCCGAGCACGAGCGACTGCAGCGAAATACGCACGAACTTCGTGGTGTTGCTGATGAACGCGGCCTTTTCGCTCGCATCGGCCTGGCGGGAGAGGAAGCCGGTGTTGAGCTTCGCCCAGCGCCCCATCAGGTTCGGCAGCATGCCCATCGCCTCGATGACCTCGGCGTTGCGCAGATTGCTCGTGGCAAGCGACGTCGAGCGCAGCGACAGGGTCTGCGCTTCGGAGAGCGGGCGGCGCGTGACGCGCTCGTTGACGATCGCGAGCGCGACGAGCACGGCGGAGCCCGCCAGCGCGAACAGGCCGAGCCAGACGTTGAAGATGAAAATGACGAGCAGATAAACCGGGAACCACGGCGCGTCGAAGAATGCGAACAGTCCGTTGCCGGTCACGAACTGGCGGATCGTCGTGAGGTCGTTGAGCGGCTGGCTCGCGGCCACGCCGCGCTGCTTGAGATTGCTTTCGAACGCGGCCGTGTAGACACGCGTGTTCAGGTGCATGTCGATCTTGCCGCCCACGCGGATCACGATGAAGCTGCGCACGTATTCGAGCGCGCTCATCAGCGCGAACATGCCAAGCATGATCAACGAGAGCATGGCGAGCGTGATGCCGTTGCGGCTCGGCAGGACGCGGTCGTAGACCTGCAGCATGTAGATCGACGGCATGAGCATCAGCATGTTGATGAGCATGCTGAACACGCCGACTGTACGAAATACGCGGCGATATCCCAGCAGCGCCTGCACGATCTCGTTCGTTGGTAGCTTGATCTTCTTATCCATCTTTCCCCGTGCGGAGTCGCTCTCGTTGTGTTCCCGGCGGTGCCGCCTTTGGGCGGCCCGTGGGTTTGCTATAGTCGGCCGACGCCTATTTGATAACGAGGCGCCATTCTGATTGATTGGCGCGCGATACAATGTGATGGTCGTCACACGAAATTCCGTAAAGAACCGGGATACTGGCGGCGGTTCGGGGAAGAGAGTGAATAATGTCGCGCGTCGGTTGTTTTCGCGGATCTTTTTCCCGAGACGGCGCCCGGGGAGACACTGGTCCGGGCAGCCGCTTCGTCTTCCTGTGCGTTCTTCCGCGCTTTTTCACGCATTACGGCGGGCCGTATCGCCGCGCGGGGCGTTGTCGCGCCGACCATAAATAACCGCTTATAACCGCATGCGCTTTTCGTTCGAATGTGTGTCGTTTGATGATCAATAAATTCCGGTCTGCCTGGTCCTGGCGCGACTTTATTCTTTCGTCGATTCTCACCGAGCAGCGCGTGCGGTTCGCCGGCAGCAAGCTCGGCGCCTTCTGGATGCTGTTGCGCCCGCTGCTCGAAGTGCTGGTGTACGCGCTGATCCTGTCGTCGCTGATGTCGAGCCGCGTGCCGGGCATAAGCGGCCCGTTCGGCTACGCGATCTATCTGACCGCCGGCACCGTTGCGTGGTCGCTGTTCTCCGAAATCATCACGCGGTGCCTGAGCGTCTTTACGTCGAACGCCCATCTGCTGAAAAAGATCGCTTTTCCGCCGATGTGCCTGCCGATGATCATTTCCGGTTCGGCCGTGCTCGCCAATCTGTTCCTGCTGGCCGCCGTTCTGCTGATTTTCGGATTCGTCGGACATTTGCCGAGCGTTCAGTTACTCGTTTTGCCCGTGTTCATCGTCGCGAACGTCGCGCTCGCATTGGGCCTCGGGTTGATTCTCGGCACACTCAATGTCTTTATCCGCGACATCGAGCAGATCGTGCCGATCGTGCTGCAAGTCGGCTTCTGGTTCACGCCGATCGTCTACTCTATCCAGATCATTCCGGAACGTTTCCGGTGGGTGTACCAGCTCAATCCGATGTATCACATCGTCAACGCCTATCAGCAAGTGCTGGTTTTTCATCGCATGCCGGCCATGTCGGGTGTCTTCGGCGTGCTGCTGCTCGGCCTGGTATTGATCACGCTGGCCGTGGACCTGTATCGCCGCGCCCGACCTGAAATTGTCGACATGCTATGAGCGCAATCCGCATTACGAACCTCGGGAAATCGTTCCGGAAATACCCGTCGGAGTTTCAGCGCATTCGCTCGTGGTTCAGCCGGCGCGTTCGACCCGAAACCGGGCATTGGGTCCTGCGCAACATCAACGCCGAGATCGGGCAGGGCATCTCGGTCGGCGTCGTCGGACAGAACGGCGCGGGTAAGAGCACGCTGCTCAAGCTGATCACGGGGACGCTCGTGCCCAATGAAGGGCGCATCGAAATGTCGGGGACGGTCGGCTCGATTCTTGAGCTTGGCATGGGTTTCAATCCCGAACTGACCGGTCGTCAAAACGCGCGTCACAGCCTCGCATTGATGGGCCGCAGCGCTGTGGAAATCGATAACGTCATCGGCGAGGTCGAGGCTTTCGCGGACATCGGTGCGTATTTCGACCAGCCCGTACGCGTCTATTCGAGCGGCATGCAGATGCGCGTGGGCTTCGCCGTGGTGACGGCGTTCCGGCCGGACATCCTGATCGTCGACGAGGCGTTGGCGGTCGGCGACGCACACTTCCAGCACAAGAGTTTTCGCCGGATCACTGAATTCCGTGAACTCGGGACCAGTCTCTTGATCGTGTCGCACGATCGCGCGGCGATCATGAGTCTGTGCGATCGCGTTCTCGTGCTGCACGGCGGAACCGTGGTGAAGGACGCCGAGCCGCTGGAGGCCCTCGACTTCTACAACGCGATCATCGGCGCCAGGGGCGCGGAAACGGTCCGCGAGGTGCAAAGCGAAAACGGGCCGGCCCAGATCGTTTCCGGAACCGGCGAGGCGAGCGTGGTCGAGCTGGAACTGCGCGACGACAATGACGAGCCGGTCGAAATCGTCGAGGTCGGCGCTCACGTTTGCCTGTATGCGCGCGTCGTCGTGCAACAACCGGTCGAGCGGCTCGTGCTCGGGTATCTGATGCGCGATCGCCTCGGCCAGTCCATCTACGGGACCAATACGCATCATCAAGAGGGCGCGCTGCACGACCTGACGCCGGGCGAGACGATCGAATTCCGGTTTCGATTCGAGGCGCGGCTCGGTCCGGGCACCTATTCGATTTCGACGGCATTGACGAGCGGACAGGATCACCACGAAAGGAATTACGAGTGGCGCGATCTCGCGCTCGTGTTCGAGGTCGTCAATCGACAGCAGAAGCCCTTCGCGGGCTGCAACTGGATGGATGCGCAACTCGCCGTCGCGCGTGACAAGGATGTTGCACGGGTTGGCGATGCATCGAAAAGCGCCTTACTTATCTGAATCATGACCCTAACTACGATCCGGGCTCGCATTCGCAACTCGCTGCGTCACAGGCTGATGGGGCTTAAGCATTTCGTCGAGCGGCACCCGGCGCTGCACCGTGTTGCCGTCGGTATCGTCGTGAGAAATCCGGCCGTCAAACTGTGGCTGGTCCGGCGCATGACGCAAAGCCAGGTACAGATGACGGTGACCCGATCCAGGACGGCGGCGACGCAGGCGGTGCCGCCGATCATCGCTTCCGAGGCCGAACACGTCAGCTATCTGCTTCGCCGGGCCATCGACGCAAAACGCCGCGACTAACATGCATCTTCTCGTTGATCTTCAGGCCTGCCAGAGCACCGGCAGCCGCGACCGCGGCATCGGCCGCTATTCGTTGTCGCTTGCTCGCGCGATGGCGCAGCAGGGCGCGAGCGCGCATCGCATCAGCCTGCTTCTGTCCGACCGTTTTCCGGAAACCGTGGCGGGATTGCGGCAGACGTTCGCGCCGCTCATCGGCGCCGGGAATATCCACGTGATGTCGTTGCCCGCCCGCTCCCGCCATGCGGATCCGGCGGACGCTGCGCGTCTGCTCGCGGGCGAGCGCATTCGCAACCATCTGATCGAGCGGCTGAAGCCGGACTGCGTGCATATCGCCAGTCTGTTCGAAGGATGGAGCGACGACGCGATCGGCTCGATCGAACCCTTCGCGGATGCGGGCCCGGCCGTTGCCTTCACTTTGTACGACCTCATTCCGTACCTGAACGCGTCGGTCTATCTGTCCGATGCGAACGTGCGCCGTTGGTACTATCGCCGTCTGCAGTTTGCGAAGAACGCGGATCTGCAACTCGCGATTTCGGAGAGCTCGCGACAGGAAGCCATCGACGTGCTCGGCGCCGCGCCGGAGCGGGTCGTCAATATCTCGACCGCCATCGACGATCATTTCCGGCCGCTCACCGTGACCCCGGAACAACGCGCAACGCTCGGCGGGCGATATGGCATTCGCGGAGAATTCGTTCTCTATACCGGCGGGATCGACTACCGGAAGAATATCGAAGGCTTGATCGAAGCCTACGCGATGCTGCCCGCGCCGGCGCGGCAAAACCTGCAGCTCGTGATCGTGTGCAGCGTCCGCCCGGCCGACCGTCAGCGTTTGCAGATCATCGCGCAAAAGCACGGCCTCGCGGATCATGAAGTGGTGCTGACCGGATTCGTGCCGGAGGCCGAACTCGTTCAGCTCTACAACCTCGCCAGATTGTTCGTGTTTCCGTCGCTGCACGAAGGATTCGGGCTTCCCGTTCTCGAAGCCATGGCCTGCGGCACGCCGGCAATCGGCTCGAACTGCAGCAGCATTCCTGAAGTGCTAGGTCTGGAGGCGGCGCTGTTCGACCCGTCCCAGCCGCGGTTCATCGCGCAAGCAATGGGGCGAACCCTCAACGACGACGCGTTCCTCGCGCACCTTCGCGAGCACGGCCTCGCGAGGGCGAAGCAGTTCTCGTGGAGCAAAAGCGCGGACCGCGCGCTCGCCGCGCTGGAATCGTCGGTGCCCGCGCGAAAGCTGCATGCGGTGTCCCCGGCCGTCGCGCCGAAGCGCCCCCGGCTCGCTTATCTGTCTCCGCTGCCAGGCCAGCGCAGCGGCATTGCCGACTACAGCGCGGGCCTCATTCCGGAGCTGGCGCGCTACTACGATATCGAACTGGTCACGCATGCGCAGGACGTCGAGCACGACTGGCTGCGCGGCGGTTTTCCGGTTCGCAGCGTCGAGTGGTTCGAGCAGAACGCCAACCGCTACGACCGCGTGCTCTACCACGTCGGCAATAGCGTCTTTCACGCGCACATGTTGCCGCTGGTGCGAGCGATTCCGGGCGTGGTCATGCAGCACGACTACTTCCTGAGCGGTCTGCTCAACTACGTCGAGTCCTTCGATGAGGAGCCCCTGGCATTTCGCACCGGTCTATTGCGCTCGCATGGCTACCCGGCGCTCCAGGCACTGGAGCGCGGCGACGTGACGTCGGCGATCTACGCGTATCCGGCCAACCGGCCCGTGCTCGATTTCGCCATGGGCGTGCTCGTTCATTCGCAATACTCGATCGATCTCGCATCCGAGCGCTACGGCAAAGCCTATGCGCAGCGTTTCGCGCGTGTGCCTTTCGCGCATCCACGCGTATCGGGTGTCTCGCGTGCCGATGCACGATCGAGGCTGGGATTGCCGTCAGGCGCGTTCGTCGTGTGTTCGTTCGGGTTCATGGGCAGCACGAAGCTCAACCTGCAACTCATCGAAGCGTGGAAGGTTTCCTCGCTGGCGGCGCATCCCGATGCGCGGCTCGTCTTCGTCGGCAATGCGGCCGATGACGACTACGGGCAGGAAGTGAAGGCCGCGCTCAAGACCTGCGGGAACGTCACGATTACGGGGTTCGCGGAACCTTCGGCGTATCGCGACTGGCTGAGCGCCGCGGACGTGGGCGTCTAGTTGCGCACCTTGTCGCGCGGCGAAACCTCCGCGGCGGTTTTCGATTGCCTCGCCCACGGCATTGCGCTCGTGTTCAACGCGCATGGCACGGCCGCGGAATTGCCCGCGGAAGTCGGGGTTCGTCTCGCCGATAAGTTCGAAGTACCTGAACTGACCGCTGCACTGGACCAACTGTTCGGCGACCGTGAACTGTGTGCGCGTGTCGCGCAGCAGGGGCGCGAGTTCGTCCATCGCGAACACGCGCCCGATAAGGTTGCGCGCCGCTATTTCGACAGCATTGAAGCGATTTATCGTGACGCGCCGCTTGCACAGGAGTTGCGTCTGTTCGACGAGATAGCCGCGATCGAAGACGGTCCGCCGTTGAGTGCGGACGATATCAACGTGCTGTCGGCCTGCGTGGCCCGCAACCGGCGCATGATGCGTCCGCCGACGTTGATGATCGACGTGACCGGCCGCCCTGTCGATTCGCTGCGCGCATGGTTGCCGCAACTGATCGAAGCGCTGCCGGGCCCCTGGCAACTGGAGTGCGTGCGGCGCGTCGAGGGTGAAGATGCTCAAAGCGGCCAATGGAAATCCGCGCGGGCCATGGTCGGCGACCTGATGCAAATCTCCCGGAAACTGCCGGAAGAGATCGCGTTGACGTCGCACGACGATGCGTGGCTCGGGTCCGCCGAAGCGGTTGCGGATACGCCGGGCCTGTATGCGTGGCGCACGGCGTGTCTGCCCGCAACGCACGCGCATGCGCCCGAAGAGATCGTCGCGGCGATTCTGGCCTGGCTCGACGACGCGGCAGCCCTGTCCGCGCCGCTGAACCCTTGTGCGTAGGAGTCTTATGCGTGACTTCATGAACCGGCTGCGCGGGTGCTACCAGTCGATAAAGGCATTCCACACACTGACGCGGCGTCTTGCCTGGCTCGAATCCGCGATCGTCGAACATAACGCGCGATTCGACCGGATCGAGGCGGCGATGGCGAACGAGCATGCGCAGCTTGCGCGGCTTGCGAGCGAGCACGCGAAGATCGCGCCGTTGGAGCGTCTGCTTCATGGCGAGCCGCTGCCGTTTGCGTGGATGGCGCCGCCGCCGGAATGGATCGAACGCGCCGATCGCCGCGTGGGGCGCCCGGCCGCGACGTTGTCGCCCGCCGAGCGAAAAGACGCCTTTTACTCGTATTACAGCGAGATCGGCGGCGACGCCCGCGCGATTCTTCGGCAGCAATATGAGGCTTATCTCCCGATGCTGCAGAAAGCGTCCCGCGATGGCGGCAGGGTGCTCGACATCGGATGCGGCGCGGGGGAATTCCTTTCGTTCCTGCGTGCGGAGCAACTGCCTGCTACCGGCGTCGATCTGAGCGCGAGCGAGGTGCAGCGCGCCGCGTCCGCGGGCCTCGACGCCGTGTGCGCAACCGCCGACGATTTCCTCGCGCAAGGCGAAGAGCGTTTCGCGGGTATCACGCTGTTTCAGGTCATCGAGCACCTTGCGCCGGAGGCGGTGCTGCCCACGCTCGAAGCGTGCGTGAATCGCCTGATGCCGGGCGGCGTGCTGATGGTCGAGACGATCAACATGCGTCACCCGATGGCGGTCAACGGCTTCTATACCGATCCGACCCATCGGAAGCCGCTCTCGGATAACTACCTGAGCTTTTTGCTGCAGTGGCTGGGGCTGCGCGACGTGGGCGTGCTTTACACGTTGCCCGAACCGCTGCCCGGCGTGTCGAAGGACGAGCCACAGCGGCTCTATGCCAACTACACCGTATTCGGTTTCGCCCCCGGCGCCGCGTGATGGGCATCCTGCGCTACGTGCTGGCGAGCCTCGTCATGCTCAGCCATCTCGGCTACAGCTTTGGCGGGCTCAATCCGGGCGTGGTGGCCGTCGTCATTTTCTATTTGCTGGCGGGCCATGTCGTGACAGGTCTGTGGCGGAAATGGCAGACGCAACCCGCCGCGCTGCGCCGGTTCTATACCGACCGGTTCTGGCGCATTTTGCCCCAGTATTTTTGCGCGTTGTTCGTCGCGGCGCTACTGTGGCACACGGGCGTCCAATCGCCGTTCCTGCAGCGCACGCCGCATGTGCTCGAATGGCTCGCGAACCTGCTCGTCGTTCCGTTGGGCTATTTCATGTTCACGGGCTTCGACAGTTTTGCGCTGATTCCGCCGGCGTGGTCGTTAGCCGTGGAATTGCAGTTCTATCTGTTCGCGCCGTGGCTGTTGCGGCTGTCGTCGAGAGGATGGGTCGTCGCCATGCTCGCGAGCCTCGCTGTCTTTGTCGTGGCCCAACTGCAATGGCTCAATACCGACCACTTCGGCTATCGCCTGCTGCCGGGCGTGCTGTTCATCTTTCTCGGCGGCGGCGCCATGCGCGACACGGATCGTCGGCGCGTCATGTTCGGACTGTGGTTCGTGATGGCCGTGTACCTGCTCGTGCTCGTCTTGCATGGGCCTGCGGTTCCGTATAACCGCGAGGTGGCGTTGGGCTTCGTCATCGGGATACCGGCGCTTCACGCCTTGCGCCAGGTGCGTCTGACCGGCCGATGGGGAAAACTCGACCGGACGATGGCCAATCTGTCTTACGGCGTGTTTCTGTGGCACTTCCCGGCGTTCTGGTCGCTGGGCGTGCAGCCCGGCGATGCCCAGCCGCTTCAGGCGCTGGCGGTGCTCGCGCTCAGCACGTTCGTTGCGGCGATTGCGCACTACGGGCTCGAACGCGCGGTCTGGACGCGGGTTCGTCAATTCGAACCGGCTTTGTCGTGATGAGGAAGGTGGCGGACGGCGGCGGGCGAACGTACGCCGCTGCGGTCTCCTGCCGGTAATGCGGGGATTGCCTGCTTCAATTGCGGTCGACAACGCCCCGGACTTCTCTGCCTCACTGCGGCCCGGACTAAAACCGGGCGCAGATCACGGCCGTCAAAAATCAGTCACAGAAACAGGTGGGCGAGCAGCAGCGTGTCGGCCTGGCCCACGATCGTCACTTCGGGCGGGCTGACGTGATCGACCGGCGGCGTGGCGTCGGCGGCGTGCGCGAGGCCGTGCAGCAGGTTGTCGAGCGAGTCGTATGACTGATTGAGCAAACCATGGGCTTCGAGGCAGACCGAATTGTCCTGCACGACTGCCGACGATACCGGCAAGTAGAGTACGACAGGTTTGTTCATGGTTATGCGTTTCCGACGTTTCGAACTATCAATTTGTGATTTTATCGCTATACACCGCGATGCACACGCATTTTCGCGGCGATGTTCGCGTGCCTGTTTCCGATCATTTGCTTACCTCCATTAAACGCGCAAAACCCCGAACGATAAGCCTCGCAATCTCACGCAAACGATTGCGCGTTTCGTTCTCCTGCATGCATAAACGAAGCCTCGCGCCAGTGTGTTGCGAGCGTCACGAAAGCGTTCGCTTGACTGCAAAAACGATGTGACAGCCATCACAGATTTTAGAGCCGGAGCCGTCTATTGTGACGCCGTATCCCAAAAAAGGGCCGCGACTCCAGGATGCATACAGAAGAGCTAAAAGCCAGCATCGGGGCATCGAAGGCAATTGATCTGCTCAGGCAGCAAAAGCTTTTACGCCACGTCGCTGATGAGGTTGTCGAAGAGACCAGTCGGCACATTCGTTACAGGCGCTACGGGAAGCGCGAATTCGTTGTCCACAAGGGTGATGCGGGCTCATCGCTCTTGATGCTCATGTCGGGGAGACTGCAGGTTATTGCGCTCTCCGAAGACGGACGCGAAGTTGGGCTGAACTTTGTCGAGCCGGGCGATTATTTCGGCGAGCTATCGATTATCGATGGCGGTCCGCGCTCGGCCTCGATTATCGCTACGAGCGAATCCGTCGTCGGGTTCCTGCCGAAGGCGCACGCGCAAGCACTGTTCTACCGCAATCCCGCGGTGGTCGAGGCGTTGCTGCAGCGTTTGTGCCGCACGATTCGCCAGGCGTCGAATTACCGTTCGATGCTCGGGCTATCGCGTGCGTATGCACGCGTGTACTCGGTGCTTGAGGCCTCGATGCGAAAGAGCGCCGGGGATCTCGATACCATCGAGAATCTGCCGAACCAGCAGGCGATCGCGATCATGGCGAACGTGAGCCGGGAAACCGTTTCGCGCGCCATTCGCTCGCTCGTGGACGGCGGCGTGATCGAGCGCGACTACCGCCGGCTCATCGTGCGCGACGCGGCATTGCTCAAGCGGCTCGCCAAAGGCGAAGCCGAACTGGAGTTGCGCAAGAAAGCCGAACTGCCCATGGACAGGCCGGCGAAGGCCGCCTAGCCGGATGAGGCGCGTCATGGAGCACGGCGGACACAGTCTTGAAACGCGTTGTTGGGACACTTGTCGAAACCCGTTGAAGAGCACGCACGTGAAGTCCGCACGATTGCCCGCACCGCTGCGCATGCAGTGGTGCGGGCAATCGTCATTACGATCCGTGGCTGCTGAACATTCATTCCCATATCGAGTCAAGCATCATGCGTGTGCTGCACTTCTACCGAACGTATCTGCCTGACACGGTGGGAGGCGCCGAGCAGGCGATCTATCACCTGTGCCGTGCCGGTGCCGATCAGGGCGTCGAAAACCGCGTGCTGACGTTGACGTCGAAACGCGACGGCCCGCGCCGCGTGAACCTGGCGGGCCACGACGTCGAACGCGTCGTGAACGGATTCCGGTTCGCATCGGTCGAGCTGTCGTTGCCTGCGATCTGGCGTTTTCGTCAGCTCGCGCGCGAAGCCGACGTCATTCACTACCATTTCCCATGGCCGATGGCCGACATCGCGCACGTCGCGACGCGCATGCGCGTGCATAAGCCCTCGGTCGTGACGTATCACGCGGACATCCAGCGCCAGCCGAAACTGCTCGCCATGTACCGCCCGCTGATGAACCGCTTTCTCGGCAGCGTCGATCGCATCGTCGCGACCTCGCCGAACTATGCGGCGACGAGCGAAGTGCTGAAGCAGCATCGCGACAAGGTCGAAATCGTGCCGCTCGGGCTCACGCGCAGCTTCTACCCGAAGCCCGACGAGGCGCTGCTGAACACGTGGCGAGAGCGCATCGGCGGTCCGTTCTTTTTGTTCGTCGGCGTGTTTCGCTACTACAAAGGGCTGCACGTGCTGCTCGACGCCATCGCGAGGACCGGCTATCCGGTCGTGCTCGTCGGCGATGGTCCACTCGCGCCCGAGCTGCGCGCGATCGCGCAGGAGCGCGGCATCGAAAGCGCGCACTTCACCGGTTTGCTCCCCGAAGAAGACAAGATGGCGCTGATCGAGTTGAGCCGCGCGATCGTGTTTCCTTCGCCGAATCGCGCCGAGGCGTTCGGCATGACGCTGCTCGAAGGCGCGATGATGGGCAAGCCGATGATCACCTGCGAGATCGGCACCGGCACGAGCTATGTGAATCGTCATGGCGAAACAGGGCTCGTCGTTGCGCCGAACGACGCCGACGAACTCGCGAGCGCGATGAAGGAGATGTGGGACGACCCCCACTGGTGCGAGTTGATGGGCCGTCGCGCCGCTTTGCGTTTCGAGGACCTGTTTACCGCGCAACGCACGGCGCTGGGCTATCGGCGCATCTACGAGGCCGTCCTGGCCGAACGCGCGGGCGTCGCCGTCGCGCACGGCGCGCAGCCCGTTCAAGCGCGGCGTGAGAGAGAGGTGAAAGCGCCGCTTTCCGCCAAACGAGACCCTGTAATCGAAGAGTGAAGTTGAACATGACGTTTCCCCATCCGGTCCGCGCCGATTCGCACGACGCGCAGCGGGCCGCGCCCGACGCGCCCGATATCCTGCCCGTCGTGCTCGCGGGCGGCTCCGGCACGCGCCTGTGGCCGCTTTCGCGCGAGGCGCATCCGAAGCAGTTGATCGCGCTGCTAGGCGACCACTCGCTGCTCGAATCGACCGTCGCGCGCCTCGATTCGCTCGCGCGGCCGGGCTCGAACGGCGGCTTGCTGATCTGTGCCGAGGAGCATCGCTTCATGGTGGCGGACCAGCTCAAGGCGAGCAGCCGCGACTGGCAGGTGAAGGTCGAGCCGGCCGGGCGCAACACGGCGCCCGCGCTCACGCTGGCCGCGATGCGCGCTACGGTGGGCGGCGACGATCCCGTGCTCGTCGTGATGCCCGCCGATCACGCGATCTTCGACGCGGACGCATTCGCGCGCGCGGTGAGCGCCGCGGCGCGGCTCGCGCAGCAAGGCCGCGTCGTTGCGCTCGGCGTGGTGCCGCAGCGCGCCGAGACGGGCTACGGTTACATCGAAACCGGTGCGGCGGTCGACGCCGGCGAAGCCGCGAATGCCGCGCTCGCGCGCGAGCTGTGCCGCTTCGTCGAGAAGCCGCCGCGCGAAGTCGCCGAGGCCTTCGTGGCAGGCGGCCGCCACTTGTGGAACAGCGGCATCTTCGTGATGCGCGCGTCGGTGTGGCTCGCGGCGATCCGCGTGCTGCGCGCGGACATCGCGCACGCCTGCGAGGACGCCTATCGGAAGGGCGGCGCGCACGGCGCGTCGTGGCGCATCGACGCGAAGTCGTTCCTCGACTGCCCGTCCGATTCGATCGATTACGCGGTGATGGAGCGGCTCGCCGAAGCCGGATTGCAGGGCGCGGTGGTGCCGCTCGACGCGGGCTGGTCCGACGTCGGCTCGTGGGACGCCGTCTGGAACATCCTGCCCAAGGACGAAGCGGGCAACGTCACGCGCGGCGACGTGCTGCTCGAAGATACTTCGGGTACCTACGTCCATTCGGAAGGCCGGCTCGTCGCCTGCGTGGGCACTCAGGACCTGATCGTGGTCGAGACCGCCGACGCGGTGCTCGTCGCGGACAAGCGCCGCGCGCAGGACGTGAAGGCGCTCGTCGGCCGCATCCGCGACGACGCGCGCACCGAGGCCGCGTATCACCGCAAGGTGGCGCGTCCGTGGGGCTATTACGATTCGATCGAGCGCGGCCCGCGCTATCAGGTCAAGCGCATCGTGGTGACGCCGGGCGCGACGCTCTCGCTGCAACTGCACTACCACCGCAGCGAGCACTGGATCGTCGTGAGCGGAACGGCGCGCGTCACGCGCGGCGACGAAACGTTCCTGCTCGGCGAGAACCAGTCGACGCATGTGCCCGTGGGCGTGAAGCACCGGCTCGAAAACGTCGGGCGCGTGCCGCTCGAAATGATCGAGGTGCAGTGCGGCAGCTATCTCGGCGAAGACGACATCGTGCGTTTCGACGATCACTACGGCCGCCACGAAGAGCCGTCGGCGAGCTGAAATAAAAACGGCGGGCGCGGCATCGATGCCGGCCCGCCGTGACGTCATGAGCGACGGTTACAGCACCGTCCGCACGTGCCAAAGCTCCGGGAACAGCACGACGTCGAGCATCTTGCGCAGATACGGCGCCCCGCTGGTTCCGCCGGTGCCCTGTTTGAAGCCGATGATCCGCTCGACGGTCGTGACGTGGCGGAAGCGCCACTGCCGGAAGGCGTCTTCGAGATCGACGAGTTCCTCGGCCATCTCGTACAAATCCCAGTACTGCGAAGGATTGCGGTAGACCTCCAGCCACGCGGCTTCGACGGTCTGGTCGTGTTCCGTGGGCAGCGACCAGTCGCGCGCCAGGCGCTCCGGCGCAATCGCGAAGCCGCGCCGCGCGAGCAGGCGGATCACTTCGTCATAGAACGACGGCGCTTCCAGCGTGGCCTGCACCTGCGCGAGAATTTCCGCGCGGTGTTCGTGCGGCTTGAGCATCTGCACGTTCTTGTTGCCGAGCAGGAATTCGATCTGCCGGTACTGGTACGACTGAAAGCCCGACGAACTGCCGAGGTAAGGACGCATCGCCGAGTATTCGGACGGCGTGAGCGTCGACAGCACACTCCACGCCTGCACAAGCTGCTCCATGATGCGCGAGACGCGCGCGAGCTGCTTGAACGCGGGCGGCAACGCGTCACGATGCACGTTCGCGAGCGCCGCGCGCAGTTCGTACAACGCGAGCTTCATCCACAGTTCGCTCGTCTGATGCTGCACGATGAACAGCATCTCGTTGTGATCGGGCGAGAGCGGGTGCTGCGCATTGAGCACCGCGTCGAGGCCGAGATAGTCGCCGTAGCTCATCGACTTCGAGAAGTCGAGCTGCGCGTTGTGCCAGCCGTCGTCGCTCGATGCACCCTCTGCGCCTGCTGCCGCAGGCGCACCTGAAAACGGGCAGGCGCCGCGCGGCCCGTTCGCGGATTCCCCCGCGTCGGGCATGCCGGGAATCTGCATGTGGTCGGTCATTTCGGTCTCCTCAGGTCACGGCGCCGCGCGCGGCGAATTCGGGCTGACGCCAATTTTCAGTTGTGAGCACGTCGCGCAGCGTTTCGACGGCGTCCCATACATCCACGAAGCGCACGTAGAGCGGGGTGAAGCCGAAGCGCAGCACGCGCGGTTCGCGATAATCGCCGATCACGCCGCGCGCGATCAGCGCCTGCATCACTTCATAGCCGTGCGGGTGCTCGAAGCTCACGTGCGAGCCGCGCTGCGCGTGCTCGCGCGGCGTGACGAGCGTGAGGTCGAGCCCCGCGCAGCGCGTCTCGACGAGTTCGATGAACAGATCGGTCAGCGCAAGCGACTTGCGGCGCACGGCCTGCATGTCGGTCTGCAGGAACACGTCGAGTCCGCATTCGACGAGCGCCATCGAAACGACGGGCTGCGTGCCGCAAAGAAAGCGGCCGATGCCGTCGTCGGGGCGGTAGTCGGGGCTCATCTCGAACGGGCGCTTGTGGCCCCACCAGCCGGAGAGCGGCTGCGAGAACGCGTTCTGATGACGCTTCGGCACCCAGATGAACGCGGGCGAGCCCGGGCCGCCGTTGAGGTACTTGTACGTGCAGCCGACCGCGTAGTCGGCGTTCGCGCCGTTCAGATCGACGCCCACGGCGCCCGCCGAGTGCGCGAGGTCCCACAGCGCGAGCGCGCCGCGCGCGTGCGCGAGTCCGGTCAGTGCGCGCATGTCGTGCATGTAGCCCGTGCGGTAGTTCACGTGCGTGATCATCGTGATGGCGACGTCGTCGGTGATGGCCGCGGGCAGATCGGCGGGGTCGTCCACGAGGCGCAGTTCGTAGCCGCGATCGAGCTGCTCGATGAGGCCCTGCGCGATGTAGAGGTCGGTCGGGAAATTCGAGCGCTCGGAGACGATCACGCGGCGCTTCGGGTCGCGTTCGTTCTGCACGCGCAGCGCCGCCGAGAGCGCCTTGAAGAGATTCACGGAGATCGTGTCGGTGACGACGACTTCGTCTTCGGCCGCGCCGATCAGCGACGCGAGCTTGTTGCCGAGCCGGCGCGGCAGCGCGAACCAGCCGGCGGTGTTCCAGCTGCGGATCAGGCCGTCGCCCCATTCGGGGCCGATCACGGCCTGCGCGCGCGCGGCGGCGGCTTTCGGCGGCACGCCGAGCGAGTTGCCGTCGAGGTAGATCGTCTCCGGCGCGAGCGCGAACGCCTCGCGTAATACAGCGAGCGGGTCTGCGCGGTCGAGCGCTTCTGCTTCTTTACGGTCGTTCATGGGAGTCGTGCGGGTTGGGTTCAACCTGGGGTTCAACTGCTGCGTTTCAGGGGCAATACAGATTCAGCGAGGCAGCGCGCGCAGCACGGCGCGCACGGGGCTTGCGTCGAGCGTGGCGAACTTGAGCGGCAGCGCGATCAGTTCGTAGTCGCCGGGCGCGACGGCGTCGAGCACGACGCCTTCGAGTATCGCCATGCGATGGGCGCGGATGCGATGGTGCGCGTCCATCGTCTTCGATTCCTGCGGATCGAGCGACGGCGTGTCGATGCCGATGAGGCGCACGCCGCGCGCCGCGAGGAGGTCGATCGTTTCGGGCGCGACCGCGCAGAACGCGCTGTCCCAGCGGTCGACGCTCGCTTGGGCGTAGGTGCGCAGCAGCACGCGCGGCGGCAGATCGTCGAGTGCATGTTCGACGTGCCCGGGCCGCACGAGCGGCGCCGCGCCGATGCAGTGGATCACGCGGCACGCGCCGAGGTAGGCGTCGAGCGGCACCGCGCCGATCGGCGCGCCGTGTGCGTCGTAGTGCAGCGGGGCGTCGGTGTGCGCGCCCGTGTGCGGCGAGAGCGTCACGCGTGCGACGTTCACCGGCGAGCCGGCTTCCATGCGCCAGACGCGCTCTTCCCCGACCGGCGTGTCGCCGGGCCAGACAGGCGTGCCGGCATGGATGAGCGGCGATATGTCCCAGAGAACCTTCATCAGTCGTTCGTCGATCCTTCGTTGCGTTGATCTGCATTATCTGCTTGTGCTTCGAATGATAGACAAGCTAGAGTGAAATGTGATTGCGAAAAAATCGCCTCGAATTACAAGTATTGACACATAATTCAAGCCGGAACGGGAATGGAGACCAAAAATGAATGCAATCTCGCTCGATGCCACCGATTGCCGTATTCTCGCGGTGCTCCAGAACGAGGGGCGCATCAGTAATCTGGATCTTGCGGAGCGTATTTCGCTGTCGCCCTCGGCCTGCCTGCGCAGGCTGCGTCTACTGGAAGAGCAGGGCGTGGTCGAGCGCTATCGCGCGTGCCTGAACCGCGAGATTCTCGGCTTCGAGATGGAGGCGTTCGTGCAGGTGTCGATGCGCAACGACCAGGAAAGCTGGCACGAGCGCTTCGTGAGCGCGCTGCGCGACTGGCCCGAGGTGGTGGGCGCGTATGTCGTGACGGGTGAGACGCACTATCTGCTGCGCGTGCTCGCGCACAATCTCAAGCACTACTCGGATTTCGTGCTCAACAAGCTGTACAAGGCGCCGGGCGTGATGGACATCCGCTCGAACATCGTCCTCACGACGCTCAAGCTGGAGGCGGGCGTGCCCGTCGACCTGATCCAGCAGAAGGAACCGAAGAGCGCTGTTGCCTGACGCCCTGTGTGAAGCCCTGCATGAAGCCCGCCGCGTGCGCGGCGCCGGCTCAGAGCGGCTGGATCTGGTGAAAACCGCCGCTGTGGAAGACGAGCGGCGACGCGCCGGCGATGTCCTCGCGCACGCCGCAGCGCTCGACCTCGCCGACGAAGATCACGTGATCGCCTTCGTCGTAGCGGCTGCGGTTGTGGCACTCGAACCAGGCGAGCGCGCCGTCGAGCACGGGCATGCCGGAGTCGCCGGCCGCGTGCGAGACGCCTTCGAAGCGGTCGCCCTTCAAGGTCGCGAAACGCATGCACAGGTCGAGCTGCGACGCGGCCAGCACATTCACCACATAATGGCTGTTCGAGCGGAACACCGGCATCGACGCCGAACGCGTCGCGAGACTCCACAGCACGAGCGGCGGATTCAGCGACACCGAGTTGAACGAGCTGGCGGTGATGCCGATCAGCGGACCGTCGGGCGCACGCGTCGTGATGACCGTGACGCCGGTCGCGAACTGGCCGAGCGCGCTGCGAAAGGCGGCGACGTCGAAATTGGGCGGACTGGCGCGGCGGGTCATCGGAGCGCGGCTCCGTTGGCGGGGCGCGCGGCTTGCGCGAAAAAGGCAGGAATCGGAGTCAACATCATCTGGAAAAGCGGCGAATTGTCGCAATTTTAACGGAAGCGGCGCGCGGGTGGCTTCCGGTCCGGTTTGCGCAGGATCGGACGAGCGATCCGCCCACGCCCGGGCAAATTCTCAAGGAGTCGGCAGCATGAGTCAGACAGTCGAAATTGCGACGCTAGGCGGGGGATGCTTCTGGTGTAGAAAAGTTGTAATCTGAAATTTCGCCTAAAAAATCAAATACATAAAAAAATGCCCAAGGGTGCTGGGCAAATTTTTGGGCAAATATCATTTGGGCAGATTGATGAGCCGTAGCCGTTGCTGTTCTGCCTGCTCCTGCTGTCGTAGCTTCTGAGCGATGAGGGCATTGATACGAGCCGTTATGCTGGCGCGCTTATCCAAGGGTGTCTTATCTAGCAGTGCAAACAATGCAGTAATCTGGTTATCAATGTCACCTGATATTACTGGTTGTGCTTGTCGCGCATTTGACCTATCTTGCTGAGTGCTACTGACTTGTCTTGTGTTGCCACTGTCTGTGTTCCTGACGACCTGGACTGAGCTAACAAGTTCTTGAGTGCTTTCAATTCTTCCTGCATTTGCATAATCTGTCTTTGCTCTAACATCTGTGTTTGCTGAATATTTGAATTGATTTGCTCTATCAATGCCATGCGAGAATTTAATGCTGACAGATTTGTCTCGTTGTGGTTGAGAGTTAAGATTATTATTTTTATATGTTGCTCTAGTTCTTCTATTGACATAATTGCCCCCTTTCTTTTTATTAAATGTTCTTTTCATTGGCTTGTCAAATTTCTCAGAAAGCCATTTAGCACGACTACCTTTTAATCTTTCTACAGTAGCTTTTGATTTTTCAAACTGCTGAAAACTCATAGGCTTTTTATTCACTTGCTCAAATTGAAAGACAAAATTCTTGCACTCTACCCATGCCTTGTAAAAGTCAAGATTTTGTTTTCCGGGTGGATGAATATTAAATTGTCTACCTGTTTTTAAGTCAGTTCTTGGCATAATAAAGTGTAGTTCTAAACAACTAGTAGGATGACCCTGCTTATTGTTTTTAACCTTATCTGTGTGACGAACCCATAAAAAATTAGCTCGTCCATCCTCAGAAAAAGGTGCAAAAGTGCGCTCAAAATCTACAATAAGTGCGCGCTGTTTCTGCTCATCAATCATCTCATCTGCTGTAAAACGGATAACACCAGCAACATAAATATTCTTGCGATTAATAGTTGCTAAGGTGTTCCGTGTCAAACTTTCATTGCCTGAGACAATCTCGGGCTTGATGCCGTTATGTGCTTTCTCTGATAAGAGATAGTCAACATGCTATTGACCTGAGCCCTGTCCCTGATTGAAAAATTTTACTATCATAGCTTTTTATAAACCTCCAAAACTTCATCAAACTTTGCATTTAATTCTTTGAGTTCTTGCAAAACTTGAGCATCAATCGCTTTATTTTTATTAGCCCTAAAAGCAATTTGGTTAAGGTTTACACCAAGCTTATTAATTTCATAACACATACCTTGCATCTTCTTTCTATTAAACTTAAAAGGAGAAACTACAACACTAACAATATACTCAGACACTTTTTTGAAGCCGTTTTCATTTGCTTTGAGTGCAAACATTGCTTTTTCTTCTGGTGTCACCCGTATAATAATATTTTCCGTTTTGTTATTTTTCTTTTCCATTTTTCTTAAACCAGATTAGCTATAATTTATTATAGCGCATAATATTGTATATACAATATGTAACCTTGCTTAAGATTTTAAAAAGGGTTTAGTTTGTTTTCAATCTGCATTTGTATGTAGTGCTTTTCAGTCTTAACACCTAAGTAAAAATAAGATGCATTGAAAAGAAAATTTAAAACAAAAACAAATATAAGTTTATTTCTTGTGATAATTATTGGTTTCATAAAGTCCTCGGCTGGCTAAGTAAAGGAAAATCATTTTGTTGAAATGGGGGCAGTCGTAGCTGCCTTTGCTTCCGCAATATCTGACTTCGTCATCGTAGGTAAATCATCAGATGTAAGAGTTTTTGCCTCAGTAACTTGAATAAAAACGACATACTCAACATTGTTTATCTGATTATCTTTGTTATGTAAAAATGGCAAAAATGTAGGAGTGCTGTTAGTGTTTGAACTCTGTTGTTGAGTTAAACCAGATAACATCACAACATCATTTTTACCTAAAGTAACCTCTGTTGTAGTGTTGCGCTTGGTAAAAGTAGGAGTATTGTTCACACCCGTAACGGTTGCCTGAACCTCTGATATTTCTTCGGAAATCTTGAGGTTTATTTGACCATCTAATATCTGAGGTGTAGCAGAAAAAATTAAGCCACTATCCTTATATTCAATACCTTGAGTGGCATTATTACCATTGGTAGTGACACCAGATAAAACCGGATTTGATTGACCTACATCTAAGTTAGCCGTCTTATTATTGGCAACCTGCAAGAATGGATTTGCTAAAAGCTTAAATCTGTTATCCGATTGAGCATTACTTACAACAAAGGTGAAAGCATTTGTCGTAAGCTTGATAAAATTATCTAAAGGTGCAGTTGCAGGACTAACACCGATTGATATTTTGCTACCTAACATATTTGCAATAATATTAAAAGCTGATTGGTCTTGGTTGCTATAAGTCACTTCGTAGACATAAGCTTTAATAAAGAGGTCTGGTGTTTTGGTGTCCAGCTTAAGAAGTAAGTCATGAATTTTGTCTAATTTCTCTTTTGTTTCTGCCTTATAAAGCAAAACATCAGTAGACCTTTGTGTTAATGCCGTGGCTGTTCCTGCTGGTGGATTTGCAGAAGGAACAGCAGTTTTTTCAAGATTTGCATTTAAAAAAGCATTTGGATAAACAAATTTTGCATTGTCTGTAAGATATGAAATATCACGATATTTAGGACGATAAATATCAAAAAGCCGTGTATCTTCCTTTTGTGTATCTTCATCTTTCTTGCCTTGTGATACAAAAATAACATTACCTTTAACCTGCAAATCGTAACCAAGTGCCTTAAGAAAATTAGTAAGAAATGGTATTAAATCACCGTCCTTGCTAGCATTAAAACGAAAAGATACAAGGCGATTGTCAGCTATAACCTCCGGACTTAACACATAACTTTTATCGGTAGCTTCTGAAAAAAGTAAATCAAATAATTTTGATACAGTAACATCAGTCAGTTGTCCAGATGGTTTAACTGCTGGTGCATTGTATATCTGACCAGCCAGAACTTGATTAAAGTCTGGTGGCGGATTTGGTATAGCACTAGGTATGATTAACTTCAAAGGTGGCGGTGCAGGTGCGCCAGGTGCTGGAAAGACCGGCTTTTGTTGCGCAAAAGCTGTGACACTTAAACCGTAAAGAAGAATAAACTTACTTGCTTGCTTGAGGTAATAATGCAGGTGTTTTAATTTGTGGTGCTGACATGTTTGCTCCATTTCTTGCTCCATTTAAATTGTCTATATTGCTTGCTCCTGAAAAAGATGTAACTTTCTCGCCGTCTAAATCACATACCATAATTACTCCTCTATCCATACAGCCTTGAGGACTTATGGCTCTTTCGTTACCGTCACTGTCTTCTACAATTGCATATCGTCTACTGGTAAGCTCCAAGTATCCCTTTAGTCTGTACTCCTTTGAGAAATTAGGCTTTTTAGATAGAGACTTTTGACCTTGGATATTAGATATATTAAGTCCAGATGATGGCAATTGATTGTGCAAAGTTGTCTTTGATGAGTTACTGCTCTTGTCAACCTTGGGATGACCCATACTATAAAAATAAGTAACAGCATGATATAGACAAAATCCAACAACTATGAGCATTGTCCCGCCCATCCACCAAAGACTTTTTTTGGCTAAAATATTACTTCTTTTGTCTATTGTCTTCTCTTCACCTTTTCCGCCGACATAGCTATCATAAAGCGCGTAAACTTCCTTTGCATAACTTCTCTGATA